>JAESFT010000878.1_pt1 | contig 10781 bp, 5 predicted proteins | sample 9269451 | NCBI WGS metagenome assembly JAESFT01 (sample SAMN14502557, study PRJNA617106) | algae metagenome | isolation source: Scytonema hyalinum WJT4-NPBG1 and co-occurring heterotrophs from well... | place: USA: Mojave Desert, Joshua Tree National Park, California | collected 2006-05-25
GATTATTGTCCAATTATTTAGTTCAGCAACTAAAACGCCCGAATGTTCCCATGTTTATTGTCTAGTTGTTTGGCGCTCGGTGCGGCGCAGCCGCACCGTCGCTTGTGACAGTTGCGTAAGTCCTGGCATTGTAGAAGCAACTGGTTGGGTGATAAATGAAAAAGGGGAGGTAATACTTACAGCAGATGCATCGACTACCGCTCTTCATGGCTCATGGCAGAACCCTGCATCTTGCCGTGCTTCTTAGATGTCGTTGCCAAATAAAAAACCCCCGTGTGAGCAGTAGGGGGTTGTTAGGTCGCATCAAACCAGCCGCGACCTAACCAGAGCCGACTTAGTTTTTAAAAATCTAGAGTTGACCAGCCCCACAAAAAAGGCGAGGTTGCCCACCCTCACCTCATGACTGACTAGATGATTTCCATCTATATACTGTAAGACCTCTAGCAGCCAGCACAACGGATTGGTCATCGTTGATGGATGTTTCCACATCTGGTCGATTGTCGTACAGTAGAGGCAAATATATGACTACTTCTATACGAAACCTTGCCCACCTAGGGCTAACACTCGTTCTTTCTTTTCAGGCTCTCCTCCATCACTGCTCACTGGTGGGGGGGATTTTTTTTGGCTGGTGTGGGGTGGTCTGAGTCAAGAAAGGTGGTGCTGCTGCACACTTAAAAACATATAAGTAACATTAAAAACAAAATACTTATACGTATAAATTATCAAGCTAATAACATTCAAGTGTCACTGTGACGGTTACAAAAAAGGCAAAAGTTACAGCCTGGTTACAAAAATTGTAACCGCTGTAACCCTTGTAACGTATACGTTACAGCCAAAAGTTACAAAGTTACAAAGATTCCCTACTTGGAAAATTTTGAAGAGTATGAGTATCAGTTATTAGTAATTATTGTCATTAATATAATATTCATACTAATTAGAGATATAGCGCGTGGAGAAAACTGTAACTCTGTAACTGCATTGGCTCAAACAGCCAGAACCCATAAGTTACAAGGGTTGTAACGGTTACAAATTTTGTAACCAAGGGTTGTAACTCTGTAACTTTTTTCTGTTTTGTAACCATTATATTTTAATTTCTTTGTCAAGTAGTTATATATAAAAATAAGTTATAAGTATTTATACTTACATACCAATCATCTTGGTAAAGTGTTAATTTTTTTGGTAAATCTGCTTGATTGACTGGCGGTTACGCATATATCCACCACTTATCAATCTATTGAGTTAATGAATGAATACATGATGCTTTTATAAGTTGATTTTATGCATTTATCTCTAAAAACGACAGTTGCATAAAAAATTTGTATAAATATATGATTTGTGAGGTGTTAATGATAAATTTTACTTATAAAAATATGTTAATTGCAGAGATAATTCTCATCTAAAATTCATGAATAATTCATGAATTAGTGATATATTAGAAGAGCGAAAAGAAGGACATTTCAGGGAGTTTTAATTGTGAGAACTAAGAAAGTAAAATCAATACCTCTTCAAGTTTACCTATCAGAAAAAGAGTCTTTAGAACTAACTAAATACTGCTTAGACAATGATGAATCTAAATCGGAAGTAGTGAGGGAAGCACTAGCCGCCTACTTTCGCCAACAAACAGAGCTATCAACAGCAACAGATGGAAATAGACTTGTTGCGACTGCGGTATGAAGTCTTAAACCGTAAGTAAAGCAGCTTGACGAACATCTATCCTCTCTAATCGGGGATAGATAAAAAATTAGGGCGACGTGCTACCAACACTATCACCCTTTGATTCAATCTCTTGAACAATAAACGCCAAGTAAACCTGATAATTATCTACTAGGAGTCTTATGTCTTCATTAAATATAACGCATGAATTTCAAAACGGCAATGGCAATTTACCAAAAATCGAAAATTCTTCAAAGTTTCTAATTAGCGTCCATAAGGTTGAGGAAGACGCTAAAAAAGCTAACATCAACACATATGAGGGTAAGCCTGATAGTGATACTGTAGGAACGTTTCAGAATGACTATCAGTACAAAGCTGTTGCCTATACCCATCAGCAATTTATAGACCATGTGTTGAATGGTAAAGCGTTTTACCCGTCAAATAAAAAAGCTGATACTTTTGAGTCAGATGTCATTGTTTTTGATATTGATGATGAAAAAGGGCAAGGTGAATATCCGGTATCATCGCTGCTAAAAAATCACTTTTTTCTATGTTACCCATCACCATCATTTGTAGAGGGTAAAAACTGTAAGCATAGGGTGATAATACCCCTCTCAAGAGCAATATCATCTACAGAGAAGCTCTTTGATGATTTAGACATAAATGAAAAGCTCTTTGATACTTATGGGGAAACCATAGAAAACTCGCTTTATAAATCAATTGTTAGGCATTTATCATCTGACTTCCCTGAGTATGAAGTTACGGAAAAAGGTATTGTAAACCGTAAAGAGCGTTATGACCGCGCATCTGAGAGAATGCGCCAGTTTTATTTTGGATGTCGTGAACGTTTTAGAGATAAAGCTATTATCAACTTTGAGGCTGACGTTATTGATGTTGATTTGATGGCAGAAGGACTTAAAGCTTTATTTAAAAGAACTGATAAAGCTGCTTTACCAAAAATAATCAGCACCACCCAGCATTCAGTTGAGTCAAAAGATAAACATCCCGGTCAATCAGGATTTTTTGCCAGAGTCGATGCTTTTGTAAGAGATAACATTTGGCTAGCTAAATGTTGCGAAAATGTTGATGAATTTTTTCCACTTTATCCACATAATTTTCAAGATTGGAAAAAAGACGGTGATAAAGTAATCGCTTACAAAGGGTCTAATTTTGGGGGAAATGGCACTGGCGCGTGGGTCTATATGAATGATGGCTATGACTTGCCTTTGTACATGAACACGAGAGAAGGAGTAGGCAATAAGTGGACACGTTACGCTCTGGATGGGGGTAAATATCGCGGCGATCTACCCCAAGATTTAACCCTAAAAGGTAAAGACTTTGATGTTGTAGCCAAATATTTTATAGAGACTGTACATGGGTTAACCTATGATAGGAATGACTTTTTAATTCACAGAACTGATGAAGAAAAAGACGCTTTAAAAGATGAGTTAGTAAAACGTTGTTTTAACTATTTCAACAGTGCTAAAACTCAATATATTAAGCGTACCAAGTGGGATGCTAACGCTTTTCTTTATTATGGGGTTGTACAATCTGACACGTCTGGCTGTTGGAGCGTGACATCAAATAAAAATGTTATTTGCAGGGAATTGTTAATTCCTTTGATATCGCAAAACATCATAGAACCGTTCTACGAGGAACATGAAATCTTTTTTTGTGAGCCTAGGAAGTTCTTTGTTTCTTGTCTGAAATCAGAGATTTTTGAATCTCTGGAGCTAGATGATGATTATGAGATAGTGCGCGATTTAATAACATTTAGGCTACAGCGCAATTGTGAGGTTGTTCCACTGGCAGATGGGCAATATAACTGGCTGACCAGGGAGTTCACCCCCACCTTTGATTCAACAATCAACAATACAAACCGTTACCCGCATCCTTATAAAACGTGGTCATCAGATAAGCCTTTACAGGGACAAATAGCTTTTGAGAAGTGGTTAGAGGCTATGTACACGCCCGATATACAGACCCTAATTAAAAACTATCTGGTTCTCAGTGTCCACGGCATGGCATCGAAAACCACTAGAATGCTTAATTTTTATGGTGAGCCGAACACTGGGAAAAGCACAGTTTTAAATATTGTCAGAATGATGTTGAGCGATATGGCTCGAAACGTCAACGGTAAAAATCTGCTTAACAGTGAAAATCGGTTCGCTTATCAAGCTTTAGGGGGGAAACACACTGTTTTAATAGATGAATTTAGAGCAGATGTTGACGGGTGGGAAAGAATCAAACATTTGTCAGGTAACAGTGAATCGTTAATAATTGAAATTGAAAAAAAAGGTGAAATACCTTATGAGGATTTGATTATTGGAGGTGTAATAAGCTGTTCACAAAACGCTTTCTATATCCCCAAAAGTGATGACGGAGGTGTACGCCGAAGGATTACCCCTATTTATCACCCACCAGAAAAAAAATCACCAGCTATTAAAGCGCTAGCGCTGGAAGTCCTCAAGCCTGAAAATATTTATGATATTTTCATTTGGGCTATCCACCAGAACGGTTATGATGCTTTGATTCAGTTCTCCGAGATTGCTAATAATTCAGATGAGTTTAAAGAGTCTGTGAAAACTGTTGTCGTTGAAAATGACCCCGTGCTGCAATTTATGGGCGACCGCATCGAATTTACAAATGATGTCAAAGATAGAGTAACACCTTATCAACTACGTGGTGCTTATGAATTGTGGTTGTCTGATATGGGGGAATATGTGTCAGAGAAAAAACGTGAGTTTATCAACAGAATTCCCGAGTTTATCGTTGATAAAGCTATCGTTGACAACGGTTTTAATTGGACTACTAAACCTAAAAATAAAAAAGGGGGCGACACTATGAAGATTGATGGTAAACCTGTGAGGTGTTTTGCTGGAATTGTAATTAAAACTGAGGAAGAGGTAAAACAAGATTTCTAAATCAAGCAGCTTTACCCAAAAATTCTAAACCCAAAATTCTAAACCGAAAAATAAGCCTCTAGTAAGCTTGATGCATGGTATCGAATACCTCTAGAGGCTCTGCCATGAGGCACACACCCAATTCAACCACCCCGTGGTTGCGCGTAAGCAGCGTTCGCATCTGCATGGAGTCTGCCCAGAAAGGGGTTAATTGGCGAAAATCCGGAAAGTACAGGATAAAATTTGTAGCAAAACTGTGTTTACGGTTATCTACCTTGCCTAGCTATGCCACCAAACTACTCCGGTCAAAATCTCCGAGGGCGCTCCTTTAGAGGTCAAAATCTTGAGGGGGCAAACTTCAGCTATGCAGATATCCGAAGCACTGATTTTACTGGTGCAATCCTTATAGGTGCAGATTTTAGTTATGCTAAAGCTGGGTTGCAAAGGCGATGGGCTACTTTCTTAGTGGTTATTTCGTGGTTAATATCAGGATTGACAGGATTTTTATCGGGTTTCTTTGGAGCGTTAATAAGTTCTCTATTTGAGGATTTAGAAAATCGAGTTTCAGGTTGGACTGCCTTAATAGTAGTCATTGTTGTCTTTATCGTTATAATTCGCGAAGGGTTAAATTTCGCCTCTGTCATTGCCATCGCCGGAGTCGCCTCTACCTTCGCCATCGTCATCGCCATCGCCATCGCCTTCGCCGGAGCCGGAGGCTCTGCCATCGCCATCGCCATCGCCTTCGCCGGAGCCTCTGCCATCGTCGGAGCCTCTGCCATCGTCAGACCCTTTGCCATCGCCGGAGCCGGAGCCTTCGCCGGAGCCGTAACGTTATTGAGTATTTATATTTGTTGGCGAGCGCTGAAAGGAGACGAAAAGTATGCCCTGATTCGCAACATCGCTGTTGCTTTTGCAGCCAGTGGCGGTACAAGTTTTCGCAATGCTAACTTAAGCGATGCTAACTTTACCGGAGCTATGCTCAAAAGTACGGATTTTAGAAAAGCTATTCTTATTCGTACCTGTTTCTCTAACACCAAAAAACTTGATCTTGCTCGTCCTGGTGAAACCTATCTTCAAAAAGCACAAGTACTAGGAGTGCTGGTTACAGGACAGGGACAGGATAAAATTTTTGACCGCCAAGACCTACGCGGCGTCAACTTTAAAGGAGCTAACTTGATAAATGGGAGTTTTTTTGATGCAGACTTGAGCGAAGCCAACTTACAAGATGCAGATTTATCTGGAGTCAATCTGAAATATGCTAATCTCAACGGAATTAATCTTAGTGATGCTAACCTAAGCGAAGCTATCTTAGAAGGAGCTAACCTCAATAATGCTATTCTCAGCGCAACTAATTTTCGTCGTGTTAATCTTAAGGCTTTAAATCTCAATGACTTGAAATTTAGTAGTGCAAATTTGAGTGATACGAACCTAAGTAGAATCCAAGGACTAGGAACTGACTTTACAGGAGCTACTTTTACAGGTGCTTGTATAGAAAACTGGAATATCAATAGCGCAACAAATCTTACTGATGTAATTTGTGACTATATTTACCTTCGAGAAGGACAACAAGAACGTCGCCCTAGTGATATCAACAAAAATTTTGCACCTGGGGAATTTACAAAACTATTCCAAAAAGTACAAGAAACCGTCGATTTAATTTTTACTGATGGTATTGATTGGAAAGCTTTTCTGCTATCTTTTCAAGAATTGAGAAATAAGTACGGAGACGAAAACTTATCAGTTCAAGCCATTGAAAAGAAGAGCGGAGAGGCATTTGTAATTCGGCTGGAGGTTCCACCAGAAGCTAATAAAGCTGAGATTGAACGTTATGCTAAAGAACTATACGAATTGAAACTTAATTTAATTGAAGAAACGTATCGTACCCAATTGCAAGCTAGAGATAGAGAAATAGAAATTTATCGAAAGCAAAGTACTGATTTGCTAGAAATCACTAAATTAATGGCTAGTAGACCTATTGAAAATATTATTCAAAATACTATTGATGTTGCAACTAAAGCCGAGAGTCAATCTATGTCAGAAGGCTCTAGAAAACAATCTAACTTCAACTTACAAGGCGCTCAATTTGGTAGTAGTTTAGTAAATGCTGATTCAGTTAATGCTCATCAAATAGGTGGTGACATTACCAACTACAACCAAGCTGCACGAACGGAAGCCAGCAATTCTCCTGTCAAAACAATTCTAATTTTGGCAGCAAATCCAAGAAACACCTCACCTTTGCGATTAGGTGAAGAGGTACGAGAAATTGATGCGGGATTGCAACGAGCCAAAAAACGGGAACTGTTTGACTTGAAACAACGCTGGGCTGTGCGTATTCAAGAGGTTTACCAATCATTACTGGACTTCAAACCGCAAATTGTTCATTTTAGCGGTCACGGTTCAGGGGATGATGGTTTGGTATTAGAGGATGAAACCGGAAATGTGCGTTTAGTGGACACAGATGCACTGGCTAAACTGTTTGAGTTATTTGCATCTGATATTGAGTGTGTTGTCCTCAATGCTTGTTACTCAGAAGTTCAAGCAAATGCCATTGTTAAGCATATCCCTTACGTGATTGGAATGAATAAGGCAATTGGTGATAAAGCTGCGATTAAATTTGCAACAGGCTTTTATAATGCACTGGGCGCTGGAGAATCCGTTGAATTTGCTTACAAGCTTGGGTGCAGTGTTATTCAGCTAGAGGGAATTGCGGAAAATTTAACTCCTATATTGAAGAAGAAATAGTTCATTGAGAAATTATGTAATAGATTAGAGACATCTGTCATACAGACAATCAAGAATGTCCAAAATCAGAATAAATTTATGCCAGAGTAAAAATTAATCCGGAAATAAACTTCACCAAGCTGTTATTCAACATATGCAGAGTGTTGCTATGGAGAAAAAAACATGGAGGTATTAGCGAGCACTAGTGTTGTGTTGTCTTTGGTCATCTTCGTTCTAATAACGCTAGATATCGCCAGACATCGCGGTGGCTGCTACTAATAAAGATAAGATTGCTTATGACATTATACAAACATATGAACTAACATTCAAAGCTTTGCAAGAAGAACGCAAGGCTAAGGATGCATTAATTGCCAGCCAGCAAGCGCAGATAGTAATTTATGAAGGGCAGGTTAATTGCTTAATGAGAATACTTGAACAGCGAGAACCGTTTCAACAAACCATTAATCTACAAAACTCTCAGTTTGCTGGTGGTTTTATAAATGCCGAGACGGTTCAAAGCCAGCATATAGGTGGGAACATTCATAATATTGACAACCAAGAACGCTCAAATTAAACTCAAGCAAAGATTCTAGAGGCGCGAGCGCCAAACTAGAAGTGACTTGAGTGAATTGACAGGCAACCGGAATCAAAGCGGGTAAGTGGGTATCTGTATAATACAGACAACTAGGAACTTCCAGGTAAGCCTATGCCAGAGTCACAAGACCCCAAAGAACCTGAAAAGGTTACTAACAATGACTTACGCAATTCCCAGTTTGGCGGTGGGTTCATTAATGCTGACACGGTAAACGCCCAACGGATAGGGGGCGATATCTGGAATATCAAGAATTTTTTCTTTGGGCAGCACGAAGCCGCTTCAGGTAAGCAACTGACCCGTCAAGAGTACGAAAATCGCCGGATTTTGCTAAGTAAAGTGAGAAATTCCTGGGTGCAAGGGGTTTTAGAAAGGTCGTTGTATGGCAGGGTACTGATTGAACTAGGTTTAGAAGAACGACTCGATGCCGTAAATCACCTTGGGGAGATGGTATGGGAAACACCTGATCAACCCAGACAAATTTTACCTGTTGGTACAAGAGTTATAGACAAATTTGATGAAATGGTAGCGGGAAGAACGCTACTAATTTTAGGGGAGCCAGGTTCAGGGAAAACAACTACTTTATTAGAATTAGCGCGTGATTTAATTGACTGTGCTCATAATAATATTAATCAACCAATACCAGTAGTGTTTAACTTGTCTTCTTGGGGGAGTGAGAAGCAAAACCAAACTATTGCTGATTGGTTGGTTCAAAGACTAAACCAAGAATATAAAGTCTCTAAAAAACTTGGTACTTTTTGGGTAAAAAATCAACAACTTTTACTGTTACTTGATGGTTTAGATGAAGTTAAAGAAGAACGGCAGAATTTGTGTGTGCAAGCTTTAAATAGATTTCGCCAAGACTACGGAGAAACGGAAATTGTTATTGCTAGTCGTGTTTTTGACTATGAACGGCTGTCTTATCGTTTAGATTTGCAAAGTGCTATTTATTTACAACCGCTAACACAGGAGCAAATTAATCATTATTTTGATAATGCAGGTTCTCAATTAGCAGTGGTAAAAACATTGTGGCAAGAAGATGAAACACTGCAAGAGTTGGCAAAGTCTCCTCTGATACTTAATATAATGAGCTTTGCTTATCAGGGAGTTGAGAGTGAAAATTTCCCGAAAATTAATTCTCTAGATGAGCGTCGTAAACATCTATTTGATAAGTATATTCAGCGAATGTTTGAACGTCGGAGGAGTTTGAAAAAGCAGCGTTATAGCAAAAAAGAATCTATACATTGGCTAACTTGGTTGGCTAAAAGAATGTTTTTGGAGAGAGAAAGTGTATTTTTAATTGAGCGAATTCAGCCTAGTTTGTTGGGGGATGGGACTCAGCAGTGGATATATCGAATTGGGTTTGTGTTAGCTACAGGTATAATTCTTAGTTTAATTGCTTACTTAATTGTTAATCTTTTTAATGAGCTAATTTATCTACCAATTAGTGAAGTATTTAAGAGTTCAGATTATAGAATAAACAGTTGGCTAATTAGCAGATTGATTAAAAGGTTTAATCTCGGTTATTTTTGGTATGGTGTAATTTTCGCGTCAATTAACTTGATACTTAACAAGGTAAGAAATCTAGAAGATATAAAACGATTTGAAACAATTATTTTGTCTAGAACAAAATTATTGAAGAGTTTTAGCAATGGAAGAAAACGAGGAACAAGAGTTGGAATGTTATTTGGAATGTTATTTGGAATAATTGTGCTATTAATAGGATTATTTAATAGTCCTATTAATAGTGGATATTTAAAAATTATTAAGAATTATGATGTTAATATTGCAACTGAAATGCCTCTTGTACCCAGACTATTTTTAAGTATAATTTTTGGCATAACTATGTGGATAATTGTAGGGTTACTTTTTTGGGAAAATAATACCTTAAAAAAAACTTGTGGTATGTGTGGCTTGCTTATGGGACTAATTTTTTTTGTGGGTTTGGGACTTGGTAACAGCAGTTTGACATTAGAAATTGTATCTGTTGTATTTTTTGTATTTGTATTTACACTGCTTTTTTCGGGATTAATTTATGGTTTGATTGGTGGTTTGATTGGTGGTTTGATTAGTGTTTTTATTAGCGGACTGAGAGGAGATGATTTAGATAGAAGAACAGTTCCAAATCAAGGCATTTTTAATACTATTAAAAATGCAGGAATTTTTGCGTTAATTGGTGGTTTAATTGGTGGACTAATTAGTGTTTTCATTGAATTAATTCTTTATAGAAATCTAAATATTTATATTTCGCCACCAAGCAGGGTTAGCGGGGTTAATAGGTTAATTGGTCTACTTTACGAGGGTAGTTTTTTCTATGGATTAAATTTTGCACTAATTCCAGGTCTCGCTGTCATTAAGCATTTCACCCTGCGACTCATTCTTTATTTCAAAAAATATATCCCCTGGAACTACGCGCGCTTCCTCGACTACGCCACAGAACGCATCTTATTACAAAAAGTAGGTGGTGGTTATATCTTTATTCATCGTCTATTGCAAGACCACTTCGCCCAAATGGAGTTTGAGATTAAACATCCCAAGTAAAATCCTTGAACCTGTTAGCGTTTAGCTTAGTGTAATGCTCGGTGTAATTGATATTCCTATGCCCCAAATAATCTTGAATCTTGCGAGTGTTGTACCCCTTGTTTGCAAGGAAATAGCCGCAAGCGTGGCAAAACATATGGGGGTGTACCTTAATGTCGATATCACTGATATCAGCAGTCCGTTTTAAAAGCTTTCTGACCGCATCTGGTGAGATGTGCAGACCTCGCTCTGAGGGGAATAGAAACCTAGGGCGTCGGTCAAGTAATCGTGATTGACAAAAAAGAGATAATGTGAAGTTGGAAAAACCAGGAAGAAAAGGATGTGATGGCACGAAGTGCTCGCCAAGGGCGATCGTTAACGCTCACGTCGCT
>JAESFT010000879.1_pt1 | contig 10772 bp, 11 predicted proteins | sample 9269451 | NCBI WGS metagenome assembly JAESFT01 (sample SAMN14502557, study PRJNA617106) | algae metagenome | isolation source: Scytonema hyalinum WJT4-NPBG1 and co-occurring heterotrophs from well... | place: USA: Mojave Desert, Joshua Tree National Park, California | collected 2006-05-25
GAGGTGTTGGCGATTGCGCGGGATCGGCTGCAGCCGACCAGGTCAGCCCGAGAAAAGATAATTGCTGAGTGGGCCCTTACTCATGGCAGGTGACGGGCCGAAGCTCACCCGCTGGAAGACGGTCAAGTAGCTTGCCGGCATCGCTCCTATCCGGCTCACCTCCCTCTCTCTCTCAATCCTACGGTGAGGTTGCCAAGCGCGAAAGTGCCGTTATCACTTACTAATGATGACAAGCATGAACTCCACCCGCGTCGAGCAGTGCGGTAGGACAGCTGCTTGTCGCTTACCACTGGCGGTTTGATCCGTCAGCGAGAAACGGTTCCACGTCGCCAGAAGTAACACTACGGCGACCGAAACAGGTTTAATCAAAAGGATCTTCCCATAAGCCGTCATGCTGACCAAGCTGAGATCCGGTAGGTGAATCATGGAAAGGCAAGTCCAAGCACCAGCGAAAGGAATGACAGCAAATTGAATGGAGCAAAAGAACCGCCTAAGAAGCAATTCGCTACCCGGCTCTCATTTAGCGAATGGCTATTGGAAGCGGGAGAAGAGAACCAGTCCAGAATGTGGCTCCGACGGCATAAAGAAGCATGGCGGGACGGGTGAGCCAAATCAGGTGCGCATCAACAGCATGACCTGAACAGTCAACGTGCGGCCGGACAATACCATGCCGCGCAGGGAGAACGTCCTTCCAAGCGTTCCTCGCCGGTCGCACGAAAAGAGTTCAAGAATGAGAATTAGCGACGCGAGAAATCCGGGCCGGCTGCGCCGTTCCCGAGGCGAGCCCCTGATATGAGAGGCAAGCTATCTCTCTCCAGAGCTCCTCGGCATAGAACACGTAGCTGCAAAACACTTGTGACAATCAGCATCGCAAGACAACTACAAACTACCCAGCGAACAGCCCCCTTGGTCACACCGCGCCTGCTACCCAGTCGCGAAAAGCCCCACCGGAACCGATTAGGCGTCCGGTACAGAACACAGTCTATGGCGGTAAACGAGGGCAGATTGTCATTCCCGCCATCCCTCGAGTGAGGCATCTTTCGCGGCATTGATCCGGTGCCGATACCGTCGCTCTGAGTGCAGGATTGAAAGGATTGGTAATGACCCTCCAAGATAGACTTGATACCCTTAAAGCTATGTTTGAAGCCGGTGAGGGTCCGATCAAAGTGCCTAGCTGGGTGCATGATCGCATGCACCGCGCCACATATGAGCTGATCATGTCTGGAGCTGCGTCCAGAGCCCTTAAGGTCGGCGAACAAATGCCGTCGTTCATCCTGCATGACTCTCATGGCGAAGCTATTTCGTCGGCCGAGTTACTGAAGAACGGCCCACTAGTTATCTCCTTTTACCGCGGTGTTTGGTGTCCCTACTGCAACATCGAGTTGAAAGCGCTGCAAGAGTGTTTGTCAGAAATCAGATCACATCGCGCCCATCTCATCGCGATCTCCCCGCAAACCGCTGCAAATAGTCGCCGATCACAGCGCGAGAACGTACTAGATTTCCCAATCCTATCAGATCCTAACAATAATGTTGCCGCTAAGTTTGGGCTTCGCTTCAAACTTCCTGACTACCTGATCGAGGTCTACACTCAGGTCTTCAAGAATGATCTCACACTTATTAACGGTGATCAGAGTTGGACTCTCCCAATGCCGGCGCGGTACGTGGCCAGGCAAGACGGGGTGATCGTATACGCAGAGGTCAATCCCGACTATACAAAGCGCCCCGATCCGACTGAGCTTCTTCCAGCTCTCAGGCGTGCCTCCGGTGAGCGAGAATGACATCTCTAATGCGGTGTAGATGGAATCGTCTCAGGTGGCCATATCGTCCGTGAATAGATCCAGGTCGCCTAAATATGCGAACGCTATGATGAACAAGATGCTACTGATTGCCTGTTTTACCTCGCTGCTTTCATGTCCGGTACAGCATCGGGCCAAGTGAAGATTGGCCTTGGTGCGCCAATCACAGGCCCGAATGCCGCAATCGGAATGCAATTCCGTCAAGGCGTCGAACAGGCAGTCGAAGACATCAACACTTCCGGAGGCATCAATGGACAAAAGCTCCAATTGATCGTTGGCAACGATCGATCTGATCCAACGGAAGGAGTTTCAGTTGCACGCAAGCTCATTGCGGAGGGCGCTCAGTGGATCATTGGCCCTTACAATTCCGGCATCCGAAATCTATGCAGAATCTGACGCAATTCAGATCACACCGGCGTCGACTAGTCTCCGGTTCACCGAGCTCGCGATTTGGAATACCTTTCGTATATGTGGTCGCGATGATCAGCAGGGTACGACCGCAGGTACCTACCTTGCCGAAAAATTCAGAGGCAAAAAGGTTGCCATCGTCCACGACAATACGCCGTATGGTAAGGGGTTTGCCGATCAGACGCGGAAAAAGGATGAATAAAAAGGGTTGAAGGAAGTTCTGTACGAGCGGATCAACGCTGGAGAAAAGGACTACTTTGCGCTGGTGACTCGACTGAAGCAGGCAGGCGTTGACCTCGTCTACTTCGGGGGCCTCCACACGGAAGCCGGCCTCATCATCTGCCAGATGCGCGACCAGGCCCTTCATGCGGCATTTATGACTGGAGACGGAGTCCTCTCCGGTGAATTCGTCGGCATCGCGGGTTCCGCCGCGGAAGGAACCTTGATCACATTCACTCCAAATCCTCGAAGGAACCTTAACGCAGACGACGTGGTCAAACGTCTGAGGGGAAGGGTATCGAGCCAGAAGCGTACACGCTCTATAGCTACGCCGCCGTCGAAGTTCTAGCGCGTTCGGCTGCCGTGCTTGGGACAAACGACCCAAGGAAGATCGCGGAATTCTTGCGCTCTGGCAGCACCGTTAACACTGCCGTCGGCGATTTATCGTATGACAGCAAAGGAGACCTCAGTTCCTCGAATTATGTTGTATACACATGGAAGAGGAACGCAGGTTGCCGTCTTGATTATGCTGCCAACAGGGAAAGCAGGTAGCGCCTCAGCGGCGCCCGGCAAGGGGAGCGGCCGTGAGGCCTGAGAGGGCAAAAGCTAAGGACGCCAGAGTGGAGAGGGCGAGGCGGCGACTGATCATAAAGTGTCCTTTTGAAGGGTGTTGATCGTAGAAGGCATCAGGTGGCACAGGCGGCACACAAGCCTTTGAGCTCAACCGCGGTGTCCTTGAGCCGGAAGGCGTGGGACCGGCTCCAGGCCTGGAGGCGAAGGCTGATCCGAACATCGCTGAACTCCTCGACCGCGCCACAATGGCTGCAGATGGCGAAGGCCACGGCGCCAGCGGCTTGGTGACCCAGACACGCCACATAGGCGTTGAGGCTCTCGATGCGGTGGACCAGCCCGCATCTGATCAGCTTGGTGAGGGAACGGTAGACGGTTGGCGGTGTTGCTTGAGCCTGCCCGCGTAGCAGGTCGAGGATGGCATAGGCCGTGAGCGGCCGCTTGGCGTCGGCCAGGATTTGGTGGATCAGCCCCTGTGTGCGGTTCAGGGCGGGATGAGCAATCTCACCGTCTGATTTTGCATAATCCATACGCGAGCACCTTGACGTACAATATATGATACGTGCTATGTACAGTATACTATACGTTCGTGAGCCGCAACAGCCAAAGTTCGGAGCTTGCCGTGATGACCGCCACCGACCGCCGCCTGCCCGTCACTGTCCTCACGGGCTTCCTCGGTGCCGGCAAGACCACCTTGCTCAATCATGTCCTCAACAACCGCGAAGGCCGCAAGGTCGCGGTGATTGTCAATGATATGAGCGAGGTCAACATCGATGCCGACCTTGTGCGTGATGGTGGTGCCGGTCTCTCCCGCACGGACGAGCGTCTGGTGGAGATGACCAATGGCTGCATCTGCTGCACGCTTCGCGACGATCTCCTAGCGGAGGTGCGGCGCCTGAGCGAGGAGGACCGCTTCGATTACCTGCTCATTGAGGGAACGGGCATTGCCGAGCCCTTGCCTGTGGCAAGCACCTTCTCATTCCGGGACGAGAACGGAAAAAGCCTCTCGGACGTGGCGCGGCTCGACACCATGGTGACGGTGGTCGACGCCGCGCATCTCCTAAAGGATTACGGCTCGAACGACTTCCTGCGCGATCGCGGCGAGACGGCAGGCGAGGGTGACGAGCGCACTCTGGTTGACCTTTTGGTCGACCAGATCGAGTTTGCCGATGTGATCGTCCTCAACAAGATCTCGGAGGTGTCGCCCGAGACACTCGGGCTGGTGCGCAAGGTGGTCATGGCCCTCAATCCCGATGCCCGTCTGATCGAGACCGACTTCGGCAATGTGGCTTTATCCGAGATCCTCGACACGAAACTGTTCGACGAGGAGAAGGCCCAGCAGCATCCGCTCTGGTACAAGGAGCTCTACGGTCATGCCGGGCATGTGCCTGAGACGGAGGAATACGACATCCAGAGCTTCGTCTACAGCGCGAGACGGCCCTTCCATCCCGACAAGTTCAATGCCTTCATCAACCGGACCTGGCCGGGGCTGATCCGCGCCAAGGGCCACTTCTGGCTCGCGACGCGGCCGAAATGGGTCGGCGAGTTCTCCCTTGCCGGCGCGATCGCGCGAGTGACGGCGATGGGACACTGGTGGAGCGCGATCCCGAAGCAGCATTGGCCCGACCATCCCGAGTGGAAGAGCTTGATGGAGCGGCGCTGGAGTCCAATCTGGGGCGACCGGCGGCAGGAACTCGTTTTCATCGGCACCGGCATGAACGAAGCCGCCATCCGTGCGGCGCTCGATGAGTGCCTGACCGGCTCGCCGACCGCCACCCGCTTCGATCCCAACGCCTATCGGCACCTGCGCGATCCCTTTCCCTTCTGGGGGCAGGCTGATGCGGCATGAACGCAAGATACGCCCTGCGTCCGATGACGGAATGATCGTCGAGGAGAGACTGGCGCGTCAGACCCTCAGGTACAGCCCGATCGCCATCCTGCCGCGAGCGCTCGCTCCTACTGTCGCCGCTGAGCTCGATGCCCTGCCAGTGCATCGTCTCCCCCACTTCCGCCTTGAGGGTGATCTCAAGACCTTGCGACGCGAGGCGCAATTGCGCTTGGCCGAAGCCAAGTTCGGACCGGACTGGCTGAAAGAGTGGCTCGTCAATGATCTGAGCTTCCTCGGGCTGATGTTCGAGCAACTTACAGGAGCCCAGCATCAGTGCCTCCGTCGCGACGTGATCGAGGATGACGCCTGCCGCAGGTTCCACACCGACAACGTACGTTACCGGATCGTCACGACCTATCGCAGACCGGGAACCGAGTGGTTGCCCCCCATGCTCTTGCCACCCTCCCACTCGGCTCGCCGATCTCAAGTGACCACATCAGGCAGCTCGAGCGCGGTTGGGTCGCCATCATGCGCGGGTCTCGTGATGCAACAGCGGACCGTCCCGGTGTCTTGCACCGCTCACCTCCAATCGAGGGGACAGGCATCGCCCGGCTCTTTGTGGCGATTAATGAGTCGCCTCGCCATTCCTGATCCGCGACGCGATTAAGGAGAACATTATGAACAGACCTCTCAAGCTCGGCCTGGCTTTTGGCACCTCCCTTGTCGCCCTCGGCGGCGTTGCCATGGCGCACGATCATGCTGTCTCCCGCGGCCGGCTCGTGTCCGCAGATCATGAGCAGCCAAAGGTCAGCATTCTCGATCTCGACAGCGGTGAGGTCACTCATAGCTTCGATGTTCCTAAGGCCAATCCGGTGCTCTCCACATCAGAAGATGGCCGCTACGCCGTCATCAAGACCGGCGACGATGCCGGCACAGTCCGCTTCCTCGACACAGGCCTGACCTATGAATCCCACGGCGATCACACCGACGTCGACAAGGGCGACGTCAAGCTGCTCGGCTTTGCCCTCACTGGCGATGTACCGGCTCACGTCGTCTCCCAAAATGACTGGGTCGCCGTCTTCTTCGATGGACAACGGCCATGGGTCCGCCCAAGTGAGCCGCGGGCTACGTTCATCAAGCTCGACACCTTGGGCGAGGCCAAACCCACCACAGTGACCTGGAAAAGTCCGGCGCCGCAGCATGGCGTTGCGGTTGCTCTCGGTGACGGTCAATGGCTCGTCTCCACGCATAATGAGCCTTACGCCAAGGGTGACCAGAACGCGAGTTCGCGCTCGAATGGCTTCAAGATTGTCACTGGGGAGGATTGGAAGGTGGTCGCCTCCTTCGAGGATCTGTCGGATCCGAATAAATCCTGCAAGGAATTCCACGGTCACGCCTCGCTGGGGAACCTGCACGCCTTCGGCTGCGCCCAGGGTCCGGAAGACGACGCCAAGTCCGGAGGCATTCTTGTCATTGGTAAGGACAACGGTCAATGGACATCACGCCGAGTGGCTTACCCAGACAACCGTCGGTCGTCGACGATCAAGGCGCGTGAAGGTGCTCAGTATATGATCGCGAACTATGGCAGCAAGGGTCCTTATGATACGCTTCGTCGCATCGATCCCAAGGCGGATGCCCTGAGCATGGCGGATCTCTTCCAAGTTCCCGATGGACAGGTGGTCTGCCAGTTTGAGGTCGCCTCCAACGGCAAGCGCGTGGCGAACTTGACCGCTGACGGCAAGCTGCGGATCTATGATGCGGCCCCGACCTGGAAGCAGGTGGCGCAGTTCGATGCCGTCCCGGCCTTCGATTGCGCATATGGGGCCAAGACGCCGACGCCCAACCTTGCTGTGGTCGGGGAGAGTGCCTTCGTCAGCGATCCGGTGAACAAGCGCATCCGCGAGTACAGCCTGGGCAGCCTTCAGCAGCGGCTCGATCTTCCCGTCGACGGCATGCCGGCGAACCTCGCCAGCGGCGGCGGTTAGTCGTCGTCCCTGACGGCTTCGGGCATATGCCCAGAGCCGCTCGCAAACCGCGGATATCAGAGAACGGATTGACCCGTCGTCATTACGTCCAATCAACAAGGCAGAATGCAATGCGCACCATACAAGCGCTTTTCCTCACGCTGGCGCTCGCAGCGCCCATGGCGGTCAGCGCCGCCGATGCCAAGGCGCTCAAAGTCGCCGGGCCATGGGAAATCACCGGCGTCGAGCCGGCACAGACCGGCTATGTCTTCAGCCGCCTTCAGGTAGCCGAGACCCTCGTGACGACCGACAAGCAGGGAGCGCTCGTTCCCGGCCTTGCGGAGAAGTGGGCCGTCTCAGAGGACGGCCTCACCTGGACTTTCACACTTCGCGGCAACGCTGTCTTCCATGATGGGAGCGCGGTTACCGCCGAGACAGTCGCCGCCAGCCTCAAGCGGGCACTAGTAGGGGTCGGCGTTCTGTCCCAAGCTCCGATCGCCGAGATCGCGAACGACGGCAGCGATGTCCGGATACGTTTGACCAAGCCGTTCTCAGCATTGCCTGCCTATCTTGTGCATTTCAGCACGATCGTCCTGGCGCCATCATCCTTCGACGGCGCAGGCAAGGTCACGCAAATCGTGGGCACCGGTCCCTACAAAGTGAAAGCCCTCACGCCGCCTGCAAGGCTCGAGATGCAGGCGTCGAGATCGTGGTGGGGCGGCAAGCCCCGCATCGAGGAGGTTAACTACCTTGCGGTCGGGCAGGGGGAAACCCGGGCGCTGATGGCGGAAAGCGGTGAGGCCGACCTCGTCTTCTCCATGCTCCCGGTGTCAGTCGACCGGCTGAGGGCCAATCCGAAGCTGGATGTACGGATCGCCACCATTCCCCGCACCCGGATCCTGAAGGTCAATGCGGCCTCGCCCTTTTTCGACCAGGACGAAGAGCGGCAGGCGATCAGCGCCGCCATCGACCGCGTCGGAATCACTAAAGTGATCCTGCGCAATCCGGACCTCGCTGCGGCCCAGCTTTTCCCGCCCGCCATGAAGGGATGGAATGTCGCCAGCGTCCGGCCTCTGGAGCGGAATGTCGAAAAGGCAAAGGAACTCCTGACAGCCGCTGGGTGGCGGCCGGGAAGCGACGGCATTCTAGAAAAGGACGGCAAGCGGTTTTCCGTGACGCTGCTCACCTATTCCAGCTGGCCTGAACTGCCTCCGATTGCCACCGCGCTCCAGGCGCAGCTTCGGCAAGTCGGCATCGACGCCAAGGTGTCCGTCGGCAACAGCTCGGAAATCCCGGCACGCCACAAGGATGGAACGCTCGAGATGGGGCTGATCTCGCGCCTCTACTCGATCGTCCCCGATCCGGTCGGCACCTTGCTGCAGGATTACGGCCCGGGCGGCAGCGACTGGGGTTCCATGGGATGGGACAACAAGGAAATGCAGGGCATCGTCGAGAAGCTCGCAGCAACGAGCGACCCGAACGCTCGCGCAGCGCTCCAGACTCGCGCCGTCGAAATCCTGCAACAGGAACTGCCGACCATTCCCGTCACCTGGTCCGAACTCGCCATCGTTTCCAGCAAGCGCATCGCTGGCGTTGAGGTGGATCCGCTCGAGGTGAACTACGGCCTTTCAGCGATCCGATGGGCCGAATGATGCGGGCGGTGATCAAAAAATTCCTCGTAGCGCGCCTGCTGCAGGCCGGCCTCGTTGCGATCGTCGTCGGGGCCTTGTGCTTTATCCTGATGCGCATGCTGCCGGGTGATCCAGCCATGCGCATTGCAGCGGGTCGTTATGGCCCGGACGCACGGATCGCCGATGCGGCGGAAAGGGTTCGGCTCGAGCTCGGGCTCGACCGGCCGATCGCCGTGCAGTTCATCGAGTGGCTCGGCAGTCTCGCCCAATTCGACCTCGGCCATTCTCTGGTCACGGGAAGCCCCGTGGCCCACGAATTGCAGATGCAGCTCGGCGCTTCGGTTTGGCTCGCGGCGGCGGCACTTCTACTGTCGCTTCTGATCGGTCCGATTGTCGGCCTGTTCGGCGGCCTGCAGCCTGGTGGAACGGCGGATCGGATCGGCCTCTTGGGCGCCGTCGTGTTCCGCGCCGTGCCGCCCTTCGTGCTCGGTCTCATCCTCATGCTCGTCTTTTCCCGGCAGCTCGGCTGGCTGCCGCCGGCCGGCTTTGGGTCGCCGCGGGAAATCCTGCTCCCTGCTCTGACGCTGGCGCTCGGGCTTGCGGCCATGTCGAGCCGTGTGACGCGCAATGCCGTCGCAGCCGTCGCCCGAGCCCCCTATTTTGCCTTCGCGCGCTATAAGGGACTTCCCGAGCCCATTGTCGTCACGCGGCACGGACTGAGAAATGCGGCGATTCCCGTCGTCTCCTATCTCGGCCTGCAGGCAATCTACCTGATCGAAGGAGTCGTGGTGGTAGAATCGCTGTTCGCCTATCCCGGCATCGGTCACGCCTTGGTACATGCGATCGTTGAACGGGATGTCCCGATGGTTCAGGGGACGGCGCTCATGATGGGGCTGATGTTCGTCGCAATCGGAGCGATCGTGGACGGTCTGACCCTCTGGCTCGATCCGCGTGTGGGGAGAACGGCATGAGCAGCCTCGATCATGCTTTGGACACGAGACCAGCAACAGGGATCGGAGCCGCGCGCGTTGCCGGAGGTGTGCTCCTCGCACTGCTCGCCTGTTTTGCCATCATAGGCCCCATCGTCATTCCCACGGACCCCGCGGCCCAGGATTTTGGCGCGAGCCTCGCGCCAATTGGCAGCGAATACCTGCTGGGCTCCGATCATTACGGGCGCAGCCTGCTGGCGCGGCTGTCCCACGGCGCGCGCCTGTCCTTTGGCATGGCATTTCTAACCATGCTCGCAGCCGCCATCCCCGGCGTCCTGCTCGGTCTTCTCGCTGCATGGCGAGGCGGTTGGGCGGAGCGCGCGCTCGAATCCGTGGCGACCGTTGTCCTCGCCTTGCCCGGGCTCATGCTGGTGCTTCTGCTCCTCGCCTTTTCTCCAGGCAATTACGGCCCCCTGTTCCTCGGCCTGTCGCTCACCCTGTGGGTGGAGTTCTACCGCGTCACCAAGGCGGCCACGAGAACAGTGCTGACCCAGCCGCATATCGAGGCTGCCCGTATGCTCGGGTTCAGCTCGCGCTATATCCTCGTGCACTACGTCCTGCCGGTCATTGGGCCAATGATCGCCACACTTTCGGCCTTTGCCATGGCGACTGCGATCATCGCCGTATCGACGCTGAGCGCGATCAGCGTCGGTCTCCAGCCGCCCACGCCGGAGCTTGGCAGCATGATCGTCGAGCTTCTGCCCTACTACGCCGAGGCGCCGATGCATGTTCTTCTGCCAGCCGTGCTGATCTTTCTGCTCGTTCTTGGCCTGCAACTATTCGCACAGGGAGATCGGGCATGAACATTCACGTCTCGTCCAAGCTCTCGGTCTCGAACCTGTCCATCCTGTCGCGAGAGGGCAGAATCGTTTCCGGCGTTTCGTTCGATCTGAGTCAGGGCCGGCCATTGACTCTTCTCGGCGAGAGTGGCTCCGGAAAGTCTCTGGTCGCCCAAGCGATCATGGGAAATCTGCCGCCGGAGCTTCGTGCCACAGGGCGCGTGATCTTCAACGGCATGGATCTTCTGGGCGAAACACCCTCCGAGCGGCGCCGTCGTTGGGGCCGTAGCATCTGCCTTCTGCCGCAAGAGCCTTGGCTTGCGCTCGACCCGACCATGCGCGTGGGGCCGCAGGTTACCGAAGTCCATCGTTACGTGAAGGGCAAGCCGACTGCCGAAAGCATAGACGCTGCAATGGACAGTCTTTCCGAGGTGTCGTTGGCGTCAGCTGTGGCGCTCTATCCGTTCCAGATCTCCGGAGGCATGGGACAACGGGCTGCCATCGCCATGGCTCATGCTGCAGACGCCGAGTTGTTGATCGCCGATGAACCGACCAAGGGTCTCGATGCGGCGCTCAAGGACTCGGTGA
>JAESFT010000880.1_pt1 | contig 10764 bp, 9 predicted proteins | sample 9269451 | NCBI WGS metagenome assembly JAESFT01 (sample SAMN14502557, study PRJNA617106) | algae metagenome | isolation source: Scytonema hyalinum WJT4-NPBG1 and co-occurring heterotrophs from well... | place: USA: Mojave Desert, Joshua Tree National Park, California | collected 2006-05-25
GTGGGGTGTTCGCCGCAGGCGAGTTCTAGGCTCAACCATGGCAGGATGCGGTGCCATCAGCGTCCTGCAATGCTGCTCGTAACCGCCGTGCCGGATGCGCTTCGCGCAACACCCCACCCGTCGCCCTGCGGGCGCCACCCTCCCCTGAAGGGAGGGAGGAGCGCTGGTGCCGCTTTGACGGTTGCTAAGACGTGGATGGCCGGGATGATCCTCGGGTCGAGCCCGAGGACGGCCGTGACGGAGAGGATCGGTTTGCCGATTACTGCCTGCTCACCGGAGGTGAGCGCCGCGCTACCCCTTCACGCCGCCTTGCGTGAGGCCGCCGACGACGCGGTCCTGGAATACGGCGATGAGGATCGAGATTGGGACGATGGCGACGATGAGGGCCGCGGAGATGATGGGCCAGGGAAAGGAGAACTCGCCCTGGTACAGGGTGATGCCCACGGGCAGGGTGCGGCTCGCCACGCGCGGGCTCAAGGTGAGCGCGAGGAGGAACTCGTCCCAGGCATTCACGAAGGCGAGAATACCTGCTGTGAAGACGCCAGGCGCCGTCAGGGGGATCACCACGTTCCAGAGCGCGCCGACCCGGGTGCAGCCGTCGATCATGGCGGCGTTTTCGAGGTCGCGCGGGATGTCCTGGAAGAAGGAGATCAGCACCAGCGTGCACACGGGCATCGACAGCACAGCGTAGGGCAGGATCAGCGCCGGCCAAGTGTTGAGGAGGTTCAGGGCCCGCATGGTCTGGAAGAGCGGAACCATGAGGGAGATGAGCGGGAACATCGCGACCGCGAGCAGGATCGAGAGGATCAGGTTCGGGGCCGGGATGCGCAGCCGCACCAGCGCATAGGCCGCGCAGGCCGAGACGGCGACGCAGAGCAGGGTCGAGAAGACCGCGACCATGAAGGAGTTGAACAGGAAGGTGAGGATCGGCTGATCCACGAACACGCGGACGTAGTTCTCGAAGGTGGGCACCGCGGGCCAGATTGTGATCGGGATCCGCATCAGCTCGCTCTCGGTCTTGAACGAGGTGAAGAGAACCCAGAGCGCCGGAAAGAAGCCGTTGATCGCGACGATCGCGGCCGCGAGCCACACCATGTTCTTCGGCTTCGGGAGCTTCCACATGGAGGATTGAGCCATCGGGTTTCTCCTCAAAGCCGGGTCGGGAAAGCGTCCATCCCACTCACGTCCTTATCCTGAGGTGCGAGCGGAGCGAGCCTTGAAGGAGGGTTCCAGAGCCAGCGAGGGTCCTGGAGGCTTCCTTCGAGACGCTGCCTGCGGCAGTTCCTCAGGATGAGGTTTGTGGGTAGGAGGACCAATGCCATATCGGTTCGCGATCAATGCGCCTTCTGGCCGGGGTCGCGGCGGGTGTAGCGGAGGTAGCCGGCGGTCGCCAGCGCCGAGACGATGAACATCAGCACCGCGAGCGCCGAGCCGTAGCCGAGATCGAGGAAGTCGATCGTGGTCTTATGGATGAACATGGCAAGCGTCTCGGTGGAATTGCCGGGACCGCCGTTCGTCATCGCATAAGGGATGTCGAAGGTCTGGATCGAGGTGATGGTGCGGAAGATGAGCGCCACCACGATGGCGGGGCGCAGCATCGGGAGGGTGATCTCCCAGAATTGCTGCCACTTGGACGCGCCGTCGATCTCGGCGGCCTCGTAGAGGGAGCGCGGGATCGTCTGCAGGCCGGCGAGCAGCACAAGGGCCACGAAGCTCGAGGTCTTCCAGATGATCGCGATGCAGATCGCGATGAAGGCGAGCGTCGGGTCCGTGAGCCAGGGCTTGGCCGAGCCGCCGAACGCGATGAGCGTGTTGTTCACGAGGCCCTGGGTGTACTCGAAGAACCAGCGGAAGATGAGGCCGGAAAACACGAGCGGCAGCGCCCAGGGCAGAAGCAGGCCGAGGCGCACCGGCCACTTCACCTTGAAGGGCTGGTTGGCGAGGAGCGCGAGGCCCAACCCCACCACCACGGCCCCCGGCACCGTGACGATGATGTAGGTGACCGTGTGCCAGGTCGCTTCCCAGAAGCGCTCGTCCGACAGGGCGCGCGCGTAGTTCTCGAAGCCCACGAACGGCGTGCCCATCCAGGGCTGCGCCAGGTTGTTGAACTGGAAGCTCGTGATGATGAGGTCGACGATCGGGTAGACCACCACCGCGAGCAGCAGGATGAAGGCCGGCGCCAGCAGCAGCAGGCCGAGCCGCCGCTCGCCGCGCTCGACCGGCGACAGGCGCGTCCGCGCCTTCACCTCGGCTGCAGCGACGGGAACGAGCGTGGTTTCGGCTGTGCTCATGGCGTGGCTCTCTGTGTGAGCGTCATCCTCGGACGAGCGAAGCGAGATCCGAGGACCTTTGGGGCGTCGAGCGCCTCGTTCGGCCCGGGGTCCTCGGGTCGGCGCGGAGCGCCGCCCGAGGATGACGGTCGAATGCCTTACCGCAGGATGTTGCTCAGGCGGTTCTGCATGTCGGAGAGCGCCGCGTCCTGGTTCTTCGTGCCGGCCAGGAAGGCGTTCATGTTGGTGCGGATCACCTCGGAGACCTCGTTGTAGCGCGGGGTCACGGGGCGGGCGCGGGCGGTCTGCACGACGGGGAGCGCGTCCTTGAACCAGGGATTGGCCTTGAGGACTTCCGGATCGTTGTAGACCTCCGAGAACACCGGCAGGTGCGAGGCGAGGATCGCCTGGCGCTTCGACACCTCGGGGCTCGAGAGGTACCGCACGAGCTTCACGGCCTCTTCCTTGTTCTTGGAGAACGCGGTCACCGCGAGCTGCCAGCCGCCGATGCAGGTCGCGGCCTTGTCGGCGGTGAAGCCCGGCAGCGGCACCACGCCGACCTTCTCCTTGATCTGGCTGTCCGCATCCTGCTGGGTGCGGTTCCAGACATAGCCCCAGTTCATGGCGAACAGCAGGTTGCCGGCTTGGAAGTTCTGACGGATACGGTCCGTCGGGATCTCGGCGATGTTGGGCGGCAGGATGTTGGCCTGCTTCATCTGGCCCCAGAGCTCGAAGGGCTTCTTGGCCGCGTCCGTGTTGAGCGGAGCGAGCTTGCCGGCCTGGTCCGTGAGGTTGCCGCCCGCGCCCCACATGGGGACGAGATAGGTGCAGACCGTGCCTTCGATAGGCGCGCCGGCGGTCTCGAAGCCGCGCAGATTCGCGTTGCCTTCGGCCTTGGTGACCTTCTCGGCCGCGGCCTTCACCTCGTCCCAGGTCTTCGGCGGCTGGACGCCGTGCTTCTCGAGCAGGTCCTTGCGGTAGTAGAGGAACTGCGCGTCGGCGAAGTAGGGGAGCGAGATCACCTTGCCGCCCACCGTGTTGGCCTCGCGGTAGGCCGGCAGGTACTGGCTCATGATCTTGTCTTTGTCGGCGCCGAGATAGGAGTCGAGGGGCTCGGCCCATTGCGCGGCGGCCCACTGGGCCGGGCGGATCACGTCGATGAGCACCACGTCGAGGGTGGCGTCGCGGGAGGCCAGCACCGTGTTGAGGTACTGCTGCTGCTGCTCCGACGTGGCGCCGCCGACCTCGACCTCGACCTTCACGTTCGGGTTGCGCTTCATGTATTCTTCGACGATCTGCCGCATCACGTCGGGGCGCTGCTGGCCGCCCGTGAAGATGCGCAGCGTCGTTTGCGCGAGCGCGATGCTCGAGGTGCCGAGCATCGCGATGGCCGCCGAGGCCGCGAGAAGGGTTCTACGTTTCATCATTTTTGATCCTCCCTTGGATAGATGCCAGGACCCTGCGGTCCGGGGCGAAATCGGGGGCGCATCCGGCGCCCCGTTGGTTCGGCGGCGCGCCTAGTGGGCGATTGCCGCGCCGGTCTCGGTGTCGAAGAGGTGCATGCGCGACATGGCGAGCGTGACGCGCACGCGCTCGCCGGGACGGGCGCCGAGTTCCGGCGGGAAGCGCCCCGTCATGCTCTTGCCACCCACATTGAGCCAGGTGAGCGTCTCGGAGCCCAGCGGCTCGATGACCTCCACATTGGCGTCGATGGCCACGTCGCCCGGCTCGCGGGCTTCGCCGGGGCGCACATGCTCGGGGCGAAGGCCGAGTTCGATCGGCCGTCCCGAGGCCGCCTGCGTCATGGAGCGGCGGCTGTCGGGAACGGCGAGCGAGGTGCCGTCGAGCAACTCGATGCGTGAGCCGTCCGCGTTCACCTTGGCGGGTACCATGCTCATGGGCGGCGAGCCCATGAAGCTCGCCACGAAGCGGGAGGCCGGGCGGTTGTAGATCTCGTTCGGGCTCGCGAATTGTTCGAGCTTGCCGGCGCGCAGCACCGCGATGCGGTCGGCGAGCGTCATGGCCTCCACCTGATCGTGGGTCACGTACACGATAGTGGTGCCGAAGCGCTGGTGCAGCTTCTTGATCTCCACCCGCACCTCGCCGCGCAGCTGCGCGTCGAGATTCGACAACGGCTCGTCGAAGAGGAACACCTGCGGCCGGCGGACGATGGCGCGGCCCATGGCGACGCGCTGACGCTGGCCGCCGGAGAGCTGGCCGGGCTTGCGCTCGAGCAGATGGCCGATCTGGAGAACGTCGGAGGCTTCCTTGACCCGGGCGGCGATCTCCTCCTTGGGGGAGCGGCGCATGCGCAGGCCGAAGGCCATGTTGTCGTAGACACTCTTGTGCGGGTAGAGCGCGTAATCCTGGAACACCATGGCGATGTCGCGGTCGCGCGGCGGCAGGTCGTTCACCACCCGGTCGCCGATGGAGATCTCGCCGCCGCTGATCGATTCGAGCCCGGCGATCATGCGCAGCAACGTGGACTTGCCGCAGCCCGAGGGGCCGACCAGCACCACGAATTCACCGTCACGGATGTCGAGGTCGATGCCGTGAATCACGGGCACCTTGCCGAAAATCTTCTGAACGCGCCGGATTGCGATGCCCGCCATCCGTTCCTCCCTAGCGCCGGCCGCTCTTTTTGGCGGCTTTCACCTGATTGTGCCGAGACTGGCCGTTCGCGACCACATCCGTCAATGGTGTCCTACCTCAAGTCTTGTATCTTTTACAAGACCTGTTAGAAACCAGCCTCGTCAGGACGGCGGGTTTCCCACAAACCACCGCCGCCGCACGGCTCCTGAACGATCCCATGACGCGCGTCCTCTGTGCTGGCATCGCTACCCTCGATTACGTCTATGCGGTCGAGACCATGCCGACGCGCGCGGAAAAGTACCGCGCCCGCGACCTCGCCGTGGTGGGCGGCGGCATCGCGGCCAATGCCGCGGTCGCGATCGCGCGGCTCGGCGGCGCGGTGGGGCTCGCGACGCGCCTCGGCGACGACGTGACGGGCGATGCCATCGTCATGGAGCTCGAACGCGAGGGCGTCGATTGCGCGCCCTCCCGGCGCTTTCCGGGCAAGCGCTCCCCGACCTCGGCGATCTTCGTCGATGCGAGGGGCGAGCGGCTGATCGTCTCCTATTCCGATCCCGACATCCCCGTCGATCCCGCCTGGCTTCCCGCCTCTCTGCCCGCGGGCGTCGGTGCCGTTCTCGGCGACACGCGCTGGCCGGAAGGGTCGGTTCATCTCTTCCGCCTCGCCCGCGAAGGCGGCGTTCCGGCGGTGCTCGATGCGGACCGCCAGCCCGCTCTGCCGGGGGCGCTCACGCTCGCGACGCATGTGGCGTTCAGCGAGCAGGGACTCGCGGAAGTCACGGGGCAGGACGACCCCGCGGAAGGCCTGCGCTCCATTGCGGGCCGCTCCGACACCTGGCTCGCGGTCACGGTGGGTGAGGGCGGCTGCTATTTTATGGAGAACGGCGCCGTCGCGCACGAGCCGGCTTTCCGGGTCGAGACCGTCGATACGCTTGGCGCCGGCGACACCTGGCACGGCGCCTTCGCGCTGGCCTTGGCCGAGGGCATGGGGGAGCGCGCCGCAGTGCGCTTCGCCTCCGCGGCCTCGGCGATCAAATGCACCCGCTTCGGCGGCCGCCGCGGGATGCCGCGGCGGGCCGAGGTCGAAGCTTTCCTGAACGAACGCGGCTGAAAGGCCGGCTGAAGGAGCAAACCTATGGAACTGACGCCTGGCAAACTCTGGGGCATGCGCCGCATGGCGGACGCCGCGGGCCGCTTCAAGATGGTGGCCGTGGATCAGCGCCCGCCGATCAAGAACCCCATCAAGGAGAAGCGCGGCACGGCGGAAGCGCCCTTCGAGGACGTGGCGGGCTTCAAGCTGATGCTTGTGGAAGAGCTGCAGAACGACGCCTCCGCGATGCTGCTCGATCCGCATTTCGCGCTGCCCGGCGGCATGACGCTGCTCTCGCCCGCCAAGGGCCTCATCGTCACTCTCGAAGACTCGATCTTCCAGGAGACCGATGGCGGACGCCTCTCCTCCGAGATCGACGATTGGTCGGTGGAGAAGATCAAGCGCGTGGGCGGCGACGCCGTGAAGGTGCTGGCCTGGTACCGGCCCGATGCCGACAAGAGCGTGTGCCAGGCGCAACAGGATTTCACGGCCCGCATCGGCGAGGCCTGCGCGAGATACGATATCCCCTACGTGTTCGAACTCCTGGTCTATCCGCTGCCCGGCGAGAAGAATCAGACCACGCAGTACATCGAGATGGCGGACAAGAAGTCCGACCTCATTCTCGACAGCGTGCGCGCCTTCGCGGATTCGAAATACGGCGTCGATCTCTTCAAGGTGGAGAGCCCCGTGCCGGCGCGCGAGGTGGGCGAGACCGCCTCGAAGCAGGTTCAGGACACCTTCAACGAGATGGGGCGCCTGTGCGGTCGCCCGTGGGTGATGCTCTCGGCCGGCGCCGGCATGGCGGAGTTCAAGAACATCATGGCCTGCGCCTACAAGGCCGGCGCCTCGGGTTATCTCGCGGGCCGCGCCATCTGGGCCGAGCCCTTCAAGGCCTTCCCGGATTGGGAGGCGATCCGCCAGGGCCTGCGCGCGCAGAGCCTTCCCTATATGCGGGAACTGAACGCGCTCACCGATCAGGCCGCGACGCCCTGGTTCGAGCATCCGGTCTATGGCGGACAGGTCGGCGTTCCGGCCCAGAACGGCGCCTTCCGCCGCCACTACAAGGGGTTCTGATCCCATGCGCATCGGCGTCCTGCCTCTCGCCCGCCCGACCTTCGACGTGCCTTTCGCGGAAGAGAATGCCGCGAAGGCCTTTGCGGCCCTCGACCGCACGGGCCATCAGATCGTCGGCTCCCGCGACCTGCTCTTCGATGCAGCGGCCGCCGAGGCCGCGCTCGCAGGCCTGAAAGGGGAGGCCCTCGACGTGCTCCTCCTCCTGCAGGTCACCTTCACGGACGCCTCCATGACCGTGAAGATCGCCGAGAACGCCACCGCGCCGCTGGCGATCTGGGGCTTTCCCGAGCCCCGCACGGGAGGGCGCCTGCGCCTCAACTCCTTCTGCGGCGTCAATCTCGCGGCCCATGCGCTGGGCCGTGCGGACAAGCGCTTCTCCTGGCTCTATGCCGCGCCGGACGCGGACGGATTGGCGGAGAGCCTGGACCAACTCCTACGGGGTCGGGGTGCGCCCGGCGACGCCATGCCTGCCGCCGCTCAGCCCAGCGACGCCGATCGCCGCGCCGCCGAAGCCGTGCTCGCGAGGCTCAAAGGGCAGCGCATCGGCCTTGTGGGCGAGCATCCGGCGGGCTTCGATACCTGCCGCTACGACGAAGGCGAACTGAAGCGGCTGGCCGGCATCGAGGTCGAGAAGATCACCCTGCCGGACCTCTTCGCCCGCGCGAAAGCCGTGCCGGCGGACCGGGTGGCGGCGACCAAGCAGTCGGTGGGGCAGAAGATCGCCGGGCTCGACGAGGTCGATCAGCCCCAGCTCGACAAGAGCCTCACGATCTTCCACGCGCTGGAAGGTCTCGCCAAGGACGAGCGCTTCTCGGCCATGGCGGTGCGCTGCTGGCCCGAGATGTTTACTGATTATGGCTGCGCGGCCTGCGGCCCCATGGGCCTCATGAACCAGGCCAAGGTGCCCTGTGCCTGCGAAGCCGACATGTACGGCTCGCTGACCGCGCTCGCGCTTCAGGAACTCGCGGGCGAGCCTTCGTTCCTCGTGGACATCGTCGATATGGACAAGGCCTCGGGCACCGGGGTGCTGTGGCATTGCGGCTTAGCCCCCATGTCCATGGCCGATCCCGCGACGCCGCCCCAGGCCCAGATCCACTCGAACCGGCGCATGCCGCTGCTGCAGGAATTCGCGTTGAAGCCCGGCCGGGTCACGGCCGCCCGCTTCAGCCAGGCCAAGAACGAGACGAAGCTCATCATCGCCGGCGGGGAGATGATCTCCGCACCCAAAAGCTTCACGGGAACCTCGGGCGTGATCCGCTTCGACCGGCCCGCCGACGAGGTTGCGGCCGCGATGATGGATCTCGCCCTCGAACATCATGTCGCCATCGTCTACGGCGACGTGCGGGGACCCTTGAGGGCGCTCGGTCAGGCCATGGGCCTGGAGGTCGTCGAACTCGCTTGACATTGGACTGGAGAGGGCAAGGGCCGCACGCGGCCCCGCGCCCGTTTGAAGAGACGTGAAGGACCATGGCTGAAACGCTGCGCTACGGCATCATCGGTGCCGGCATGATGGGCCGCGAGCATGTGCGCAATCTGGCGCTCATCCCGGGCTCGAAGATCACCGCCCTGTCGGACCCCGACGAAGGATCCCGCGCCGAGAGCGCCAAGGCTATCGGCAACGGCGTGAAGGTGTTCGCCGATCACCGCGATCTGCTCGAAAGCGGCGAGGTGGATGCGATCCTGATCGCGAGCCCGAACGACACCCACAAGTCCATCCTCGACGATATCTTCCAGGCCCCGAAGGCGCTGCCCATCATCGTCGAGAAGCCGGTCTGCACCACGATCGAGGATTGCGCGGCGCTCGACCGCGCCGCCCGCGCCCACAAGGCGCCGATCTGGGTGGCGATGGAATACCGCTACATGCCGCCGGTGCAGGAACTCCTCCAGGAGGTTCATGGCGGCACGGTGGGCAACCTCCAGATGCTCTCGATCCGCGAGCACCGCTTCCCCTTCCTGCCGAAGGTCGGCGATTGGAACCGCTTCTCCCGTCGTACCGGCGGCACGCTGGTGGAGAAGTGCTGCCACTTCTTCGATCTCATGCGCCTTGTCGCCCGCGACGAGCCCGTGCGGGTCTACGCGTCGGGCGCCATGAACGTAAACCACAAGGACGAGCGGTATGACGGCGAGACGCCGGACATCATCGACAACGCCTTCGTGATCGTGGACTTCCGCTCCGGCGTGCGCGCCATGCTGGATCTCTGCATGTTCGCGGAAGGCGCCTACTGGCAGGAAGAGATTGCCGCGACGGGCGACAAGGCCCGCGTGGAATGCTTCGTGCCCGGCCCCGCCCGGTTCTGGCCCGGCGGCGAGGAGCGCCATTCCGAAATCGAGGTGTCGCCCCGCGAGCCCAAGGGCCCCGTGCGCCGCAAGGTGCATGTGGACGAAACCGTGCTGAAGGCCGGCGATCACCACGGCTCCACCTTCTACCAGCACCAGAAGTTCCGCAGGGCGGTGCTCGACGGCGCGCCCATCGAGGTCACGCTGGAAGACGGTTTGAAGGCGGTTGCCATCGGCCTCGCGGCGGAAAAATCCCTGCGCGAGGGCCGCGCCATCGTGATCGACGGGTTGTCGTTTGCGTGAGCCCCAGTCCCTCTCCCCCGGAGGGAGAGGGACAGCTTGCGAAGCAAGCAGGGAGAGGGGGCCATGAGTGCCACGCTCCCCAGCGATCTCTCAGCGGCGCCAGGGTTGAAGGGAGTGGCCCGACTTCCCCCTCTCCCGACCTCGCTTCGCGAGGCCACCCTCTCCCTTCAGGGGAGAGGGCAAGCGCGTCACCCCGCAAACACCTGAGAACGCGGCACGGTCGCGGTGCCGGTCACGACCTCGACGATGGCGGCGGCGATCTTGTCGCCGCCCTTGGCGGAGGGTTCGATCGGGTTGGCGTAATCGTCGGGCTCGTTACAGATCAGGCGCAGATCGACGAGGTTGAGCCGGCGGGCAAAAGCCTCGCGCATGATGATGTCGTTGAAGAGCGACAAGCCCGTCACCACGAGGCGCTGCTCCAGCGGATCGGCGAAGCGGGCGTCGTAGATGGTGCAGAGCGCCGTCGGCAGGCCTCGGGCCGTGACCGCCTCGACCATGACGCGATACTCCCGCGCGAAGCGCTCGCGCGCATCGGCCAACTGACCCACCACTTCCGCGACCGAGCGGGCGGGCTGCCGGAACAGATGGCTGCTCTGGAGCGCGTCGTTCCCGCCGACGCTCACCACAAGGTGCGTGGCGCCCGAGGGGACGTTGGCGAGTTGGCGCTCGACCGAACGGGTTACGGCGCCATCCACCGCGGCGAGCGTCGCGCGCCAATCCCCCGGAAGCTTGGCCTGAACCTGCTTCACCACATCCGGATAGCCACGCACATAGACGGCATTGTCGAAGATGGAATCGCCGAGAAGAACCACATGACCCATGACGCGGAACCTTGCTGATCCGGGGTCAAACGGCAGGGCAGGGGCCAGGTTCCAGGGGAGGGGGTTCCTACCCAAAAACCTCATCCTGAGGAGCTTCGCCTCAGCGAAGCGTCTCGAAGGAGGGCTCCAGGACCAGCGAGGGTAATGGAAGCATCCTTCGAGACGGCCCTGCGCGCCTCCTCAGGATGAGGGCAAGAGTGGGAAATCGAAGCCTAGGCTCAGGACTCATTGATTGAGGTAGAAGGTGACGGCTGCTGCGATGCAGATGGCTGAGAAGAAGGTGTGGGCGCAGCGGTCGTAGCGGGTAGCGACACGCCGCCAGTCCTTCAGGCGAGCG
>JAESFT010000881.1_pt1 | contig 10760 bp, 18 predicted proteins | sample 9269451 | NCBI WGS metagenome assembly JAESFT01 (sample SAMN14502557, study PRJNA617106) | algae metagenome | isolation source: Scytonema hyalinum WJT4-NPBG1 and co-occurring heterotrophs from well... | place: USA: Mojave Desert, Joshua Tree National Park, California | collected 2006-05-25
AATACTTAACACAGCCAATTACTGTTATTAATTTCAGCAATGCCCTCTGGGTACGCCACTTTGACATAGTACGTAAATACTATAAAATTGCGATCGCGCTGTGCCAGTTGCGTAAGTCCTGAAATAAAGCTGCAACGCGGGTTTCATCGCTTCCCGGTCTTCAAGCTTCAAGCAACCGTTTTTATTGCGTTTCTCACCGTCCGTCACCGTTAAGTATTAGATGAGGTGTTATATGAGTCAAACACCCAGACTGTTCAATCTGGGCGAGATTATCGCGTCTGATTCCGTTGTTAGTGATAGCTTAATGTCAAAACAAGCGTTAAGCCACGTTTTGGGCGTTAGCCGTCCTACTATCTGGCGTTATGATAACGTCGCTTATTGGGAAATTCCAGACTACAAGGATGAGTACCCACTATTGCCCAAGGACCAGTGGTTAATTAAAAAGTCGAAGCACGACCGCGAAGTTCCGTTGACTCAGTATCAAATCTGGGTGATATCTGCAATTCAGATTTGTTTTAAGTTCTACAAAAAAGAAGTTCCTGTTAAGCAATTCATCAAAGAGAATCCCTACGTTTTTACTCGCGCTCGTTATGAAATGAGATTGCGTCAGTTGGCTGGTACTTCCAAAGCTTCCTAAGTTTAAGTACACACTTTGAACCTTGATAACCAAATAGCCGACCGACCACTAAACCCGGAGACAGGGGACGCAGGGGATGTAACGGGGCAAGCCACCTCAATGGCTGCTACCTGGCAATAAAGCCAGTATCAGCTAATTAAAGGAGCTAAATCATGTATTTTATCAACGATGTCGCCAGCGAACTGTCCTTATCTATCGATGAAATTCGGATGATTTTGATGGATGTTCGTCCAGACTGGGAAAGCTGCGATCGCATTAATGACGCCGAATACGTTTTGATCAAGCAATCTGCTCAAGCTGCTTTACCTTCTGGCAATACGTCTATCACGCCCGTCAGCCCTGAACAGATGCCACTGGACCAGCAAGAGCAGCTGGTTAACAACGCGTCTCAGGTTTTGGGGTTTCCTTTGGCGATCGCAGTACTACAAGAAATCAGAATGGTTGAAGCGTTGCAAACAGCGAAGAACCACGCTGTTTTGAGTGTGATTCGAGCCAAACGAGAAGAGTTGAACCAAGAACTAGATAAGCAAGCCGAAACTGACGAGCAAGGCTTTATTGCAATCATCCAACAGATAACGAATTCAATTCCTGCTACAGCTTTTGTAACTACTCAAAAAATGCAGAAGCAGGCAGATACAGCAAACTCTCAGATTGCAGCGTTACTCAAAGACATCGAGGCTCGCAGCCTGGGAAAAGCGCAGTAATCGAGGCTATCGCGGCTCTATCACCAGAAAAAAGAGCCGCACTCATTCAACTTGCACTAAAAAAAGAGGAGCCGAGTATGACGTTGACAAGCCTTATCAATGCAACTGGTGTTGCTACTCTTGGCACGGTTGGGGCGATCGCTACTGTGGCAGCAGCAGCCATTAGCCCCATAGGGGCAGGACTATTGATCGCAGGTGTTCTTATGTGGTCGAAGCAAAATCGATAAATATGACACAGAGTAATTTCCTATCAGGGTTGCTGGCATAACCATTACCAAAAAAACTGCAATGAAGCCATTATCAGAACTAGTTCAAGAGGCGCAACAACTGTTGGAGGCGATCGCACGCCACCCCAACACCACCACCGATGCCAGCAACGTCCCAAGTGATTTAGACGACCCACTCGACCAACTCGAAGAATTAATCGCAACACTCAAAATTAACGCTTGTATTCAAGTTGGTCGAGTGGTTTTGGAGCATTTACGCCGCCAAGGATTTACAGCTTCGGAATTTCTTGATGGTCTAAATGGTTACTTTACCGAGCTTGGACTTGACGAGGTGGCAGCGCGCTGCCACCAAGCGGCTTTGCAAATGGAAAATGAACAACTACCCACAAAAACTTCTCCAATTCAACAAAATGGAGACGACTTCAATGAAACTATTTGAACTAATCGTGCAAGCAGAGCGGGTACTGGACGCTCTAGCCTCTCACCCCGAGTACCAAGAACTCAAGCAGGGTAATCACCTGACCAACTTGGACGTTACCTTGGGCGACTTGGAGACGTTTTTAGCCCAACTTAATCAAGCCTACCAAGAAGCCAGTCTATGCGACGTTGATCCGAAAGCTGAGGAGATGGGTTGCGGTGCCTCTCTGCCAAGCTTCGAGCAGCTTTTCGATGAATCTGCATTGTCGAATTCCCTTTCACTCCTGCCACAGCCTACCGTTACCCAAATCAATAGCTTTGAGGAGATTCTTGAGGGGAAATCCAATGCTTAATATTCAAGATTTGACCCCACAAGGAAATTATCGGATTGAGGGCAAGCGTGGTGAGTGGCACTTCTCTGGTGAAAGCCGCGACAGACTCAGGTTTTGGCGATGGGCGATGGGACAAGCTAATCGACGGATTAGCCTTAGTCTTTCAAAAGAACAAGCCCAAAAACGAGTATGGCAGGAGGTTCAAAGCCTCGATCTGTCAAAACTGGAGGCGTTTCGCGGTGAATGACCTACATCCGATTAGTTGCATTACTCTGTTGACTCAAGCAAAGACCTATCAGATTGACGGGACACTTTGCCAATACCTCTACTCAGAAGGCAGTATCAAGCATCCCCAGTATTGGTTTCGTCCGCTGCCAGCCCAACGCAAAATAGCTGACCTCAAATTGAACCGCGACAAGGTACTACGCAAGGTTTACGAAGTTCCCGCGCTGTATCGACAGCATCACGCCATAGTTACCGATACCGCAATTCAACAAAGTTTGTTTTGAGGAAGAATATGGCTTTTACCGAATCTCAGCTTAATTTCATGATTTCCATTCAAAGCCAGGATGATTGGAGTCCTTTCTATTTTTTCAAGTTGGTTGCAGAGGGCAGTTTTGAGGGGGAGCAGTGCGAACACAAGGCGCTTACAGCTTATCTAACCCGTTGCTCACTCGATCAAATCAGAGACTTGCAGCTAGCACTTGATTTGTTAGGAAACTTGCCTTCTTAAAGCGATCGCCTGCCTTGGAAACGAGCGATCGCTTTGGGTGCATCTCTAATCAACGAAAATACACACAAGGATCTTACAACAATGTCAAAACCAATTGGATATTTTTGCAACCACACACCTGGCGATAGCGGCTTACTGGGTGACATGGAGGAGTCGTGGGGAAGCACTTTTGAGCAATTGAATAACTCAGAGCGTCTCTGGATGTTGTTCTCGCTGATTGGAAATATTACTGCTGATGCTTCTGAGAATTACGAACCAGGCGAAATAAGAGAGTACATTGTCCCAGCTATCGAGCGATTCGGTGAACTGTCTTTCTCCGACCAACTAGGGCTAGCTCAAGCGTTAATCGAGCAAATTAAACACTACAGACACAGAGGCTAACATGACCTATCAGAAGCAAATCGGGCTAGCGCTTGCAGGATGCGCTGTGTGTGCTATGCCCGTGCTTCTGCCTCTGATACCAAAGATTGGGACTTACGCCGCTTCGGAGCGGCTCAGGGCAGAAGAAGAATTGCAACGTGCAACCATCGCCGAACGAGCCAAAACGTCAGAGGCACTGTACAACGCTGGCATTGCTCCAAACGCTACAAGAGTACGGATGAAGCAGTATCTTGACAACCCAAATCAAGATCCAAAGCCAGACACGACGGGGTACGGAGCATTTGAGATTATTTACGTTTACGACAGCGCTGGTGTTTGCATCGGAAAAATTGAGGGCAATCAGTGGCTTTGGAAGCATAAACACAACAATATCTGCACAGGAGATTCTAATTAATGACATTCACTTCAGGCGGGTCTAAGGGTAGTGGAGAGGGTTCTAGTCCTAAATCACCGCCACCAAAGCGCTCGATTGGTCAGGTGATTGACGCGATCGCCAAATGGGCTGTTCTAATTGTTGGATTGCCGATACGAGCAGCTGCTGCTATAGTTGCCCAGTTTGTCGCTAATGGCGGTGCAGGTCGGTCAGTGGTAGGTGGGCTACTTTTCATGATGGGGTCAGCTATTAGCGCCGATTCTATATGGCAAACAGTATTCAGGCAACGCGCTTTATTCCCCTGGTTCGAGTCGGGGTGGTCATGGTTCAATGTGCCAGCCACAGTGTTTAACCCATTCTTTTACCTTGCCTTCCTCATTGCTGTAGGGTTACAGGTAATCGAAGCATACGCCCTCCGTGGTAAAAACCCAGACTCAGCACGGCGAGAACTTCAAGACAGCATGGTGTATGACCTAGAATCTAAGCCCAGCGGCAAAATTGACCTAGTCTCAGAGCTTTGGAAAGATTACAAAACAGCAGGTATGAAGGACAGATCTACGGCTGGTCTGATTAGCTTAGCGATTTGGGTGTTCGACCTGGTAACGACTTTTGCTGCACGTAACCCATTTGCCTACAGCGAACCGCTAACCATTTTGACTTGCATCATGTTTAACATCGCAACGATGCTTGCAGGTGAAATCGGCTTCGCTATCTGGCAACTAACCAAAGACTAATGACTAAAGACTAAGCGCTCTAGGGGAACGCAATCCCAGAGCGCTTTTTCGTAATTTTGATAGGTTCGTATATGGTCAATAGTAACAACAACATCCCCAAGATCACAACACGTCAAACTGAATATCTTCGCGACCAATACCCCAGCCTCTCACATCTCGAAGCTGGAAATGTTGCCGAATGGTTACAGGAGAGGAAAGATCATTTATTTGAACAAGCCCGGAGTGTAGAAAGTGAAGCAGATACCGCACGAGTACTGGGTTTAGCAGCTGCTGGTATTGGTACTATCTGCTATGCCCTCAACCCGTTTATGCTTGTCGGTGGAATGATTGGCGGGGCTGCGTGGCTGTGGTTTGTGGTCGAGCATCACGCCAGAACCAAAGAAATAGCGCCCCTACCTTTTGTTCGAGGTAACTTTTTGGATGCTCTGTCGCGTGCTGGTGATTACGACGCAAGGCAGAATTATCAAGCGGACCACCTAGCGAACACAATCAAGTTTCTCCCCCGACACGACGCTGAAGAGTATGTGTTCCTCTACAGCGACCAGAACTTTGAACGAATCACCGAGTACTTGACCCAAGTGGAACCGGGGAAGCGCTTTTATGCTTACCGCTGGTTGCTTGGCTGGTTTTCAAAGCTTGGAGGGCGATCGCTTCCTGACCAGCAATCAATGGTTGAGCATCTTGCAAAAGTGGAAATCGATAGCCGCATCAAGGTTGAGGAAGTTAAGGCTATCCAGCAGGCAACGGGAGTAACCACAGTTAACATTTTCGCTGATATGCGCCCTGGTGTTAATGTGTTGGCTCCACCGTCTCCAACGCCTTCCTTCCCTCCACAAAAGCCTGATCAAGTCCCTCCCGTCGGAAATCAGACAAAACTAAATGCTGTTGATGTTACGCCAATATCACCAACACCACAACAACCAGAACAACCAACCCAGGAAACTGCATCCACCTCTACCCCTAACAAGGAAACAATATTGAAGTTACCCTTGCAGCAACGAGCCACAGCGATTGCAGCCTGCTTGATTGAGTCCGGCTTCAAAATCGATGAGGTGATGAATGGGCAAGTGATTGCAGTTGCTGGTACACAGCGAGGAGGGAAAGGAACTTTGGCGGGTATCTTAACTATCTTGTCCAAAGCTCTTGATCCAAATCTGAACGTGCAATACTTCACTGCTGGGGTGGATGTTTATCCGTTCAAATGTCACCTTAACAGCGCGCTGCAACATTCAGCCAGAGATGGAGATGAGGCAGATAAGAAGGTAGCATCTGATTTACTATTGTTTCTTAAGGGGCTGGAAAGCTGCGAACCGTATTCTCACAAGAACTTGGTGCTAATTATTGATGAGGCGATGCGGTTGCTTTCGCTGGTCAAGGAAGAGGATAGGGTGTGGATGATTCAATACTTACTCTCACGTTTCGCAAAAACAGGAGGGACGCTGATTATTGTACTTCATAGCAATAATCTGGGTGCGGTAGTTGGCAGCAAAAACACATCAGGACTAGCCGACACTTTCAAACAAAGTATTTCCTTTATCGGATGTGTTGCCAAATCAGTAAGTGCTGGTGGATTGCGAAAAATTAACGTCGCCAGTGGGGAGTATTTCAAAGCCAACCCGGAGAACTTTGGAAGTGCAATTACCAATGGTGAACTCGGTTCAATTCCGGATTGGCTACTGACAGAGAAGCATCCGGGTAATGGGTATCCTGATCCAGTCAGAACCCTGCTTACCTTCTTCCCAGAGTTGTATGAGGAGCCACCTGTCCAACCTAAAAGCAAGGATAAATTGAGCGAAACCATTCAAAAACTTGAAGCTAATTTCAACATTGAAGTTGAAGAACCTGAATCTGAAAGCAGTCTCGCTCAGAAAGCTGCATCACCAGATAACTTGCTAGAGTTATCCAACCACGAACAGCAACTTCTTTCTTGGATTGTGACGCGCAAGACAACGGGGAAGGAATACGACTTGAACAGTGCCAACAAAAACTTAGAAAAGCTTACGAAACCAGATGATTTTGATAGCAAAGCTGAGTACTTACGCCACCTAGCGAGGCAGTTAGTTGGTAAAAAGAAAGGAAAGCTAATAAACCCCAATCTGTTTGAACCAAATTAATTTTGGATTGCTTTCCGGTTTCCGGTTCGGTGAGGGGATGCTGCAAAAGCCCACCCGGAACCCGGAACCCGGAACCCGGAGAAAACCCGGAAGCTATTCCTGACAAGCCCGGAAGCGTTTTCGGGCTTTTAAATTAGCTTCCGGTTTCCGGAACTCTTCCGGGATTCTTCCGGGTTGAGCCGGAAAACCAAAATAGCTCTATAAATCGTTGGTTACTATTAGGAGAAATTATGGGTCTTACGAAGTTCGATATATTGGATGGCATCACCGCTGGGTTTGGGATGAGTGGAGCAATCGCTCTCCTCCTAGGAGGTGGTTTTTGTTTGGGCGGCTTAACAGCAACTGGCATAATTAAAGCGGGAGAACTTCTTTCCCATGCCGCACCAGCGTACAAGAAAGCAATGTTTTACGGTGCCGTTGGTTCGGGGGCTGGGCTGTTTTTGATTGGTGCTGGTGCCGCCACGTCGCAGTTGCGAGATAGGGCGGGTGAGGAGGAATTGAGGCGCATTGATGAACGGATGGAATCAGCGAAGTCTGAATATGATAGACAGCGCGATCGCTTGTCAGGATGCGCTGGCTGCAAGTTCTGGCACGGGCGTGTGTATGAAGGCAATTTCTTAGCTTGCACAGTGCATCCACATGGAAAAGAGAATTGCCCGGATTACTCTACCACTGAGGACTAACAACCATGCAATGTGCTATCAATACAAAAATTTGTGTGAGGAGATTAACTTGATTGAGATTTGGTTGGAGGGGCGAGGCGTTGGGAAAGCTCGCCCACGGTTCGGGAGGGGTGGCGTAATTCATACAGCATCCCGATACGGTGAGTGGAAAAACAGCGCTGTATTGCAGTTGGTGGCAATGAAGTTATCACCAGCACCAATTCCCGCAAAGGTTGATTGTACCTTTGTCAATTTTTTCAGTAGTGACGCCGATAACCTGAGTGGCAGCGTATTAGATAGTTTGGTTGAAGCAGGGGTTCTACAGAACGACTCTTCATCATACGTTGTCTCTTGCTCTGGAAGTTTTGCACGAACCCGCAAAAGACGAGGACAGGATAAGCCAGTTGGAATCTTGGTTCGGATAAGTGAAGCAGAAATTGAGTATTTGGATTTTGATATCACTAATATCGCGCCGCACTCAGTAGCTTGATATCAAGTTTTGTGGCATTTTGGCATTTCATCGACTTGAGCAATGAGTAAAGTAGTGCAATACCATTCTGCGAGAACAGAGCTTTTGCACAGCCTGTGCAAGAAGTAACCCCCAGTACGCCACTGGGGGTTTTGTTTTTGAGAGACGCCATAAATTACCGTAATTTACTGGAATCACTCTATCGGAGTATGTGACTCCGGCGTATAATTTTGCGATTCCAATGTCTCAATAAATCGGTCTAGTGCTTCCTTGGCTGCCTGGATTTTTGCTGCTTGGCGTCCTATTTTGTGCTTGACCATGAGGTCGGAGAGAATATTGTCTCGGATTTGATGCAGAGTCCCCTGTTCTTGCCTAAGAGTATGGGGTTTAGTTCTTAGGCTGCTTGTTCCCCCAGCGTTGTTACGTAGCGTGACAACTCCTCTATCTGTGTTTTCAGGGGTGCGATCGCCTGCTGAATGCGTTCATCTATTTGAGAGTCTACCGGAGTAGACAAACCTGTTACAGGTAAACCAAGAGCATCTTTAACAATTCTCTTAGCCGTAATGCTGGGCGAGACTTCCCCTTCAGATTGTAAAGCTGCTAGCGCCTCATACTCCTCATCGGAAAGCTTAAAAGAAACAACCTTAGACATTATTTTACCTCTAGTTTACTTTCGGTCTACTTTCTCCATCCTGCCATAAGGTTTACTCCCCTGTCTACTCTGGTAAACCTTTACAGAGTCTTTGCAGAAAATTGGTAAACCGCAGTAGACAATAAGTAGACTATTGGTCTACTATAGTGACAGATGAGTAAACCACAGTAAACCGCAGGAGGTGACGACGATGACAAAGATACAAGATTTAAAGAATCAGGCATTCCAGCTAGCTCAGTCTCTCGGTCTACACTGCACTCAAACCGCCCACTTCAAGAAACGCGGTTTGACAGTGGGTCTAGACCTTCGCTTCAAGCATTGCTGGGTAACTCTGATTCAACGCCTCAAATCACTGGCTTCAGGTGTCGTCGTCCCCTTCCTCCAGCAACAACCAATTGCCGCATAAGAGTTAAAGCAATGCAAGATATTCTTCACACCGCAATCATCGCCCTTCCAGTCGGCTTCGCTACACTTATGTTTCTGGATTTGATATCAACTTTGAAGCAACTTTGGGACTCGTGCAAACCTTCTACATCCGTATCTATACCTGCGTCCATACTACAGCTGCAGCCAGAAATAGCCGAACCAGTAGCAGAAACAGAAGAATCAGAAATAATGCCCGACCCTTGGAAACTTGAGGCATCTGCGCAACCAATAGTTACTACTCCAAAATTAACCCTTATACGAAACAACGTGTTATTGCTGCCTCCTGCTAAAACAGTAATCGAAGTTATCGAGGTAGCTGAAACAGTTACTCTTGCAACGAAGCGCAAGGCAGGCAGACCACCGAAGAAAACCACAATACTGGATGCAGAGTTTAGTCCCAATCCTGTCGCTAAGCGTAAGGCAGGACGACCACGCAAAGTATCATAGAATCCCTAGAATCCCGCCCTAAGCACGGCGCTAAAAGGCTTATACGTCAAAAGGGCGATCGCGCAACTTCCCAATCATGCTCTAGCCCCTACCCATCCAAAAGTACATCCAATGGTAACTTCTATGTTCTCACAAAAGATTAACTCATTACAAGACCAAATCTCAGAATTACAAGCCAAGCAACAGCAGTATCGTTCCTTGGAGCAAGAGGCGAATGCTGTTGTTGCCAGTATCGCAAGACTTCATCAAGCCGCTGCGACGCTAGGAGAAGAGGGAGAGATTGAAAAGTTGATTGCTCAAGCGATCGGTTTTTCAGTCGGAATCCCCGCTAAAGAACCTGCACCTGAGCCTCAGACATACGAAGAGATCGTGGAACGCGTTACATCTGATTTCAAAGATGAATGTGATTTGTCGAGAGTGTTCGAGACAGAGCCACTCGCCGAAGAGATCATTGCAACGTTAATTGATGACGAAGCGGCAGAGGATGCGTCAGAAAGTAACCTTGAAAAATATTTAGAGCCACAAATCTTACAACAAGCCTTAGACGGCGACGACCCAGAACTTGCATTGATGGAGGTCGCCTCGTTGTTGGACACCTCCCACCAAGATGATCTTGAGGAACGAGTACGCTATTTTGTTCAAAAGTTGCCGTCTGAGATGAGCGATCGCATCCTCAGCTACTTACCAAAAAGCGTTGCATTGCTGTGGGTGGAGGTGCGAGAGAAGGTTGAAGAAGATGCAAGAGATAGCCTGTTCCCGCCAATCACGAGAGGGACCCGAGTTGAGGTCAAGCCTGACGGTGAAGAAGGAACCGTATCGTGGATCGGACAAGACAATAATGGTGAGCCTGTAGCTTCAGTAACGGTTTCGGGTGGAACACGTGGCAGCATTCCGGTTGAGGAGTTAGAGGTAAAACCTGATGTTTCTCCGAATGAGCCTCTAGCTTCCGAAGATCCAGAGGTGGACGAACTAGCCAGGCTTTGCTTGAAACAAAAAGCTTGGAGCCAAATAAGACTCTTCGCTGATCGCAATCCCAATGTGATTATCCGAATGGAACAGATTGCCGCCACCAAGACAGAGAAGAGAATCATCAACAATTTACCTTCTCTAATTCTTGGCTACATTGGAAGGGCAAATGATCGCTCTGACCTTGCCTGGATTCCTGAGAATGTCTTGACCGAGGTTGAAGCGCTGTTGGGACAACCACAGCAGCAGTCAATTGCTTGAAAGCATCGGTGCGTCTAGGTGACGTTTAAACCACTGTCCAAAACAGAAGTGGAGCCAGTACCAGATAAGGTGAGGCGACTGGTCGGATAAATCACTAATAACCCAAGTTGCTAGTTATTTGAGAAGGCGATCGCAAAGATAATAAAATCCCCTCCAGTAAGAAAAACGGAGGGGAATTATGTTAAATGAAACAATTGCTGTCTATGCTATCATTGACGACTTGCT
>JAESFT010000882.1_pt1 | contig 10700 bp, 9 predicted proteins | sample 9269451 | NCBI WGS metagenome assembly JAESFT01 (sample SAMN14502557, study PRJNA617106) | algae metagenome | isolation source: Scytonema hyalinum WJT4-NPBG1 and co-occurring heterotrophs from well... | place: USA: Mojave Desert, Joshua Tree National Park, California | collected 2006-05-25
GCCCGCGCGCCTCCATCCTCGAGAGGGAGCGCCAATGAGCAGCGCCGTCCGCATGCAAGATCAGCCGGAAGCCGTGGAGATTGTCCTCAATGTCAACAACATCGAGGTCGTCTACGACCATGTGATTCTCGTTCTGAAAGGCGTCTCCCTCAACGTTCCCAAGGGCGGGATCGTGGCGCTGCTCGGTGCGAACGGAGCCGGCAAGACAACGACGCTGAAAGCCATCTCCAACCTGCTCCGCGCCGAACGCGGCGAGGTGACGAAGGGCTCGATCGAATTCAACGGCGAACGCGTCGACCGTCTTTCCCCCAACGAGCTGGTGCGGCGGGGCTGCATCCAGGTGCTCGAAGGCCGCCATTGCTTCGGCCATCTGACCATCGAGGAGAACCTGCTCACCGGCGCCTTCACGCGCAAGGACGGCAACGCAGCCATCCGGCGCGATCTCGAGGCGATCTACGATTACTTCCCGCGCCTCAAGCAAAGGCGCTCGTCCATGGCCGGATATACCTCCGGCGGCGAGCAGCAGATGTGCGCCATCGGCCGGGCGATGATGTCCCGGCCTTCCATGATCCTGCTCGACGAGCCGTCCATGGGCCTCGCGCCGCAGATCGTGGAGGAGATCTTCGAGATCGTCCGCAAGCTCAATGCGACGGAGGGCGTGTCCTTCCTGCTCGCGGAGCAGAACACCAACATGGCGCTGAAATATGCCACCTACGGCTACATCCTCGAGACCGGCCGCGTCGTGATGGACGGCCCCGCGCAGATGCTGCGCGAGAACGAGGACGTAAAGGAATTCTACCTCGGCGTCTCGGAAGGCGACCGCAAGTCCTTCCGCGCCGTAAAAAGCTACAAACGCCGCAAGCGCTGGCTGGCGTGATCAACCAGGATATCAGGAAATCAGCCTTGCCCGATACGTTCGATACCCTCGAAACGCGTTCTCCGGCTGAGAGAGAAGCCTCTCTTCTCGCTCGGCTGCCGGAAATCCTCAAACAGGCTGCCAAGGCGCCAGCCTATGCGAAGCGCTTCGAATCGATCGATCTCGACGGCATCAGGAGCCGCGAGGCGCTCGCCTCCCTTCCGGTCTTGCGTAAATCCGAATTGTCGGCTCTGCAGAAAGCCGCCCTGCCCTTCGGCGGCTTCGTGGCCGATGCGCCCGGCTCCTTCGGGCACCTCTTCTCCTCGCCTGGTCCGATCTTCGAGCCCGAAGCCGCCATCTCCGACCCATGGCGTTCGGCGCGTGGGCTCTTTGCTGCCGGCTTCAGGCGCGGCGACGTGGTTCTCAACACCTTCAGCTATCACCTGACGCCCGGCGGCTTCATCATGGATTCCGGTGCGCGGGCTCTCGGCTGCGCCGTCATCCCGGCGGGGCCCGGCAACACGGAGCAGCAATTCGAGCTGATCGAGGCCTACCGTCCGGTGGCCTATTGCGGCACCCCGGACTTTCTGAAGATCCTCCTCGATGGCGCGGCAGCCTCCGACAGGGATGTCTCGTCAATCAAGCGCGCGCTCGTCTCGGGTGCGGCCTTTCCGAAATCGTTGCAGGACGAGTTCTCGGCGAAGGGCATCGACGCCTACCAGGCCTATGCCACGGCGGATCTCGGGTTCGTCGCCTATGAGACCTCCGCGCGAGAAGGGCTTGTGGTCAATGAAGACATCATCGTCGAGATCGTGCGGCCAGGCACGGGTGATCCGGTTCCGGAGGGCGAAGTAGGCGAGATCGTCGTCACAACACTCGATCCTCATCGTCCGTTCATCCGACTTGCTCTCGGAGACCTGACGGCGGTCATGAGAGAGGCGAGTGCCTGCGGGCGCACCAACATGCGCATCAGAGGCTGGATGGGCCGCGCCGATCAAGCAACCAAGGTCAAAGGCATGTTCGTCCGCCCCGAGCAGGTTGCGGAGATCGGCCGACGACATCCCGAACTGGGCCGTCTGCGCATGGTCGTCACCCGCGAGGGTGAAGCGGATGTCATGACACTCATGGCTGAAACGAACGAACCCAGCGACGCCCTCTCGGCCGCCATCAGCGCGACCCTTCAGTCGGTCGTGAAGCTGAAAGGGCTGGTGGCGTTCGCACCACCCGGTAGCCTCCCGAACGACGGCAGGGTCATTGCGGACGAAAGGCGATATGACTGACGCGCTTCTTTCAGAATAGCAATTGCATTTTGCGAGAATGCAAAACAACCGGAGCCAAGATGCCTTGAATCGAAGACTCCCGCTTCATAAGCTCAAGGTTGCAGGTGATTCGGATTGAAAAAGACTAGGAATTACAAAAAGAAAGAGCACCCGTAAGGGTGCTCTCAAGGTGTCCGGCCGTAGGGGCAAAAATGACCGGAGATGCCAATAAACGTCCATCCCTGAAGTTGGTTCCAATTTCTTTCGAAAATTTCATGCCTGAGCCCCCGCCTTATTGCGGTCAGGTTTTCCAAGTCTAGGGCTGAGCTTCCCGTGGGGGCAAACACGGGCCGGGGCCGCGACCACAGATCCTCCAAAGGACAAGGTCGCGGCCATTTTCCTTGAAGCGCTACTGTTCAGCTCGACATCTGAACAATGAAAAGGCCCGGAGGAACTCCGGGCCTTTCCAGTCTTCTCAAGACCGGCGCTCAGTAAGTACCAAACTTGAAGTTCAGCTTGGCGCGAGCCACGAAGAAGTCGTTGTCGTCATCCTGTCCCACAGGAGCCACAACGTCAATCGGCGCTCCGCCGCCAGCCGGCGTGAACGTGCCGACAACGCCATCGAAGTCGTCATCGTCCTCATCGAAGCTGAGCCACAAGCCTTCGATGCCGAAAGTGACTGCCGAGGAGCCAAACCAATTCACCGGCAGAGCCCACTCGACGCCGCCGCCGGCCACCCAGCCGGTGGTGTCGTCGGAATAGGCCAGACCGCCGGTGGCGTAGATCAGCACGCGGTCGAACGCGACACCCGCACGGGCACGGACCGTGCCGAACCAATCCGACAGGTTGTTGTCGAACTCGCCGGGCACGAAGGTTCCGGCGCCGAGTGGCACGAACCGGACGTCCTCGTCCTGATCGGTATCCGCCCACTGAATGTCGGTCTCAAGACCGATCACGAATGAGCCGATCTGGTAATTGTAACCGATCTGACCGCCGCCGGTGAAACCGCCGTCACCGTTGTCCGGGAAGAACAGGGTCCCCGGAACGGCGCCACCCAGGACGACGGCTTCCGAGTCATTGTCACGCCAGCCCCAACCGGCGTTCACACCGGCGTAGAAGCCGGTCCAGGTGAAGATCGGCGCCGCAACAATCGGAGCCGGAGGTGGTGCTTGACTGGGTAGGTCGGCGGCAGAGGCAGCGGCTGCAGCAAGCGTCACGCCTGCAACCCCTGCTAGGAGGCTAAGTACGCACTTTCTCATAACCGTAACCCCTTGGTGTGAGGACTCACGGGGAAAAACTTACGCCTGTTCCGCTTCGGAAAGCTATTGCAAAGGGGCAACACCTACACATTCGATTAGTATTCAAGGCGCTCAAAAGTAGTACTACTTTCGATATAGAGAATTTTGTCCAAGAATGCAGAAAATAAGTCTCTTAACAAGATCTTTAAAGCCATTTGACATTACTTTGAAGCCATGCCCTAATGATCCTGTTTTCGGCTTGACAACCGAAGGCGAGGAGATCACTCAACCCTGCCCTCCGGGCGGGGTTTTTTCTGGGAAATTGTTGCTCCGCCCATTGCGCTCACTGGAAGCGAGTCAGCCGAAAAGGACCCGCTTACGGACCCACGCTTCAGAGATCGCCCAGAAGCAACTGCGCCTGATTGCCTGGCTTGAGTTTCGGGCTCTTTTTCTGAGATGAAGAGACCGGCTTGATCGCGCGATGCTCAGGCCGCTTTCGAGCATCGCCGCCAGTCATCCGCGCCTTGGCCTTGTCCCTCGCGACTGCCTCTGGCGAATTCGGATCATCGTGGAGCCACTTGCCGCGCTTGATGACCTCGTTCACCCGCCCCTGATTGACGCCGAGCTGAAAGGCGATTTCCTGCTGCGTCATTTCTGTCGTACCATGGAGTTCAAGGATCCGCCGGGCGAGTTCCGGCGTCATTTTCCGCCCCGCGATGCGGCGGGCCGGAGCCACCGACCGTTTCGTGCGATCCCGCTCGCGAAGCTTCTCCAGAATGGCAAGCGCCATGTGCATTCCCTGCTCGCGCAGGGCATCCTCGAATTCCTTGAGCGTGGTCAAATCGAACGCACTCCTTCGAAGAGATGATACTTGAACGGCCTCTCGCAATCCGATCGTCTGTTCGTTCAACGGCTACGCTGCGCCTTGGTTGCACCGCAGGCCGTTGGGCTTCACTCCTCCTCGTCCTTGCAGGGCCAGGTTTTCGGCAGCGTGAGACCGGAAGGGAGCTTCGTCTGCGTGGTCCCGCAGGCGATGTCGACCTGAGCCTGGGTGAGACCGCTGGCCCCGCTCAGGTTCGCACCGCCGATCTGGGTCAGATACAGATACGCGCCCGTGAGGTTCACGCCCTGCAGGTCCAGGCCGTCGAGCCGGGCTCGGGAGAGATTCGAATAGCTGAAATCGACACCGGCAATCCTCGCGCTCTGAAAAAGGACCCGAGCGAGTTCCGCCTTTGACATGTTGGCGCCGGAGAGATCCGCCCCGCTGAAATCGGACCGGTTCAATTCAGCCTTGCTGAAATTAGCCCCTTTGGCTTTGACCTGGGCGAAATTGGAGCGATTCATGTCCGCCGCGCTGAAGACGGCTCCCGTGAGGTTGGCCTGACCGAAATTGGCCCGCCAGCCGAGTGCCTTGGTGAAATCCGCCTTCGACAGATCGGCCCCCTCGAAGCGGGTGCGGCTGACCTCCGTTTCGCTCAAATTGGCCCCGGCCATCTTCGAGGATGCAAAGTCGCTCAAGGTCAGGAGGGAGCGCTGGAAGATGATGCCGGTCAGATCCTCGTTGGTCAGCATGAGGCGTGCCTTAGAGCATCCGGACCAGTCGACACCAGGACCGGGCCCATCTTGACACTTGGCCCAGGCCGGCCCGGCGCAGGCGACAGCGGCGATCAAGGCTCCTGCAATCTTCACGCTGAAACGACCCTCCATGAATTCCACTCACGTTCCTCCTTCAATAATTAGGCATCGCAGCCGTCTGGAGGAGCCCCATCGGTGGATCTTTCCCAATGTAAGACGCAGAAATATAGCTGCATTTTGCGCGGCGAGCGATGTGTCCCTCCAAATCCGGAACTTTGATAGAAGACTCGACTCCCAATCCTTATGGTCTAGCTTCTGGAACGATCTTTGTGGAGTAACATCATGCGATTTTCCGTAACGTTTTCTGCTGCCATGCTTGCCGGCCTCGCCTTGAGCGGCTGCGTTGCCTCTACGGCACCCGTCGGGGTTCTGCCGCGCGATCCCGTTCCCCCTCCTCCTTCCGTGTCGGGTGAGACGCCAAGGCGTTCCGCTACGGCGCAGGCGGGCGGCACCTCCCAGCGGCGGGGCCTGAGCGTCCCTGGGCAAGCCCCCGCTCCCCGTCCCTGACCTTTCCCAGCCACTTTGCCGACGGGCATCGGCTGCCAGCAGGCACGCCGATGCTTTCGCTTGAGTCCTGGCACCCTCCCAAAGAACCGTTCAGACTGCGCCAATGCGTAGCTGGCGCGGTTTCCCATCCTGGTGCTATATGCCGCAACGATAGATCAGAATACGGGGATCAGGACGATGACTTGGTTTGAGGCAGTCGGCTGGCTGGGAGCCGTGCTTGCGGTCACAGGCAGCGCGATGAAGACCATCATCCCGCTGCGCTGCATCGGGATCGGGGCCAACATTTGCTCTCTGATCTTCTCCTCCTTCACAGGCAATTACCCGAGCCTCGTCGTCAACCTGATCCTGCTGCCTTTGAACGGCGTGCGTCTCTATCAGATGCTGGGCCTCATCAAGCGCGTGAAGCATGCTTCGAAAAGCGACCTGTCCATGGAGTGGCTCAAGCCCTTCATGACCCGCCGCAAGACGAAGACCGGGGAAGTGCTGTTCGCCAAGGGGGATATCGCCAATTGCATGTTCTTCACGATCTCCGGACGCTACCGGCTGAAGGAGATCGACATCGAGCTTCTTCAGGGGCAGGTCGTAGGCGAGATGGGCTTCATGTCCCCGAGCAACACGCGCACCCAGACCCTCGAATGCCTGGAAGCCGGAGAGGTGTTGAGCATCTCCTACGATGAAGTGCGCCAGCTCTATTTCCAGAATCCTGAATTCGGCTTCTACTTCCTGCGCCTAACCAGCGAACGTCTCTTCTCGAACATGGAAAAGATGGAGGAGGAAATTGCCCGTCTTCGTGCCGCCTTGCCAGACGTTCAGACGGTTCAGAAAGCGGCCTCAGCTTAGAATACCTATAAGAAAGATCCAGTTTAGAAATCTTATAAGGTATTGAAATCGCTCGATTTTCAATTGACGCGTTGTCGTGATCATGGTTCCTCCAGCATCAACGGGCAAGGGCGCAATCGCCCGCCCGAGACGGTTGCTGGAGGAATGCATGATGGTGAACTTTTCGTTTGGACGCGGGCTGCTCTTCGGTGCCGCGGTTCTCGGCACCCTGGCAGGATCGAGCCTCTCGGCCTCCGCAGAGGAAGTCCTGAACATCTACACCACCCGCGAGCCCGGCCTGATCAAGCCCGTCCTCGACGAGTTCACCAAGGAGACCGGCATCAAGGTCAATACGATCTTCATCGCCAACGGCCTTGAAGAGCGCATCCGCACCGAGGGCCAGAACAGCCCTGCCGACCTGATCATCACGGTCGATATCGGACGCTTGGCGGCCGCGAAGGATTACGGCGTCACGCAGCCGGTGAAGTCCGAGGCGCTCGAGAAGGTGATTCCGGCGGCCTACCGCGACCCAGAGGGCCATTGGTTCGGCATCGCCCTGCGCGGGCGCGTCGTCTATGCCTCCAAGGAACGGGTGAAGCAGGACAAGATCACCTATGAGGAGCTCGCCGATCCCAAGTGGAAGGGCAAGGTCTGCATCCGTTCGGGCCAGCACCTGTACAACATCAGTCTGATCGCCGCCATGATCGCCCACAAGGGCGAGGCAAAGGCCGAAGAATGGCTGAAGGGCGTGAAGGCCAACCTCGCGAAGAAGCCTTCGGGCGGCGACCGCGAGCAGGCCAAGGACATCCTGGCCGGCGTCTGCGACGTCGCGGTCGGCAACACCTATTACGTCTCGCTCATGCGAAACGGCAACGATGCCGAGCAGAAGAAGTGGGGCGAAGCCATCAACGTGATCCTGCCGACCTTCGAGGGCGGCGGCACGCACGTGAACGTTTCGGGTCTCGCTCTGGCGAAGAACGCCCCCAACAAGGCCAATGCCGTGAAGTTCATGGAATACATGGTCTCGGATGCATCCCAGCAGATCCATGCCGAAACCAATTCCGAATATCCGATCAAGGCCGGCATCAAGATCCACCCGACCATCGCGTCCTTCGGCGAGCTCAAGGCGGACAACATCCCGATCGCCGAGATCGCGAAGCTGCGCAAGAAGGCCAGCGAACTGGTCGACAAGGTCGGCTTCGACCAATAAGACGATGGGCAGCTTGAAAAGCCGCCCTCTCCCCTATCCGAGAGGCGCCGCCGTCACCGGCGGCGCCGTTTTCATTCGACCGTGATCGCGAAAACTCAGACCGGATTCGGCCTCTCGTTCCGGCGAAAGGCACAGCGCCTTCCCTGGTGGCTCTCAGCCGCCGTGTCCTTGATCGGTCTGCTGGTTCTCCTGCCGCTTGCCGCTCTGATCGGCATTGCCGCGGAAGGCGACGCGGAAATCTGGCCGCATCTCATCGCCAACGTTCTGCCGGCGAGCACCATCGATACTCTGGCCCTGCTGGCCGGCATCGGCGCCGTGGCGGGCTCCATGGGCGTCACGACAGCCTGGCTCGTGACCGCGCACCGCTTCCCGGGCCGGAGCCTCCTGGTATGGCTGTTGCCGCTGCCCCTCGCGGTGCCGACCTACATCACGGCCTATATCTACGTCGAGGTCTTCGACTCCGCCGGCCTCGTGCAGATGGCCCTGCGCGACCTCATGGGCTGGACGTCGCGAACCGATTACTGGTTTCCGGAAATCCGCTCGCTCCCGGGCTGCATCCTCGTGATGTCCGCGGTGCTGTATCCTTATATCTACATCGCCGCGCGGGCGATGTTCCTGACGCAGAGCGCAAGCCTGCTGGAAGTGGCCCGGACTCTCGGCGCCAGCCGCATCAAGCTCTTTCGCATCATCGCCCTTCCCCTCGCCCGTCCTGCCCTTGCCGTCGGCGTGTCGCTGGCGCTTCTCGAAGCGCTGAACGATATCGGCGCCAGCGAGTATCTCGGCGTTCGTACGCTCACCGTGTCCGTCTACAACACGTGGCTCAATCGCGGCAGCCTGCCGGGTGCGGCGCAGATCGCCTGCGTCATGCTTGCTTTCGTGATCGGGCTGATCCTGATCGAGCGCTACGGCCGGCGGGATCGGCGCTATGCCGCCTCTCCGAAGCGGCACCGCACCGTCCACCCCGTTCCGCTGTTCGGTATGCGCGGCTGGATTGCGACGTTGCTCTGCACGATGCCGGTCGCCCTGGGTTTTCTTCTGCCGACGGGGTTCCTGCTGCGCGAAACCGTTCGCGGCAGCCTCTTCGATCAGTTCAATACGGATTTCTTCGCTCATTTCCTGACCACCATCGGACTTTCCGTCGTTGCGACCTGCACGATCCTGCTCCTTGCCGTCGTCCTGGTCTCGGCCGCTCGTCTTGCGAAAGCCTCCCTGACCAGAGGTGCGCTGTTCGTGGCCGGCCTGGGCTATGCGGTTCCCGGAACGGTTTTGGCCTTGGGACTGATGACGCCGCTGGTCGGGATCGACAATCTCATCGGCACCGTATGGCGCAGCCTCACCGGAGAGCGCCTCGGCCTCCTGCTCATGGGAGCCGCCGGCGGCATCGTCATCGCCTACGTGATCCGCTTCCTGTCGATTGCGACCGGCTCGCTCTCGGCCGGGCTGGATCGGGTCTCGCCGAGCCTCGAGGATGCGGCGCGCACTCTCGGTGCATCGCGCAGAGAAATGGTGTGGGCAATCCAGATCCCGCTCATGCGACCCGCCCTGGCCAGCGCCGCCCTGCTGATCTTCGTCGATTGCATCAAGGAACTGCCGGCAACCCTGTTGCTGCGGCCTCTCAACACGGAAACGCTCTCGACCCTTGTCTACACCCATGCATCGAGGGGTCGCTTCGAGGACGGATCGCTCGCGGCTCTCGTCATTGTTCTCGTCGGCCTCCTGCCGGTCATCCAGCTCGTGCGAAGCGCCGAGGCCCGACCGAGAGTGGCGGAGAGCCCAAGCGGTTCGGCTCCGGAATCCCCGAGACCTGAGGATCGGAGCTGACGGTGCAGATCCACTTCGACGCCGTCTCGTCACCATAGAGCTGTGAAGAGACGACAGTGCTCAACGGGATGAAGTGGACCCCACCCGGAACACGCCTTAGGATGGTCCATGGCAGGCTCATCGGAGTATGAGTGGCATGAAGAAGCGGCTTCTCTTGTGGAGCGGTTTGGGCGTCGCCGCACTCCTCGCGACAATCGGTGCGATTTGGATCTTTTCCCTGCCTGCAGCGCCGGATGCTGGTGCCGCGCCGCCGGTTGCGAAGGAAGAGGCCGATGCCATGCTCGCGGCCTTGAAGCCTCCGAAGCGCCAGCGCCCCCTCATCGCGGTCATCGGCATCAACGATGCAACCGAGACCACCGATTATCTCATGCCTTACGGCATCCTCCGGCGCGCCGACGTAGCCGATGTGGTGGCGCTCGCAACGAAGCCAGGCCCTGTGACGCTTTATCCCGCGTTCAGGGTCGTGCCGGACATGACGGTCGCGGACTTCGACGCGCGGCACAAGGATGGCGCCGATTACGTCATCGTTCCCGCCATGAGCCGGGACGACGACCCGGTCGTGCTGCAATGGATCAGGGATCAGGCCGCCAAGGGGGCGATCGTCGTGGGCGTTTGTGCCGGGGGCAAGATCCTCGGCGCGGCGGGCCTGCTCGATGGCAGGCGGGCAACGACCCATTGGTACTACATCGACGAGTTGCGCGAAAAGCATCCCGCAATGCGCTATGTCGCAGACCGTCGTTTGGTCGTCGATCGGGGCGTGGCGACGACGACAGGGATCACGGCTTCCATGCCGATGGCGCTCACCTTGGTCGAGGCCATCGCGGGCCGGAACAAGGCGGAGGCGGTTGCCCGCGACCTGGGCCTTCCCCAGTGGGATATACGCCACCAGAGCGATGCATTCGCATTCACGCGGCCCTTTGCCCTGACGGTCCTCGGCAACACGCTCGCGTTCTGGAACCGCGAGCAGCTCGGCATCGACCTTCGCCCCGGCGCCGACGAAGTCTCCCTTGCCTTGGTGGCCGATGCCTGGTCGAGAACCTATCGATCACGCGCGGTGACATTCGCCCGGACGGATGCCGCGCTCGAGACCCGCAGCCGGATCCGCATCATCCCCGACAAGGTCGCGACGAGCTGGTCGGCGGAGCACCTGCTGCCGGCAATCGGGAGCCAGCGGCCGGCCGAAGCCCTGGACCACGCCCTCCAGGCCATTGCCGCCCGTTACGGGTCGGCCACGGCCGATCTCGTGGCTATGCAGCTGGAGTATCCGAGATAGTGCCTTTCCCCGTGCGGGATGAGAAAAGGCCCCGGGCATGGCCCGGGGCCTCAACGGAGATGTTTCCTCAGCCTCCGGTCAG
>JAESFT010000883.1_pt1 | contig 10672 bp, 12 predicted proteins | sample 9269451 | NCBI WGS metagenome assembly JAESFT01 (sample SAMN14502557, study PRJNA617106) | algae metagenome | isolation source: Scytonema hyalinum WJT4-NPBG1 and co-occurring heterotrophs from well... | place: USA: Mojave Desert, Joshua Tree National Park, California | collected 2006-05-25
GCTCGCCTGAAGGACTGGCGGCGTGTCGCTACCCGCTACGACCGCTGCGCCCACACCTTCTTCTCAGCCATCTGCATCGCAGCAGCCGTCACCTTCTACCTCAATCAATGAGTCCTGAGCCTAGCCCAAGCACCTAATGCGGCTATTGGCGGAACATCGTTCGGACGGCTGTTGTCCATCCTGGCTGTTGCCACTGTGCCGCAAACCAAGTCCGCGATGCACGTCGGCCCGCATGCAATTCGAGGTCGCGACCAAGAACCTGGGACGGCGAAGGATCGACCAGCAAATCCTTGATTGGGCTTCGGGGCTAAAGCCTTGTCCGTCTTCCTCATGAGCGGCAACGAACCGGTCGGCCCTGTCCTTGGGCTTGCGGCGACATTTTTCCAGCGTTCAGCCTATCAGTGGCTTGCCCAGAACGAGGTGGGCGGCGGCTCCGTCAACGTTTGCAAGGTGCAGACCCTACAGTCCCTTCAGGAGGTACAGGTCGTTCAGAGCATAAGACACTAAACGATCTGTATGGCCTGCATGTTCTGTGCCGTCTCACGCGTGCGACCGTAGCGGGTAGAAGTACCCGCTTTCCGTGCGGGGCGACTTCATCAGGAACGGCCCGCGTGAACGCTCAACGAGCTTCGCCATCTCCTCACCAAATCTCCGATGGGAAATATCGCTGGCAGTCTGAGCGATGTACAGGTCAAAGAGACCACCGGCCTTCACGCCACGCGTCGTGGTGATTGCCTGGACCTCGGACGAGTTCAGATCCAACCCAAGAAGCCACTCTTCAACAGGGCTTCGAAGCCGGGCGCTCTCCTGAGCCGCGAAGAGGGCATCCAGATATGGGTCGGTAGGATCAGGTCCGAACGCATCCACGCTGCGCCACAACATGTCGAAGTCCGTGCCGTTCACAACCTGCCACACGCGCGGATCGCCGCCTTTCTTCACCTCTCCATTTCGGAACCGGAGCGTGAAGAAGCGCCGGTTGCCTGTTTCGTCCCGAATGATTTCGGCAACAGGCTTGTTGGCAGTGCCGATAAGCGTGGACATCTGCCGACATTTCCGCAGGTTCGACGTACCCAGAACGCGGCGCACCAAGCCTTCGCCTGTCACCAAGCTGTTGAGGGTTGGAATGAGGGAGCGGTCGATCCTCTCCATGTCGTCGATGAATACGACCGGGTAGCGGTACACATCACCGCTGCGCTTATCAACGAAGTCCGACAGAAGAGCAGGGTCCGTCCGCAACTACTTGAGCGGCTTCAGAAATGCGAGCACAGCCGTGGTCTTGCCGCTACCTTGGATAGGGCTTTGCCATACCGGCATCAGGTGCCGCGTAATCGGAAGCCCGAGTGGTTTGCGCTTCACCTGCCAGACGAACTTCTTGAGCACGGCGACCCCGAGATCTACGTCTACGTCGAACGCTGCACCAAGGAAACGCCTCCAGGTCTGCTCGGCACGCACGTGCTCTACCGCGTCCAGCACCTGATAGAGGGGCTGAAGTACGACCATCTTCCGCGCCTTCTGGTCGTCTCGTTTGATCTTGCGAATGGCTCTCTTGATATCGGACTCGCGAACCTTCAGCTTGTCCCGACGAACCCACAGCATCACGTCGTCGAGGAGTGTCTCCCCGGTCATCTCCTCCTGATCGAGGACGGCCTGGATCTCGGCGACGGTTCGTGCTGATGCCATGGCATCTCTGCGCACGATCTCTCCGTCGAACCGAACCTCCAGGTCGTGCTCGGCCATGTGCTCCCGCACAATGCTGACAGCATCGGGGGCATGACTTCCAGCCATGGCACGTCCGGAGGTCAAGCCATTGCTCTCCGGGCGGGGGTTCTCGTCCTGGGCTGCGGGTGCTCCCGGTTCCTGGATCTCGTCGTCGACACGCTTAAGCCACGTGCCTGTGTGTCCTTCGTCCATGATGCAATCCCAAAAAAAAATGCCCACCGGTTGGCCGGTTGGCATTTTGATCATCAATAGCAATGTCGCGGCCGAGGAGCGTACCCTGGCCGGTGATCGCTGTAATACGAGCGGTTTTGCAGATGTCAAGCGCCTTACAGCGTGACCGCATCCTCGTCCGCACCCGCACAACATCACCACCTATGCTGAGCAGGAGGGCGACCTGAAGGTCGGCGTGTTTCGCCTCATGACCCGCTCAGGGCTGAGACGCGACGCGCTGGAGTGGATGCAGGAGAACCTGAAGAAGGCAGCCGTGATCCACAACGGTGTCGCGACCTTCTCGGACGTGACCGACGCCGTGTTCTTTAAGATGACGTGGAGTGAGGAACTGCACGACACGAAGTCACGATCATAGGTATGGCCACCGACAAAGACTTGGAGCTAACGCGCACAGCGCACTTCAGGCGTAAGAATGCTCCGGCAGGACTATAGGCTGGGCGCTATTCTATTGCTCGTGCTGGACGACGCTGCTGGAACGACTATCTGGTTTCGGGCGACAGCCAAACACAAATGCAGCGGATGCTTCGGCGAAGCGCCGACACCAACATCAGGTCACCAGCCTATCTTCTCGACCCACGGCTTGAGTACCGTCATAGGATAGCCTTTACCATAACCTCTTGAAACCGTTTCCTCTTCATGGCCGAGGATCTCCTCTTGGATGTCCTCAGGGCACGAAGCAGCCCGTAGCCGATCTTTAGCCCGGTGTCGGAGCGAGTGAACAACTTTGCAAGGGCTAGTGATGCCCACATCGTCCAAAAAGCGGTTCAGTCGTTTGCTCGCTGCCTGAGCCGGGTTGGCTTGATTGTACGCCAACAAAGGTCCCGTGATTCTCACGGGTCGCAAGGGCAACAGGATGTCCGGTAATGGGACTCGGCGACAACTTTGCTCCGTCTTCCGACCAACCCGGCCAATTATGACATAGCGAATGCCGCTCTCATTGAACTCCGCGTCAATCCCGAGCGGCTCACTCAACCGCATTCCAGTAAGGGCCAGGAGCCGCAGCCAGAGGGCGTCTTGTCCGTTAAGACGATCAATATGCTTGCGGATGAGCGCCATATCTTCGTCGTCAAGGGGAAGCGGTTTTTCGGCGTCTTTCTTGTCGGCCACGACTTTCGAAAATGGGTTGTGCTTTAGCTTTCCATCTTCAATGGCGATATTTACTGCCCAATTGAGAAAGCCGACCTTTTTGATGACAGTCCCTGACTTGAGACCCTGCTTAAAATAGTGGTTAGCGAGTTCTCGCCCGTCATCACGCGTGGCGTTTGCAAAGGATTTACCGCCAGAAACTGTCCTGAAGGTGCCGAGCACTTTGCGTGCCTCGTCCGCCATGCGAGGATTGATGTTCCTTTGGGCGATCCAGGCCTCCAGTATCTGTTCGTCAGAATTCTTCTTCAGCGCACGATTGACCCGCTTTTCAGTCTCGCTGAATGCCTTCGCCTCGCCATGGGGTAGAACACTCAGGGGGATCTTGAAAATCCGCTCGTTAGGAACGGGGGAGCCGTTTGGCTTGCCGTCCGCACTGAGGGAGAACACGAGATCCTCAGTGGCAAATGTCTGCGTCCCATCTGGGTTGCGAATGATCCCAGGCTCGGATTGGCGCACGATCCGAGCGCCTGCCTTCCTCAGCATCCTCAGAAATGATTCCTCAAACTGCTCCTCTGACATCGTTGAGGCCTTCACCTCACGTGCGTGCCTAATGGCAATACGGTGAGCGAAGAGAAGCTGCCGGTGCGCCGTGATTAGAGGAGCGGCCTTGATCTCTGCGGTTTCGCGATCAGTGGTCGCGAGGCTCAATTGCACCTTTCTTTGCCCAGCCTTCTTCTGCACCCCTATCTCCTCCGGCGTGCACTCCATATCCCAGAGAGACTTAGGGTACTGAAGTTTCAACCACCAAAACTGAGATCCCTCTCGCTTGAAGAGGTAATCGCCCCTGCGCCCTACCACCGCAAAGCTCCGTAGCCACACCAATTAGCCGCACATTTTCGCCGCATGATTAGCCACAGTAAACTCCCCTGATATTGCTGAACAATTTCACAGAATTATGCGTCGGCTTTCCCTCCCGCAGGGCGTGCCACAACCTCGTGGCTTTGCCGAAGATCACTTCCCGCCATCAAATCGTTGTCGATCAAGCGCTAGCTTGCCGAGCGAGCGATTTGCGCCGTCACGTCGGGGCCGGCTAGGCTCCCGCTCAGCGAGTGTTCCGCAGGGGATTCAGCCTGCGTTGTCCGTTCTGCCTGCTGAGGAGGTCTCATGGGGTCTGGCGCGTCCACGGTCGATCAGGCCCAGGTAGATCACTTCGATGCGGCTGGAGATGCGTGGGCTCCGGACGGCTACGCCCGCTGGCTCTACCGTTATAACCCCGCTCGCGTCGGCTACATCCGCGACAGGGCCTGCGCCGCTTTCGGGCGCGATCCGGCGCGGGAGGCTCCGCTCACCGGTTTGCGGATTCTCGATATCGGCTGCGGCACCGGCATCCTCTGCGAGCCCCTCGCGGAGCTTGGCGCGTCGGTGATCGGCGCCGACCCGGCCGAACGCGTCATTGCCGTCGGCGCCGCTCGCGCCGAGACGTTGGGCCTCGCCATCGATTATCGCGGCCAGACCGCCGAGGCCTTGGCGGAAGCCGGGGAGCGGTTCGACGTGGTGACGGCCATGGAGGTGATCGAACATGTGGCCGACACCCGGCTGTTCCTGCAGACCTGCGCCGAACTCGTGAAGCCCGGCGGAGTACTGGTCCTCTCCACCATGAACCGGACGGCCAAGAGCTGGTTTCAGGCGATCGTGATGGCCGAATATGTGCTCGGGCTCCTGCCGCGAGGCGCACATCAGTGGCGCCGCTTCGTGCGGCCCGAGGAGGTCGACGTCCAGTTGGCGCCGGCCGGCATGCGGGTCACGGATGTGACCGGCGTCACCATGAACCTGCGGACGCTGATGATGCAGCCCTCCCGCCGCACGGGGGTGAACTACATGCTCGCCGCCCGGCGAGGCACAGCTTGAGCGTTGCGGGCAAAAGAAAACCCTCCGGCTTGCGCCAGGAGGGTTTTGAAGGGACCGGCCCGTGGGGGCAAAGATAGGCCGGAGATGTACGTTCAACGCGCCACGGCGCGTTGCGGTTCCAGCCTCTGCGAAATTTTTTCGAAGAATTTTTGAGGGGAGATCGGGGGAGCGGTTTTCCGCTTCGACCCCGCCCCGTCATGCCCCCACGGCACGCTCCTCATAAGCCCTCCAGATTTGACCAGATTAAGGCAGCTTTGCCGTAGGCGGGAGTGGCTCCTAGTTGAACTCGGCCGCAAGGGTGCGCATTGTCCCGCACGTCAGCCGGGACGGAACCATGCCGCGCTATTACTTCAACATCCGCGACGGATACGATCTCGATGAGGACGAGGAGGGGGTCGACTTGCCCAGTCTCGATGCCGCCAAGGCCGAGGCGCAGGCCACCGTCGACGAGTTGCGGGACGAACTCGGCGCCGAGGCCAGCACCATCCAGCTCGAAGTCACGGACGAGGAGGGTCACCGCCTCTTCACGGTATCGTTCGGCCGTCCAGGGCACGGGCGCCGCTCATGACCTCCCTGCAGTTGCGGCAGGAGTCCGCGGTCGCGACCGTCGCCCTGCGCGGAGCCGAGCCCTTGTCCTGGCAGGTGGGCGGGCGGGAACTCGTCTGGCACGGGGATCCGGCGCATTGGAGCGGGCGGGCGCCGATCCTGTTTCCGGTGGTGGGCGCGTCGGTCGGCGGGGAGGTTCGGGTCGACGGGGAATCCTACCCGATGCCCCAGCACGGTTTCGCGCGCGGGCTCGATTTCGCGGTTGTCTCGCGCGGCGAACACACCGCGCATCTGCGGCTCGGGGACTCGCCCGACACCCGGCAGCATTACCCGTTCGCGTTCCGGCTGGACGTGGTCGCCACGCTCAGCGAGAGCGAGCTTCGGTTCGATTATGAGGTCGACAATCCGGGTTCCGTGGACCTGCCCTATGCACTTGGCTTTCACCCGGCCTTCCCTTGGCCGTTCATGGCGGGGGACAACAAGGGTTACCGGGTGGAGTTCGAGGCCGCGGAGGAGCCCTTCGTGCCCACCATTCGCGAAATGGGCATCCTCGACAGGGCGCCGCGCCCCGTTCCGCTTGAGGGCCGCAATCTGGATCTCGCGCCGGAGCTGTTCGCGGAGGGCGCCATGGTGTTCCGCGAGGCGCGAAGCCGCGTCATGCGCTTCGTCGCGCCCTCGGGGGATACGATCGAGATAGCGGTCGAGGACTTCCCGCACCTCGCGCTCTGGACACGTCCGACCGCGCCCTTCCTGTCCCTCGAAGCCTGGACCGGCCATGCGGATTGGGCTGGCTTTTCGGGCGAATTGCGGGAGCGCAACACCATCCGCCTCCTCGCGCCCGGATCAAGCGCGCGGCACGCCGTGACCTTAAGCTGGCGTGAGGCCTGAAGGGGGGGCCGCGCCGCCGAAGGCCGCGAGCAGTTCGTCACGCAGGGCATCGGGCGTGTCGAGATAGCGGGCGGAATGGTGGAACGGGTGCACGTGCCGGGCGCCGGCCTGCCGCGCGAGCCGGCCAGCCTGGGCGGCCGTCAGGTGGCGTGTGCCCGCGGCAAGGGTAGCGTCGCGCTCCAGGAACACGGCCTCGATGAAGAGCTGGTCGGCGCCTTGCGCGAGGCGGAGGATCTTGGCGGCGTTCTGGTCGTGAAAGGCGCAGTCGGTCACGTAGGCCACCACTTGGCCGGGACCGACGCGGAACGCGCTCTGGCGCAGGTCGCCCAAGGCGAGCGTCCGGTCTCCGGCAGCCAGGAGGGTCTCGTCGGGCATGCCCGCGCGCACCGCACGCTTCGCCTCGTTGAGCCAAGGGCCCACCGGCAGCCCGAGATTGTCGAGGGCGCCGCGCAGCACGTTCACCTGCAGGGTTTCGCGCAAGGCGAAAGCGAGGGAGGGGATGCCGTGGTCGAGCGCCTCGGCTTCGATCCGGAAGCCTTCTTCGGCCAGGACGATCCCGTCGGGGAGCTCGGGCGGTGGGACGGGCTCGCGGGCGAACACGGCCTGCTCGCGGAACTGAGCGGATCGCGCGATCCGCGTCCCGTCGAACTCCTGCACCACGATGCGGAAATCCGCCGAGTCCGGGCCGACGAGATTCCAGGTATAGCTCCGGATCCGGTGCTCCACCTCGTCGATGAAGCCCGTCGGGCCCCCGAGGGTGAGCGGCCCCTCGCGATGGAGGCACAGGCGCAGCAGGCGGTCGAACCCGGCCCAGTGATCCATATGGGTGTGGGACACGAAGGCGTGGCTCACGCGGGTGAGCTCGCGTGCCGCCATGCGGCTTAAGTCGCCGAGGTCGAACAGAATGGCGCGGCGGCCGTATCGGAAGTCGAGGTAGAGGCCGGGGTCGTCGAAGGGGTCGTTGATCAGGCGCGGCTGGACGAGCCAGGACATGGCGGCGTCACGCGTCCGGCGGCGGCACGTCGAGGCGACGGGCGCGAAACAGCGGCGGGAACAGGCGGATCCACAACACGGTGACCGCGATGGTGCCCATGCCGCCGATGACCACCGCGGGCACCACGCCGATCCAGGCGGCCGTGACGCCGGCGCGGAACTCGCCCAATTCGTTCGAGGCGCCGAGGAACACCATGTTGACCGCATTCACCCGGCCGCGCACGTGATCCGGCGTCGCGAGCTGGATCAGGGTCTCGCGCACATAGACGCTCACCATGTCAGCGGCGCCGACGAGCGCCAGGGCCAGGATCGAGAGCCAGGGCGTGGTGGAGAGCCCGAACACGATGGTGAACAGGCCGAAAAATCCGACGCCCACGAACAGCACCACCCCCGCATGGTCGCGGATCGGGCGGAAGCCGAGATAGGCCGCAACCACGATGGCGCCGATGCCGGGCGCGGCGCGCATCATCCCGAGGCCCCAGGGGCCCACATCGAGGATGTCGCGGGCATAGGCCGGCATGAGGGCGATGGCGCCGCCGAGCAGCACGGCGAAGAGATCGAGCGAGATGGCGCCGAGCAGGATGCGGTTCTTCCTCACATAGTCGATGCCGGCGACGACCGTCTGCCAGGAGGCCGGCTCGCCCGCCTCCTGCGGGCGCACCACGACGATGAAGGCGATGAGCGCCATGCTCACGAGGAGCAGCGCGGCCGCGACCGTGTAGGCAACGAGCGGCGAGAGGCCGTAGAGCAACCCGCCGGCGACCGGCCCCACGATGGTGGCGATCTGCCAGGCCGAGGAATTCCAGGCGATGGCGGTGGGCAATTCGTGCGCGGTCACCACGTTCGGCAGCAGGGAATAGACCGCGGGTCCGACGAAGGCCCGTGCAACGCCGAAGGCAGCGAGCACCGCGAAGATCGGCCAGACCACGCTCGTGCCCTGCACCGTGATGGCGAACAGCGCTCCGACGCAGACGACCTCGGCCGCGAGGCAGATGGCGAAGATGTGGCGCCGGTCGAAGCGGTCGGCCACCGAGCCGGTGACGAGGACGAGGAGCAGGGAGGGGAGGAACTGCACGAGTCCCACGAGGCCGAGGTCCAGCGGATCGCGGGTGATGTCGTAGACCTGCCAGCCGACGCTCACGCTCACGATCTGGGTCGCGAAGGTGGCGAAGAATCGCGAGGCCCAATAGGCGAGGTAGCCGCGGCGGCGGAAGAGCTGGCCGGCGCTGGCCGGGGCAGGGGGCGAGGCGGCGTCCACTGGAGTCCGGGTCAGCCCTTCAGGGCCGCCCAGGCGTCCGCGAAGGCGTAGGCGTTGCGGCCGACCTCTTCGGCCGGCATCTGCGGCGTGAACAGCGCCGAGCCGAGGCCGAAGCCGTCCGCTCCCGCATCCACGTAAGCCTTCATGGTCTCGGGCTTGATGCCGCCGACCGGCACCACGAGGGCGTCCTTGGGGAGCACCGCGCGCCAGGCCTTCACCACATGGGGCGGCATGGCCTCGGCCGGGAACAGCTTCAGGGCGTCGGCTCCGGCTTTCAGGGCCGCGAACCCTTCCGTCGGCGTCGCGACGCCCGGCGTGCAGACGAGGCCCAATTCCTTGGCGCGGCGCACCACGTCGAGGTCGCTGTGGGGCATGACGATCAGGCTGCCGCCCGCATCCCGCACCCGGTCGACGTCGGCGGGGTCGAGCACGGTGCCGGCGCCGATGAGCACGTCGTCGGGCATCGCCTTGCTCAAGGTCTCGATGCTGCGGAAGGGCTCGGGCGAGTTCAGCGGCACCTCGATCACCCGGAACCCCGCCTCCACGAGGGCATGGCCGACGGCTTCCGCGTTCTCGGGCTTGAGGCCGCGCAGGATGGCGACGAGGGGGAGTTTCGTGAGGTAGCTCTTCAGGGGCTGTCGCATGGGAGCCTCGTAATCGGCGATGGGACGCGGGGCAACGCCGTCCGGCGCCGGAGGTGCCATGCGTCGGGCGGACACCCCGGTCGCAGATGACCCGGCCGAGGTCCCAGGGTCAGACGGGCACCAGCCCCGGATCGACCGTGCTCCTCCGCTCGAGCCAGGCCGGGACGGGAAGGTTCTTGGAGCGGAGAAAATCCGGGTTGAACAGCTTCGATTGGTAGCGCGTGCCGGAATCGCACAGCACCGTCACGATGGTGTGGCCGGGCCCCAGATGGCGGGCGAGGCGCACCGCGCCGGCGACGTTGACGCCGGACGAACCGCCGAGGCACAGGCCCTCGTGCTCCAGGAGGTCGAACACCACCGGAATCGCCTCCTCGTCCGGGATCTGGAACGCCACGTCCACGGGCGCGCCCTCGATGTTCCCGGTGATCCGTCCCTGGCCGATGCCTTCGGTGATGGAGGAGCCCGAGGCCTTGAGCTCGCCGGTCGTGTAGTGAGAGTAGAGCGCCGCGCCCATGGGGTCGGCGAGACCGATGGTGATCTTCGGGTTCCTGGCCTTCAGGGCCATACCGACGCCGGCCAGCGTGCCTCCGGTGCCGACGGCGCAGATGAAGCCATCGACCCGGCCCCTGGTCTGCTCCCAGATCTCCGGCCCCGTGGTTTCGCTATGCCCCTCGCGGTTCGCGGTGTTGTCGAACTGGTTCGCCCAGATCGCGCCTGCGGGCTCCTCCCGGGCGAGACGCTCGGCCAGGCGGCCCGACACCTTCACGTAGTTGTTCGGGTTCGCGTAGGGCACCGCCGGCACCTCGACGAGCTCGGCGCCCGCGAGCCGCAGCATGTCCTTCTTCTCCTGGCTCTGCGTCTCCGGGATCACGATCACGGTGCGAAAGCCCATGGCATTGCCGACGAGGGCGAGCCCGATGCCGGTGTTGCCGGCCGTACCCTCGACGATGACGCCGCCGGGCTTCAGCACGCCGCGGCGCACGGCATCCTGCACCATGGCGAGCGCCGCCCGGTCCTTCACGGAGCCGCCGGGATTCATGAACTCCGCCTTGCCGAGAATCTCGCAGCCCGTGGCCTCGGAGGCCCGGCGGAGACGAATGAGCGGCGTGCGGCCGATGGCGGCGAGCAGGTCTTGGGCGATGGTCATGGGATCCCGGAGCAGGAGGGGGCGCCACTCTGTGGGGAAGGCCGGACCGGCGCAAGGGGAGGGGATGCGCCCTTATCCTCGCCGGTGCTCGGCGAGGCGCGTTGTTCGGCTCTCTCTCGCGTGCCCCTGTGGGGCGAAAGCGGGAGACGGTTGGGCCTGCCCCTCGGCAGGGGCCGGCAAGGAGTGGGTAACATGGGCCTGCCGCAGCAGAGCCCAGCGTCTCCCGCTCGTGCGGTGCGCGCGATCGGGCGG
>JAESFT010000884.1_pt1 | contig 10663 bp, 16 predicted proteins | sample 9269451 | NCBI WGS metagenome assembly JAESFT01 (sample SAMN14502557, study PRJNA617106) | algae metagenome | isolation source: Scytonema hyalinum WJT4-NPBG1 and co-occurring heterotrophs from well... | place: USA: Mojave Desert, Joshua Tree National Park, California | collected 2006-05-25
TAGGGCGGGCTCTCTCAGCTGAGGCCCAGCGAGAAATGTAGGGCAGAGCAAGTCTCGAGCAGCACCGCGCAAAGGCTCCTCCTGACCAGCTCGCGCTTTCGTCAGGCTACTTGCAACGACCGAGACTTGGCCGCTAGCCGACCGGCAGCTTCCGGCCTTGATGGATCCGAAACGGACATTGCCGGCCTTCGAGGCAGCGGGCGTTGCCGGTCGAGCAGGGCCACGGACCCTCCAGGCCCGGCATCGAGGGAGGAGAAAAGCTTCGCGAGTTAGTTCGGATCGAGCGATGCGGCGACTAGACCAGCGAAGCCTCCATTGGCCCGGCTCAGGCGACGGCTGGGTTGAATGGACCAGCGGCCCAACATCCAGCCAAGTACGGGCTTGCTGATGAACAAGCCCGCATCCTGCCGCCACTCCTTCAGCCGTGCCCAGAGGCGCTCGACATGTTGCAGTCGTTGTAGACCCAGTCTGGGCAGGCGACAGGGTGCTCGTTGCGCTTGGTGGGAACCGCGGGCAGAGCGCATCGCTCCCAAATGTGTTCCGGAAGGAGTGGCTAGCGTAGCTTCGGTCGGCTACGACTCACGTCGGGGCCCTAACGGGCGCTTTAGGAGCGGGATGGCGTGCGCGAGCTCATGTGTTTGTCCAGAGGCTAGGATAAAGGCCACCGCCTGCCCAAGCCCGTCGGCGATCAAGCAGGCCTTGGTCCCGTCGCCGCCACGAGATCGATCAAGTGCCTCACGCTCGTCCCGCGAACCTTGAGATCCCCCATGGCGCGGCACCCGCCGCCTTGAGATGATCCCGCACGCTGTCCCGTCCAGAGCGTCAAGCCGATTGAAATCCGGGTTTGGCCCACCGACGGTATCGAGGTCAGTTGCTTCGCTCATCGATCGGCCGCCGCGCCGATGCACAGCTACACAATGCGAGGCCCGTCGAAGATAGGTTGCTTCGTCCGATCTCTGCTAGACCGAACACCCTCTCCGGACGTTCCATGCCGCGCAGCGCAAAGCAGCCGAGTTCCTCGACCGGATGGCCCACCATTCGACTAAAGGCACGAGAGAGCACAAGGGTGCGACCGAGTTGCTTGCTCACCTCCTGCAGCCTTGCGGCCCGGTTCACGGCAGGGCCGATCACCGTGAAGTCGAGCCGTCTTGACGCTCCGATGTTGCCGTAGGCGACTTCACCGACGTGAAGTGCCAAACCGAACTCAAGGCCATGTCCGCCCCCGCGCCGTTCGCAGAAGGCCGTGGCGGCCCGCAGCGCGGCGGCACTCGAATGCGCCAGATCGCGTTCCGCGGTACGCGGGAAGATCGCCAGGACCGCGTCGCCGATGAACTTCAGCACCTCGCCCCCTTCGTCCTCGATCAGGTCGACCATCTCCTCAAGCCAGTCGTTGAGAACCGCGATCACTTCAGCCGTCGAGCGAGTCTCCGAAAGCTGGGTGAACCCACGCAGGTCGGCGTGCCAGATAGCCGCTTCGATCGTCTCGTGACCGCTCCTATCGATAGCCCCCTCGATCACGCGCCGCCCCGTTCGGGGCCCGACGTAGGTCGCCATCAGGTCAACGGCTATTCGACCCAGCACCTCACGTTCTGCATAGGGCGAGAACAATCGCATGGCATCGGCCAGTGCCGCTTCCTGCGCAGGATCGAACCCGCCCGCCTGCTGGGTCGCGAAGCTCATCGTTGCCGTGCGGCTTCGGTTTCGGAATGGCAAGGGGTACATTACGTATTCGGTCGCACCGCGGTCTCGCAACTCTGTCATCAGGGGCATCTCAAGGATTGGCGCATCCAGCTTGAGGCGAAAGGCCATGCCCGTTTCGTCGAGCTGTCGCGTCGGGCTCCGCATGTACTCATCCGACTCCTTGAGACCCAACCGGTCGGCCTCGCGCGCCTCCTCGGCCTGCTCGCTCCAAACGACGAAAGACCCGCTGATCTTGGGGTGCAGGATTTCCAATCCGAGCGTCGCGCGCCACAACGGCAAGCCGCGCCTGCACAGCTCGGCACAGAACCGGAAGAACAAGCAATCGATCCGTTCCTCCTGCTGCGCCATCGTCAGCAGCCAGCGCCAAAGATCGTTCAAATCGAGCGGAGCCCCCAACCGTTCGGAACTTGTCGGTCCGGGCTTCGTGACTGTCGGTGTCGCCCGGCTCGTCGCTTGATCGCCGTGGTGTAGGACGAGAGCCGCGAGGCCACCCTCTCCTTGGAGTGGCGGTCGCGCGGGTTCCTGTCTCGTCGTTGCCGATGACATAGGACGATCTCCGGTTTGGCTCTCTGGGAAGCAGCCCTGATCACTTGGCTCAGGCTGCTCTCGAGCTCCGCTCCTCGCGTCACCGATCTTGCTCCGGGCGGTACTCGCCTGCGGAATGCGTCAGTGTTCCTCAGTTGCGCGACCGTCCGGCCTCGGTCGAGCACTGGAGCCCTGAAAGTGTCGGAGAGGCTTCGACGGCCCCGGTTGTGATCGCCTGGTCGACCTGCTCACTTGGTCTCGATCCGCCCCTCCGGTTCGGTCGAGCGCGTGCAGTCGTCCACGACTGCCTCCCAAGGAGCATCCTCCGCATAGAGTGCCCGACGAAGGAACGCCGCCGAGGCCCGCTGGATCGCGGCAACCCGCTGGGGGCGCTCATCCGTCGTTTCCCGCGCCTCATAGTTCGCGATGCCGCCGAGCGAGTGCTCGCCCCCGAACACCGTGAACAACACCTTCGGGCTCGGGCTCAGATCATAGGCCTCCCGCCACCAATCCGGTCCACGGACGGTCATCGCGCCATGGTCATCGTCGCCCGCGATGACGAGAAATATTTTGCATGGCGCATTCATGTATGCTCTTGGCTGCGGCTGTAGCCCTCCGCTCGACACTGACGCTGTCAGCTTCCGGGCAGCGAGCAGATCGGCCTAATTGTCCGCCTTGGGCGTAGAGCTGGCGCGCGGCTTGAGCTGGCCGGAAGCGGAATGGCGGCTTTTGGGACAGGGCAGGTGGAAAGCTGCCGTTGGCGCGAGCTGCATGCTGGGAACGGATGCCGCCCCGTCCGGACCGTTGAGTCTGGCCCGCGTGTGCTGAACCGAGACCTTTACTTGCCTCCCTGGGATCAGGAATCCGCACCAAGGACAGCCGCTGTCCAGCGCGTTCTGGGGCCTATCACGACCGCTCGATCCAGACCGCAGCGAAAGGCAGGGGCGATCCGGTCGGCGGCCTTGCCCGCGATCGCGTTCGCGTCCCGGCGAGATGCATCGAGAACAGCGACAACACAGGCCTTAGGCTCCGCCGGGGCAACGCGGATGATGGCAAGGACCTGCCCATCGGCCGTTGACTTTGGGCTCTCGGGATCTTTCAGCAGCGCGCGCACCACGACCGAGTGTGGCTGAAACCCCTCGGTCAATGCCCAGCCCCGCCACTCTAGCTTGCTTCCAAAGCTCCACGCCGAGATCAGCGGCTGGGGCCGCGATGGCCCGAAGCGGAGAGCGAAGTGTGTGCGGGTCTCTTCCGCAAGCGTCTCGGGTCTCACGCCCCCATACCCGCGGCAGTGTTTGAGGTCTCCGATGCGGGAGGTGTCCCGCTCGAACTTGCACGTCGGGCCGACCAAGTCCGGAAAGCGGGCCTCCTGCGCCTCCGCTGTATGGGCGGCGCACGCCGCGATAGCGGCCAGCAGGAAACGTATCGGCGTCCCCACGGGTCCTTCTACGTCTGGCATCACGCAACTTCCCGTCGCTTAGGTCGAAGCCCCGATCGTAGTCGTTCATGCTTGTCGGCTCCAGCGAAGATCGGGGTGATCGTTGCCGCATCGGCTCACCGTACTATCGTCGGCTACGATAGTCGGCCCGGTCAGCGCGGCCCACCTGCCCCGATCAGGCAAACGGCGCTACGATGCAGGCTTCAGCCACGGAGAGGTCGTTCGACGGCCGGAACCAGCGAATATCGCGAGAGTCCCGGCACCTGTCGTCCAACCATACCGGATTAGGCCGGACCCCCGAAGACGAGAGCATTTCCACTGACGGTTTTACGAGCAGCAAAGGGCAACCAAACTGCGGAGGCGACGATGGTGTTGCGAAAGAGCGTAATCATGGCATGTGCCGCAACGATGCTGGCACCAGCGGCGATGGCCCAAGAGAAGGCGAAGTGGCACACTGTCACCGAAGGCAGGGGAGTTAGTGTCGTATTCGGTGTGCCCGGGGACGCGGAAAGCGTTGTCTTCCGGCTAGCTTGTAAGGACCGAGGCGCCCCCATCCAGTTTTGGTACCTGTCGGACCAAAGCGCATTGCCGCGCCAGAGGACGCGGCGAGATGGGACGCGAGCTGAAGTTGGCTCCGTTGAAATCGCGGTCGAAGTCGACGCCGTCTCGCATCAATATACGGGACGGGGGCAGCCCGAGGAGATGTATGGCGGGAATGAGATTGTCTGGTCGGCGTCCGCACAGGATGCTCTATTCAAAAGCTTGTCGCAGGGGCGTTCGGCCACTTTCGTGATCGGCGGCAAGAGAGAAAAGCCCATCAACCTCAAGGGTTCTCTTCCGCATCTGCAAAAGCTGCAAGCAAAATGCTCGATTTGATGTGGCGCTCAACCTCCATCAGGCAGCCGCAGGATCGTGCTCGCAGACAATCATCCAGATGGATCATAGAGGACCATCAAGTATCATTCCTTGTGGGCCAGCAGCGGCTCCAAGGCAACTCGCCCGAACAGTGCACGTATGGCAGCACGTACTAGCCAAGAGGGCACCTGATTTCGACTTATGGACGCCCGCGTTCCGCCCCGTCGCTCTTAGCCCATTCGATCGCCCGCCCAGCAACCCGTTCCGCGAGCTGCTGACCGGCTGTAATGTCCATGGGGTAGTAGATCCCAGCCCAAATCCGCGCATCGCCGGACTCTCGACCGAGGGCTATCAGTTTGGATGCGTCACGGGGGGACAGATGACCGTGCAACACAGCAGAGGTCATCGAGCGTGAACGAAATACTACTGAGCCAAGCATAGCAGAAAGACGGACGGGCATAAAGATCGGTAGCTGTCGCCTGTGCCCGCTTGGCTGCATGCATCAGGAGGCTACTGGTCCACCGCCTGTGGACACCAGATCGTTCAAGCCATGCGTCGAAGTTGAGTGCTGACCGTGACCCACGCCTGGCGTTACCCGCCGGGGTCTCAATCTCGCCGACGTAGGTGAGCGTGGTGGCGCCTCGTAGACGGACTACCCCAGGAGGCTGAAGAGGATCGGGAAAATGAAGAACACTAAAACAACGAAACCACCAATAAAGGCGAGCAGCACTTTGAGGTCGCTGCCTTGAGATTGGCTCTCCTTCGGGCGCTCCAGTATGGCAGATGGCGATCGGTCGTCGGCCCGGGCCGATACATCCGATACGGAGGCCGCCGGTCGACGAAGTCCGCGCATCCCGAACAGGTACGCAGGGACGACGAATCCGACAAACAGCAAAGTGAGCGGCGTGAGCACCACCCACTGCATGCCCGAGCCGTCACCGACAGGCACCTGAGCGGTCCTGTAGATCACGTAGCCACAGATGGCGGTGCCGACGAACGCGGCTGCAAGCGCTCCAACGTAGAGCAACACGCTCTGGTGCTGCTGTCGTGCCTTCATGGCGAAAGTCCTGATGTCGCTCGGCTTGGTCAGCATCACTTGCGGCTCAGAGTGATGGAGATGCCCGTCAGCTCTGTTCCCTCCGAACGCAGGGACACGACCTGTCGGTTGGCTTGGGTTTTGATGCTCAAGTCAGCCGCGAAACTCAACGCCGATCAGCGTCAGGCGTTCAGCTCTGGCCTGGCACCCACCTAGATGCTGACCGATCAAGGTCACCTGCAGGCGCGTTTGTCCTGGACGGGAGTAACATCGTGTCAGCGAGGGAACGGGTGGCCTCGGCCGTCACATCCTTTTCGACCCTACCCCTGTTGTGGCGATCGGAACTGGAGGCGCGGCATGAGCCGCGGACGCGGCGCCATTCCTCCACCTGGTTTTGCGACGAGAACCTGTGGCGAACTCTGCGATTGTACCCAGCCGCGAGAGTGATCTCCGGTGCATCCATCAGGGTCGAAGCTTGATCGGAGCTGAGCTTCACCCGCGATGCAGCAAGCCCGATCCTGTCAACAGCTTCCGGATCAAACAGGAAGTTCAAGGTAAACGACCTCTTCCCAATAGAGACGCGCGTTGGACCTTCCATGGGGCCACCACCACCGGCAGCGCTAACTAGCTCTAATGTGCCCTTCCGGCACGCGAGGCCGAGACAGATCGGTACATGACCTGCTCGGTCACAGACCATAGTCTGCACACCGTAGCGGGCGACCTCACGGGTCGGCGGCGCCCAGGACTCTGCATAGACGGCGGAACCGCTCAGCGACGCCAGCATGACACCCCATCTAATCAAATAGACCAACGTCTGAGTTGTCATGGCCCGCCGTGCTTTCGTCCGTTTTTCGATACTCGCGATAGGTATTTGGGATTGCCTGAACGAGGCAGGCGCCACGCAGCCGCTTCACCCTTAGTCGTGATACACGTCCTTGAAGATCAGCATCTGTCCAAGCTTGCGCTCTGCCTCACCGGGGAAGCCACAATGGGGTGCGAACACGTCCGCGTCTCGGTAGGTTCCAAAGAGCCGATCCCAGACGGGAAGATCGCCGAAATTGTACTGGTGCACGTCGAGCTGGTGGTGGACCGAGTGTAGCTCGGGTGTCTGATTTACGTACCTGACCCACCGAGGTGTCCTGATGTTGGAGTGGTAGAAGAACTCGCCGGTCGCCGCGAAGAAGTTAAACCAAAGAGCCCCTTCCAGCGACGCTCCAAGCAGAGCGTACAGGATCGCCGCTGCGAGCGCCGAGTCAGCGAGGATTTCGAGTGGGTGCTTGTAGAACGACGTGATGGCCTCGATGCGCGCAGGTGAGTGGTGGATCTGATGGAAAAGATGCCAAAAGCCATTCACATGACGGATGCGGTGCCACCAGTAGAAGAAGAACGTTCCGACGAACCAGCCGATGAAGCCTTCGACCAGCGGCGCCTGCAGCCCCGCAAGTTCCAGCAGCGACATACCCGAGAAGAGGCCCTGCCAGAGGCCGTTCGTTCCGAACGTGATCGCGACCTGACAGAGGTTGATGAGCGCGGCCCGAAGATGCCGGCCTTTTGCGTTTGGAAGCTCTCGCCCGGGGGCAAGACGCTCCAGCGTCAGGAACACGGCCGCGCTCACGAAGGTTAGCAGCGTTGGAAGCGCGAGAGATATGCTGGCGTTCACGTTATAGCTCTAGGACACAGCTGGTACGTGGAATGCGCTTTATCAGGACCGACACCTGTCCTTGGTGCCGTCGGATAGCTTGGGGACGCTAGTCGACGCCTTGGAGAGCAGCGATATCGATCAGGCGCGGCAGAAAGCCCTCGAAGTTGTTGATCGTCCACTCGGGCCTAGGCGAGACGCTCACGACACTATAGCTGCTCGACGGCCCAATGAGCCGCGACTCGATCAGAGCGTGAGACCTGCCATCCACCCAGTCGCAGTCGCGCCTGACCTGAAGCACGCGGACGCCGTCAATCACGCGTTCCTGGGGAGCACTGATCCGCAGGTCTCGAATACGACCTGTTCCTCTGTTCTGGTCAGCAAGCCGGCGATGGTGCGCTTCGAATTCCGCCAGCGTAAGCCCTGGACGGTGGGGCTGCCGCTTATAGCTGACCTCCGATCCTGCGGCACATAATGAACTGGCACAGCGGTATGCGGTCACATCGTCGGCCTTGGCGCGGGTCGTCCAGCCCGCTACCGAGAGAGCGACGTGCTCCTGGGACCAAGCAGGTCCTGTCAAGAGTGCGGTGACGATGGAGAGGATTACGCTGTATCGCATAGTATGTTCCATTCTCGTTCGCACGCGCGGGTCGGTTAGAACGTTCAGGGGGCATCACCCGACTGTGGAAGACAGTTATCTTTGGGTCAGCGCCAAGCACCCGCGCGCGATCCCGATCAGTGCGGCAGCCGGGGTTGCAGCGATCACGAGCGACAGAGGCAGGTACAGCAGGACATAGGGTGCAAAGGGCTCGCGTGGATCGAACCACCACACGGTGGTTAGCACTTGGAGAAGATAGCTGTCACAGGTGAGCCAGATCGGCAGGCCCGCCATAAGGGTCAGACTTACAAGCCAGGCCACGTGCACGAGCCGCTTCAGAGTATAACGTAACACCAACAACGCCGAAGTCACAGACAGGGCAATTGCAAGGCTCAATTGTGTGGACGCGATCAACGCGGAGTATCCCTTTTCACTGTGGGACGAGCGGCATAGCGGCGTGCATAGGCTCGGGCTAACTCTGCGCCGCAGAAGGCCTCGAAGGAGCGGTACATCGTTCCGCTCTCCTGCTGGTACTTGCGTTGGCATCGCGCCTGTGCGGATCGATACACCTGGCGCTGCGCGCTGCTCAGTTTGGTAAGGAAGTCAGCCTCGCATCTGCTGGTGACCACGGCACCTACCCCGACATCGCTCCCCGCACCCGAGCTGCAACTAGCGAGCGTCTGGAACGACCGCTCGCAAGAGGGCGCCGTGCGAGCTGCCTCCTCGATCTTCTCCCAATCAAAGCCAGCAACCGGGCACTCTGCCGCAATAGCGTGTGTACGACTGCCGACTCCTACAATGAACGTAAGTGCCACTAAGCCACGAAGCACATGCGCCGCGACCATACGCCGAATTGTCATCGCGCCACAGCCCGGCTGGCTGCGGCGGTGCATTCGGAGTGAACGATCGCGACCTCGTGCGACCCACGTGCCTGAAGACGATCGATGACAGCCTGCGTTGCCTCTGTCCCGTGAAGTAGGATCATCTGGTACTGGCCCGGAGAGCAGCCATTGATGAGTGTGGAGGTCGCAAGCCTCTCCGCGCGTTTGGCCATCCCCTTATCGCCGCCGAGCTCCTGCAGTGCGATCCAAGTGCATTGGCTTGCGATGATCTGGTGTGCACGGCAGCTCTGAGCACGCGCTTGTATTGGCACAAGCCCAGCAACACAGGCGAGACCGACGGCCGATAGTTGAAGAGATCGCATAACGGGCTCCTTCCGTTGCAGAGCTCTCATGCCACTCCTAGTTTTCAGAAGAATTGCGCGGAGTGTTTCGTAAGCAGTGTCGTACATCAACAACAGGAAGTCAGCACCGCCCGCGGCGGGCACCGCAATTGGGTTGGTGATAGGACTCACCGAAGGCAGTGACTGCTACAGGAGCCAGGGACGACTTGGAGTAACATCCAAGTACGTTTTGGGACGGATACCGACATCACCTGACGAAATGCGGTAGCAACAGAGCGCTGCTATGCATGTTGGCACGAACATAGTGGGCCAATGGTAATGTGCGATGCGCAGGAAGAGGACTAACTCGCGCCGGAGAACCCCACTTGTCTGGGTGAGCGTAATTCTTGTGCTCTTGGCTTTCGTGTGGGCCACAGCGATAGCAGCCTTTGACTTCGGGTTTGTTCAAGGTGCAGCCACGGCGGGATCAGTCCTCGTTCTTTACAGTGTGCCGGCGACCCTCTTCGATTGGCCCAGGATTACCCTGGCCGATGCCCTCGATCTGCTGGCTGGGATTGTTGAAGTTATCGCCGACTTCATCAAGTCGCTTTTCGGCTGGTGAGCGGCTGATGCTTGCTTCGGGTCTGCTCTAGCAGGCGGCATACGCGGCGAAACAAAGCGGCTGCGCGGCAGTACGAGTACCTCGCGCGGTGGGCACATTGCCTCCACTCAGGCGGGCCATGATGACGAGAGAGTTACCGGGAGAAGCATGATGCACCTATTCGCAATAGCCGCAGTGGTGATGGTCTTGATCCACTTGGTAGCAGCCTGCGAGCGGCCACGTGCGGCCGTGTTCGTGTCGGGTATTCTGTGGCTGCTCTACGCCGTCTACGAGTATCAAATCGCAAACGGCCTCCTTTGCGACTCGGACTGCAACATCCGCGTCGATCTTGTGTTCTTCTTTCCCATACTGGCACTCACAACTTTCTGCGCCTACCAGGGGTACGAGGGTCGACCAGGCCAGATGATGGTCATCGGCACGGTTCTCGGCATCATCGGCCTGTTTGCTGTTGGCTTGGTGGTGGAGGGCTTCGGTTACAACAATCTGGCGCTCGCCCTGTTTGCGGGTGCGCTGGCGGTCATTGTCTATGCCATAACAAGACTCAAACCTAATCTGCCGGGTGCAGGTCAGGATGCTGGGGCATAGTCATTGCATGCTGTTGAAAAGCCCAAGCCTGAACAGAGATAGTTCATTGAAACCTTACTGGAGCTGCGCAGCACCCACCTGAGATCCCTCGTCAAACAGGAATAGGTCTGAGGCGGGCTGGGTCACCTCCATAAACGCAGTCATAACAGCCCGTGTGACCTCAGGAAGGCGTGCGCGACCTCCTCGACAGGGCGGCCACGAACATCAACGATGGCGTTCAGCTCTGCCATGGTGGCACTGTCCAGGCGGTCAGCAAGGGCCTCGAGCTCGCCTGCAAGCCTCGGATGCTGCTCCAGGGTCCTCTGTCGCACGACGGGGGTGAGAAGGTAACTTGGGAAGAACTGACGGTCGTCCTCCAGCACGAGGAGATCATAAGCCTTGATGCGGCCGTCGGTTGAGAACACCAGACCAACATCCACACCTCTGCCCTCGCGCAGCAGGTCGTAGATGGCTCCCGTGTCAACCCGGATGACGTCCTCAAGCAGAAATCCGAAACGATACG
>JAESFT010000885.1_pt1 | contig 10641 bp, 8 predicted proteins | sample 9269451 | NCBI WGS metagenome assembly JAESFT01 (sample SAMN14502557, study PRJNA617106) | algae metagenome | isolation source: Scytonema hyalinum WJT4-NPBG1 and co-occurring heterotrophs from well... | place: USA: Mojave Desert, Joshua Tree National Park, California | collected 2006-05-25
TAATCCCTGGAGGAGCATATGGAAGCGCCACTCCTGTCGGTTCGTCAGCTGACAGTCGACTTCAACACCGACGCCGGTAATTTCCGGGCGGTTGACGGTCTGACGTTCGACGTTCCCAAGGGGAAGACGGTGGCACTCGTCGGCGAGTCCGGATCCGGCAAATCGGTGACGGCGCAGGCCATTCTCCAGATCCTGTCGAAGAAGGCGAGGATCACTAGCGGCTCCATCGTCTTCGACGACCCTGCAAACGGCGGGGCGGTCGACATCGCGGCGCTCCCGCCCGAGAGTGATGCGATGCATGCCCTTCGCGGTGGGCGCATCGCCATGATCTTCCAGGAGCCGATGACATCCCTGTCGCCGCTGCACACCATCGGCGACCAGATCTCCGAGGCGCTGATGATCCACTCGGACGTGGATCAGGCGACGGCGAACCAGCGGACCATGGACGTGCTCGCCCGGGTCGGCTTCCCCGATCCGAAGCGGGCCCTGACGACCTACCCGTTCGAGCTGTCCGGCGGTTTGCGCCAGCGCGCCATGATCGCCATGGCGCTCATCACGCGCCCGGCCCTTCTGATCGCGGACGAGCCCACGACCGCCCTCGACGTGACCACCCAGGCGCAGATCCTCGATCTCATCAAGGAACTCCAGGTCGAGACGGGCATGTCGGTGCTCCTCATCACCCACGATCTCGGCGTCGTGGCCAACGTGGCCGACGAGGTGGTGGTGATGTATCGCGGGCGGATCATGGAGGCCGGCACGCGGGAGAACATCTTCCGCAATGCGCAGCATGCCTATCTCCAGGCTCTCATGCGCGCCGTCCCGCGCTTCGCCATGGCGGAGAACGAGCGCCTCACGCCCATCCGCGAGGTGACAAGCGCGTCCCTCGCATCGGCCGACGCGCCGAAGCGCATCCAGCCCAAGGGTCCCATCCTAAAGGCGGAGCGGCTCACCAAATGCTTCACGCTCCGGTCGGGCTGGTTCTCGGGCAAGACCCAGGACATCCGTGCCGTCAGCGAGGTCGACCTGACGCTCCCCGCCGGCAAGACCTTGGGACTCGTGGGCGAATCCGGCTGCGGCAAGACCACCGTGTCCAAGATGATCATGCGCGCGCTCACGCCCAATTCGGGTCGGGTGCTCTTCGACGACGGCACGGGTCCGAAGGACGTGCACAAGCTGGAAGGCGACGCGCTGACCGCCTATCGCCGTTCGGTGCAGTTCATCTTCCAGGATCCGTTCTCGTCGCTCAATCCGCGCATGACGGTCTACGAGCTTCTGACCGAGCCCCTGCGCATCCACGACATCGGCACCTCGGACGAACGTTATGCCCGCGTGAAGCAGCTCCTGGACATGGTGGGGCTCGATCAACGGTCGCTCAGGCGCTACCCGCATTCCTTTTCCGGCGGCCAGCGCCAGCGCCTGGGCATCGCACGGGCGCTCGCCCTCGAGCCGCGCGTGCTGCTGTGCGACGAGCCGGTCTCGGCCCTCGACGTCTCGGTGCAGGCGCAGGTGCTCAACCTGCTCAAGGACCTGCAATCGGCCCTCGGGCTGTCCTACCTCTTCGTGTCGCACAACCTCGCGGTCGTGGATTACATCGCCGACACCATCGCGGTCATGTGCCGGGGCTACATCGTCGAGGAGGCGCCGAAATCCTCCCTCTTCCGCAACCCGGTCCATCCCTACACGCAGGCGCTCCTCGCCGCGGTGCCCGATCCGGATATCGACCGCCCGCTGGACTTCGCCAAACTGCGAACCGGCCGCTTCTCGCAGCCGTCGGAATGGCCCGAGCCCTTCCGCATCAAGCCCGGCGAGTTCGGCCAAATGAAAGAGATCGAACCCGGACACAAGGTTCGCATGGGGCACCTGACAGCCCGGGAGGCTGCGTGATGCTGCTCAACATCCAAACCAGATCGCTCGTCCTTGCCGCCACCCTCGGATGGCTCGCTCTGCCCGCCGGAGCCCAGGACTTCAAGGATGCTCCCTTTCTGGCCGAACAGCTGAAGACCAAGAAGCTGCCCCCCCTGGCCGAGCGGCTTCCGAAAACGCCCATCGTGGTCGGTTCGGCGGGCCAGTACGGCGGCGACATCGTCACCCTGGTGCCGCGCCCGCGCGACATCCGCTACATCTCCACATTCACCTATACGCGGCTCGTCGGCTACGACGGGAACCTGCAGCTGCAGCCGGACCTCCTGGAGAAATTCGAGAACGAGGACGACCGGATCTTCACCTTCACCCTGCGCGCCGGCCATCGCTGGTCGGACGGTTCGCCCTTCACGGCGGAGGATTTCCGCTACTATTGGGAGGACGTGGCGCTGAACGCGGATCTCTCGCCGGCCGGCCCGCCGGAATTCATGCTGGTGGAGGGAAAACCCCCGCGCTTCGAAGTCCTCGATGAACGGACGGTGCGCTTCACGTGGGACAAGCCCAATCCGCGCTTCCTGCCGCAGCTGGCCGGGCCGCTCGATCCCGGAATCTATCGCGCCTCCGCCTATCTCAAGCAGTTTCACGCCAAATACGCCGACAAGGCCGCTCTCGAGGAGAAGGCCAAGCAGCAGAAGCTGAAATCCTGGGCCGCCCTGCACAACCGCCTGGACGACATGAAGGAGCAGACCAATCCGGCTCTGCCCACGCTCATGCCCTGGCGCGTCATGAACGCGGCGCCGGCCAACCGCTTCATCTTCGAGCGCAATCCCTATTACCACCGGGTCGACAGCCAGGGACAGCAGCTGCCCTATGTGGACCGGCTCATCATGGACGTTTCGGCGTCGGGTCTCTTCGCCGCCAAGGCCAATGCGGGAGAGCTCGACCTTCTGTTCCGCGGCCTCTCCATGAGCGACATTCCCGTCCTCAAGGAGGGCGAGAAGGCAAAGGGATACTCCACCCTGCTCTGGCCCTATGCCCGCGGCACGGAGCTGGCGCTCTATCCCAACCTCAATACTGTGGATCCGGTCTGGCGCCAGCTCAACCGGGACATCCGCTTCCGCCGCGCCCTGTCGCTGGGCATCGACCGCAGGACGCTGAACAACGCCCTGCTCTTCGGGCTCGGCACCGAGGGCAACAACACCATCGTGGCGGAGAGCCCGCTCTTCTCCGCCGAGCTGCGCACGACGAATGCCGGCTACGATCCGGGGGAGGCCTCGCGCCTTCTCGACGAGATCGGCCTGACGAAACGCAACGGCGCCGGCATCCGCCTCCTGCCCGACGGGCGCGAACTGGAGATCATCGTCGAGACCGACGGCGAGAGCAGCCTCGTGGTCGACGGCCTGACCCTCATCGGCGAATTCTGGCGCGAGATCGGCGTGAGGCTCTTCGTGAAGCCGCAGGACCGCACCGTCCTGCGCAACCGTTCCTATGCCGGGCTGACCGTGATGGTCGCGGCCCCCGGTCTCGACAATGCGATCCCCACCGCCATCATGCCGCCCACCGAACTCGCCCCCATGCGGCAGGACAACTACACCTGGCCCAAATGGGGCCAGTACGTGGAGACAAAGGGCAAGAACGGCGAACAGGTCGATCTTCCGCAGGCGCAGCGCCTTCTCGATCTCTATACGACCTGGATGAACACCGGGAACCGGGACGTGCAGCGGGACGTCTGGACCGAGATGCTGCGCAATCATGCCGAGAACCAGTGGTCCATCGGCACGATCTCCGGCGCGCTGCAGCCCATCGTCGTCCGCAACGGCCTGCAGGGACTTCCCGCCAAGGCGCTCTACAGCTGGGAGCCGACAGCCATGCTCGGCATCTATCGCCTGGACGAGATCCACTGGAACAAAGCCGCCGGCAAAGAGGCCCGTCGATGATCCGTTTTCTGTTGCGTCGCATCGTCACAATGGCGGTGACCCTGCTGATCATTTCGGCCCTGATCTTCTTCATCATCAAGCTGCCGCCGGGCGATTTCCTGTCCAACCAGATCGCCGAATTGAGGGCCCAGGGCGAATCCGCCTCAATCGCGAAAGCGGAATTCCTCATCAAGCAATACGGGCTCGACAAGCCCGCCTGGCAGCAATACTTGGTCTGGCTCGGCGTCATGCCCGGGCCGAACGGCTTCTCCGGCCTGCTGCAGGGCGATTGGGGCTGGTCCTTCGAATATGACAAGCCGGTGGTGGACGTGGTCGGCGACGCCCTTTGGCTGACGCTCCTCGTCAATCTCGCCGTGGTGATCTTCATCCACGTGGTGTCGATCCCCATCGCGATCTATTCGGCCACACGGCAATATTCCGTGGGCGATTACCTCGCCACCTTCATCGGCTATATCGGCCTTGCGACACCGAGCTTCCTGCTCGCGCTGATCCTGCTCTACTACATGAACCGCTGGTTCGGCGTCTCCATCGGCGGGCTCTACGACGCGCAATATGCAGGCGAGCCGTGGACCTGGGACAAGACGCGCTCCCTGCTCTCGCATCTCCTGGTCCCGACCGTCGTGATCGGGCTCGGCGGAACGGCCGCCATGATCCGGCGCATGCGGGCGAACCTCCTCGACGAGCTCGGCAAGCAATACTACGTGACCGCAAAGGCGAAGGGCCTCGGGCCCACGAAGGCCCTGCTGAAGTATCCCTTCCGCATGTCGCTCAATCCGTTCATCGCGGATATCGGCAATCTCCTGCCACATTTGGTGTCCGGCTCGGTGCTCGTCTCGCTGGTCCTGAGCCTGCCGACCGTCGGTCCGATCCTGCTGAGCGCATTGAAAAGCCAGGACCAGTTCCTGGCCGGCTTCATCCTCATGTTCGTCGCCATGCTCACGGTCATCGGTATGCTCGTGTCCGATCTTCTTCTGGCCTGGCTCGATCCGCGCATCCGGATGGGAGGCGGACGATGAATACGGCTATCACCTCCAAGCGCCACTACGTCGATCCGGCGCCGTTCGATCCCGGCACGACCGAGCCCGTCGGGGCGGAGAACGAGAGCTTCTATCGCGCCTCGTCCTGGCAGCTGATGTGGTGGAAGTTCCGTCGCCACAGGGTAGCGGTGGCGGCTGCCTTCGTGCTTGTCTTCTTCTACGCGATCGTGCCCTTCGTCGAGGTGATCGCGCCCTACAACCAGACCAAGCGCCACGGCGATTTTCTGTATGCCCCGCCGCAGGGCATCCATCTGATGCATGAGGGGCGGTTCGTCGGGCCCTTCACCTATCCCTATACCTACAGCTTCGACCTTCAGAGCTTCCGGCGCGTCTACACGCCCGACACCTCGAAGCCGCAGCCCATCCGTTTCCTCTGCCGGGGCGACGCCTATCAGTTCTGGGGCCTCGTGGAGATGGACTTCCACCTCGTCTGTCCTCCGGAGGACGGCACGATGTTCCTGTTCGGCACCGACCGGCTCGGGCGCGACCTGCTCTCGCGCATCATCTACGGCGCGCGGATCTCGCTCACCATCGGCATCGTCGGCATCGCCGTGTCGTTCACCCTCGGGCTCTTCTTCGGCGGCCTTGCCGGCTATCTCGGCGGCTGGGTCGATCACGTGATCCAGCGCATGATCGAGATCCTGCGTTCGCTGCCGGAACTGCCCCTGTGGCTCGCGCTCTCGGCAGCGCTGCCGGCGAACTGGAGCCCGATCCTGGTGTTCTTCGGCATCACGATCATTCTTGGCCTGCTCGACTGGCCCGGTTTGGCTCGCGCCGTGCGCTCCAAGCTGCTCTCCCTGCGCGAGGAGGATTTCGTGAAGGCGGCGGAGCTCATGGGCGCCTCCAAGCAGCGCATCATCGCGCGACACCTGATCCCGAACTTCATGAGCCACCTGATCGCCTCTGCGACGCTCTCGATTCCCTCCATGATCCTCGGCGAGACGGCCCTCTCCTTCTTGGGATTGGGCCTGCGCCCGCCGGTGACGAGTTGGGGCGTGCTACTCAACGAGGCGCAGAACCTCGCGGCCGTGCAGCTCCATCCCTGGCTGCTCTTCCCGATGGTGCCGGTGGTGATCGTGGTGCTCGCCTTCAATTTCATGGGCGATGGCCTCAGGGACGCGGCGGATCCTTATCATTAGCCCAATGGCTTGTTGTCCTTACGGCATGGGAATGCGAGACATCCCGCGTTGACAGCGCTGGCAGAGGTGTTTCGTGGCCGAACATAGGATTGATGCGTCCCCTGAGACCATTCACTGGGGCTATTTCGACGCGAAACTCGAACCGCTGCTGACGGTCGAATCCGGCGACACGGTCACGATCTCGACCGTGTCGGGCGGCCCGGAGGCGATGCCGCCGGCGCCTTTCGTGATCCCGCAGGCGCTCACCGACATTCATGCGGCCCACAAGCCGAAGCTGCCGGGGCATATCTGCACGGGTCCCGTCGCCGTGCGCGGCGCCAAGGCGGGTCAGGTTCTCGAAGTCCGCATCAAGGACATCGCGCTGCATTACGATTGGGGCTTCACCTATTCCGCGCCCCAAAAAGGAGCCCTGCCGGACGATTTCGACGAGATCCATGTCATGAACATCCCGCTCGACCGCGAGCGGATGACGGGCAAGCTGCCCTGGGGACTGGAATTGCCGCTAAAGCCGTTCTTCGGCGTCATGGCCGTCGCGCCGCCTGCCGCCTGGGGGGCGCTCAGCACCCTGCCGCCGCGGCGCAACGGCGGCAATCTCGACAACAAGGAACTCGTCGCCGGTACGACCCTTTATCTGCCAATCCATGTGGACGGCGCCCTGTTCTCCGTCGGCGACGGGCACGGCGTTCAGGGCGACGGCGAGGTCTGCGTCACGGCCATCGAGACGGGGCTCATCGGCACCTTCGAGCTGCACCTGCGCGAGGACATGCATCTCACCTGGCCCATGGCCGAGACGCCGACGCATGTCATGACTATGGCGTTCGATCCGGATCTCGACGATTGCGTCGTCATCGCTCTGCGCAGCATGATCGACCTGATCGCGGCCCGCACCGGCATCACCAAGGCCGAAGCCTATGCCCTGTGCAGCCTCGCGGCGGACCTGCGCATCACCCAGGTGGTCAACGGCAACAAGGGCGTCCACGTGATGCTCGACAAGAGCCTGCTCCAGACCGCGCAGCGCTGATCGTTCCGGCCCGTTACCTGCCGGGTAATTTCCTTCGCGTCGGCCGGCGGCCATTGTGGTCGTCGGAAACGAAGGAGATGACGATGAAGCTCGATCACACGCTCACATCGGCCAGGATGGAAGGAAGCCGAACCGATCCGGTGACCTTCGTGGTGACGATCGCCCTCAAGCCCGGCTGCGAGGAGGCGTTTCTGAACCTCCTGACGCCGGTGCTCGACGCCATGCGTCACGAGACGAGCTTCATCAATGCCGTCCTGCATCAGGATCCCGAGGATCCGACCCGGTTCATGATCTACGAGACCTGGTCCGACCTTGATGACGTCGTCGAGGTCCAGATGCATCGGGAGTACCGCAAGGCCTATTGGGAGCGGCTGCCCGAACTCCTCAGGGAGCCGAGGCAGGTCCAGTCCTGGAAACCCGTGCGCCGGGATTTCGCCTTCTTTGCCGGATGGTGAGCCCGCGGATCATGCAGGAGGAGGCTCGTCTCCGAAAATGGAGCGGCCGCCGTAAGCATGGGACTTCGCCGTCTCCTGCCGGATTTGCTCCTGGACATCGGGGCCGGTGGCATGGCGTTCCAGCTGGCGAGCCTGATCGTCGAGCCTTTTGAGGGCGAACAATTCCTCCTGCTGCCCGAGCTTCGCCTTCTGGACGGCCGATTTCAGCACCCGGATCGTCTCGTCATAGACCCGCACCGGAACCGGATACGGGTGCCGGTCCTTGCCGCCATGGGCGAAGGAGAAGCGGGCCGGATCGCTGAAGCGGCAGGGCGTGCCGTGCACCACCTCCGCCACCATGGCCAGCGCCTGGACGGTCCGCGGCCCGACGCCGGGCGTCATCAGGAGATCCGGGAAGTCGGAGGGCCCGCGATCGGCGGCCGCGGCCAGGGTCCCGTGCAGGCGGCGCAGCACCACGTCCTTGGCGCGAACGTCATGGTGCTCGGGCATCACCAGATGCGGCAGCAAGGGCTGCGGGCTCGCAGCAGGCGCCGTGTCCGCCTCGCGTTCTTCCAGCGCCAGGAATTTCCGGGCGATTCCATCGGGTCCGAGCGAATCCAGGATCTCGATCTGCGCCTTCTGGGAGGCGGCGGCCCGGCGGTCGGTGAGATTGACGATACTGCCCTGCCCCTTGCCGTCGATCGCCGTGTGCGGCTCGTCGACGAAGCTCTCCAGATCCTCGGACAGCCAATGGTAGCGGCGCGCCTGCCGGGACATGTCGTTCATGCCCTGCTGGACCACGGCCCACTTGCCGTCGTCGGTGACGATGAAGCCGTGGAGATAGAGATCGAAACCGTCCTGGATCGCCGCACTGTCGACCTTCGCCACGAGCCGGCTGGCATCGGCGAGAGCCGCGCCGTCGAAGCCGACGCGCTCGCCGATGGCGACGAGTTCATGGGGCGTCTGGCGCGAGTTCTTTCCCCGTCCGCCGCAGACATGGATCCCCAGTTCCTTCGACATCGGCGTCAGCCCGCGTTTCAGTGCTCCGATGACGCTGGTGGTGATGCCGGAGGAATGCCAGTCCATCCCCATCACGGCGCCGAAGGATTGGAACCAGAACGGATGGGCGAGCCGGCGCAGCAGCTCGTCCCGTCCGTAATGGTGCACGATCGCCTCGGACACCACGCCGCCGAGGCGCGTCATGCGCTCGGCGAGCCATTTCGGCACGTGGCCGGAATGCAGCGGCAGGTCGGCGCTTCCGGCGCGCTTGGCCATCGGATGGCATCTCCTCGGAGGTTGTGTGTTGCGGCAGTCTCACCTCTCTCATGCGGAGAGATCGGACCGCAAGGTCCGGGTGACGGAGATATCATACCCCACCACGTCATCACCGGCCTTGTGCCGGTGATCCCGATTAGAGAGGCGCTGCGCTCGAAACAATCGGGATGGCCGACACGAGGCCGGCCATGACGTCGAGGATTTCATCCGACCGCTGCTCACCTGCCCGCATGCGGGAACCAGGTTGGGCGCTAAGGAAAAAGGCGCCCGAAGGCGCCTTTCCGATCGTGTTGCCTTACCGGCGGCGCGGGCTCTTTTCGAGCCAGGCCACCTGGGCGCCATCGCCGCGGCGCCCGTCAGGACGGCTGGACGCCGGCTTCCCTTGAGCGGGCCGCTGTCCCTGGGCCGGACGCTGCCCCTGCGCGGGCCTCTGCTGGTTCCCGGCAGGCTGTCCGCCGTGCGGCTGAGGGTTGCCCCCCGGCTTGCCGCCGCGGCCGCGGCGGCGCTTGGGACCGCGCTCGGCGTTCGGATCGGCGCTGCGCGGCTGGCCGTGGCCCTGATGCCCGCGGGCATGGGGAGCCGGACGGCCGCGTTGCGGCTCGCGGCGCTCCGAGGCCTCGCCGGCTGCCGGAGCGGCCGGCAGGCCCTCGGGCAGAGGCATGACCGGAACCTTCAGGCGGGTCAGCTTCTCGATGTCCTTGAGATAGGCCTTTTCCTCGTCGTTGCAGAACGAGATCGCAAGGCCCGTCGCCCCCGCGCGGGCCGTGCGGCCGATGCGGTGGACATAGGATTCCGGCACGTTCGGCAGGTCGTAATTGATGACGTGGCTCACGCCCTCGACGTCGATGCCGCGCGCCGCGATGTCGGTGGCCACCAGGACTCGGCACGTGCCATTACGGAAGGCTGCAAGCGCCTTCTCACGCTGCGGCTGAGACTTGTTGCCGTGGATGGCGGCTCCCACGATGCCGGCCTTGTCGAGGCCCCGCACCACCTTGTCCGCGCCGTGCTTGGTGCGGGTGAAGACGAGGACGCGGTCGATGGACGGATCGCGCAGGAGCGTCTCGAGCAGGACCTGCTTGCGGCCGGTCTGCACGAAGATCACGCTCTGCTCCACGCGCTCGGCGGTCGTCGCCACAGGCGTGACGGCCACATGCGCCGGATCGCGCAGGAAGGAATCGGCGAGCGTCGAGATCGTCTTCGGCATGGTGGCCGAGAAGAACAGGCTCTGGCGCTCCTTCGGCAGCAAGGTCACGATGCGCTTGAGCGCATGGATGAAGCCGAGGTCGAGCATCTGGTCGGCCTCGTCGAGGACGAGGATCTCGATGTCGCGAAGGCTCAGAGCCCGGCGGTCCACCAGGTCGATCAGGCGGCCCGGCGTGGCGACGAGAACGTCGACGCCATTCACCAGCGCCTTCTCCTGGCGGGAGATGGTGACGCCGCCGAACACGACCTCGGTGGTGAGACGGAGATTGCGGCCATAGGCACGGAAGCTGTCGGCAATCTGGCTCGCCAGTTCGCGGGTCGGGCTGAGCACGAGCACGCGCGGGCTCTTGGCCCGGCGCGGCTTCGGGTTCTCGGAAAGGCGGTGCAGGATCGGCAGCGCGAAGGCGGCCGTCTTGCCGGTGCCGGTCTGGGCGATGCCGCAGACGTCCCGGCCTTCCATGGCATAGGGGATGGTTTGGGCCTGGATCGGCGTGGGCTTCTCATAGCCTTCAGCGGTCAGGGCCTTCAGGATCGGCTGCGCCAATCCGAAATCGGTGAAGAGTGTCAAAGTGGTATCGTCTTTCGAACGGATGCGGTGAGCCGCAAAGCAGGTTCGGCTTGATAAAGCAAAGGCGCTTCAGGGCTCTTTAAGGCGAGAGCCCGCGTGATGGGGCCGTCGTATGAGATGAGCGATTGAAGAAGGGGACCGGGGTCTTCGCCGTTTCGCGAATATCC
>JAESFT010000886.1_pt1 | contig 10638 bp, 5 predicted proteins | sample 9269451 | NCBI WGS metagenome assembly JAESFT01 (sample SAMN14502557, study PRJNA617106) | algae metagenome | isolation source: Scytonema hyalinum WJT4-NPBG1 and co-occurring heterotrophs from well... | place: USA: Mojave Desert, Joshua Tree National Park, California | collected 2006-05-25
GGCTTGACAGTATCAGAGATCGACGAGCTCATGCCGAGCATAGAGGCCTTCGCGGACATTGGAAGCTATCTGGACCAGCCGGTACGCGTTTATTCAAGCGGGATGCAGATGCGGCTGGCATTCAGCGTGGCAACTGCAAAGCGCCCCGACATCCTGATCGTTGATGAAGCGCTGTCTGTCGGAGATGCATACTTCCAGCATAAAAGTTTTGAACGCATCCGCGAATTCCGCAAGCAGGGCACCACCCTGCTTATCGTCTCGCATGACAAGGCAGCAATTCAGTCGATCTGCGACCGCGCACTTCTGCTGGACGGAGGACGAATCGCGAAAGAAGGCGCGCCGGAAGAAATCATGGATTTCTATAACGCGATGCTGGCTGAAAAAGACGGCTCCAAGGTGCAGCAGAACCTCCGGGAAGACGGCAAGGTACAAACCATTTCCGGCACGGGTGAAGCAACGGTCAGCGACATCGCTCTGTTGGATGAGAAAGGCCAGCGTATTGAGGTAGTCGATGTCAGCACCAGAGTGACTCTTGAAGTGAAGATCGCGATACACGCCATGATCCCGCGCCTGGTTCTTGGTTATATGATCAAGGACCGCCTGGGACAGCCGATGTATGGCACCAATACGCATTTGAAAGAACTACCGCTCCACGACGTCCAACCGGGCGAAGAAGTGACCTATCGATTCACTTTTCCGATGCATCTCGGCGCCGGCACCTATTCGGTTGCTACTGCGCTGGTCAGCTCTGACACACATCTGGTAAACAACTACGAATGGCGCGATCTTGCTCTGATATTTACCGTCATGAACATGAGCCGGGAGCACTTTGCCGGTTGTGTGTGGCTGGACCCTCTGATTGAAATACAACGCACATGAGTTTCATCTCTTACGCCCAAAATTTTGAGGACGTGATGCTATGGCGCGCGCTCCATCGCATTGAAAACGGCTTCTACATCGATGTCGGGGCAAACGACCCTACACTGTATTCCGTCACGAAGGCATTTTATGACCGCGGATGGCATGGCATAAATGTAGAGCCAGTCACACAGTTCATCGAACGGTTGCAAGCCGAACGCCCGCGGGATATCAATCTTCAAGTTGGCGCGGGCGCGACGGATGGCAACTTCCCTTTTTACGACATCCCGGATTCGGGCCTGGCAACTTCCGACCCCGCCGTTGCAGAGATGCATCGCAACGAAGGATGGGACGTACGTACCATGCATATCCCGGTACTCCGTCTTGCCGACATCTGCGAAAAATATGTCACGGGAGACATCCACTTCCTGAAAGTGGATGTGGAGGGGGCGGAGAAGAACGTGCTATTGGGCATGGACTTCCAAAAATGGCGGCCGTGGATTGTGGTTGTTGAGGCTACCATCCCGATGTCCCGGCAAACTGCCCACCAGGACTGGGAACCAATACTGCTTGACGCCCAGTACGAATTCGTCTATTTCGACGGATTGAACCGGTACTACGTTGCAAACGAGCATTCGCATTTAAAGCCGGATTTTGCTTCACCACCCAACGTGTTTGACGGGTTTGTTCTTAATACGGACCAGGAATCCAGGGCGCGGGCGGATGAAGCGGAAACGCGGGCAATCCAGTCTCGCAAGCAAGCCCGGGACGCAGATGCGAAGCGCAGCGAAGCGGAAGCGCGCATGCATGCAGCTGAGGCGCGCATGCATGCAGCCGAGGCACGTACGACCGAGGCGGAAACCAAGGCACATGCTGCTTATGAAGAGGCTTTACGTGCCGAGCACCGGTTGCATGAAGCAACCCTTGCAATTCAGGAGCGAGATGTTCTGATTGGCGCCATTCTCAGCAGCACCTCATGGAAAGTAACGGCACCGCTTCGGTGGCTTGGTGCGTCCGCGCCGTTTATTAAACGCTCGGTTTCATACACAGCTTCAACGTCTCGAAGCGTTTTGGTACGTCTGGCGCGCGCGGGGGTTCGGCATGCCGTTCCTGTAATTCGACGCAGTCCGTTCCTGACACGTTGCGCGAAGCAGCTGCGCAGCATGTTTCCTTCGACGGCAGACCGATTGTTTGTTTCGGCCAAGGCTGTCACTTTGGAGGCCACTGTTCAGAAAGCAATGTCGGAAAGAACAGAACAAAACGATTTGCCTTCTTGGGGCGGAACCGCGACTCCAGCGGATTTTTTTGAAATAAAGCTGCGCCATGAACTGAAGCAGCGTCAGGACAGCAAGGGTGCATGATGCGGCTGGTATTCGATCTTTTCCCATGTCAGACCGCTTCTCGCCGCCGTGGCATCGGCCGCTATACGCAGTCGCTCGCCGAGTCGATGCTTCATCTCCAGGGACAGCACGATGTGTTTTTATTAGCCAATCAGCACTTCCCCGATAGTGTCGATGAATTGCGCCAGCAATTTGGCGCAATGGTAAATCCCGGACACTTTTCCACCTATACGCATACGCCGCTAAAGGGATTCGGGACGGATCACCCGAACGACCTTGCCGTTGCCGCTGCACTGGTGCACCACGCCTACCAGGCGATAGCGCCGGATGTGGTGCTATATGCCGGACCATTTGAAGATGAAGCGGTTGTCCCGTTTCCGCATGAAACATTGCCCTCAGCATTGCGAGTCGCAATTCTGTATGACCTCATACCATGCCTGTTTCCAGAGCAATATCTCAACTCGCCAAGCCTAAAGCAATGGTATGAGCATCGACTGTCATCCCTGCACAAGTTCGATCTCCTTCTAGCCATTTCGGAGGCGACACGTCAGGACGCTATCCGAATTCTCGGAATACCGCCTGAGCGCGTCGTAAATATTGGCGGCGCGGCGAGCGATATGTTCCGGCCCCTCCCTCATGCGGAAAGGAGCAATATTGCGCGCTTCGGGATATCGCGCCCGTTTGTGCTCTACACAGGCAACGCAGATTACCGCAAGAATCAAGATGGCATGCTCCGGGCCTACGCCGAATTGCCGGCCGCTCTACGCGCCTCTCATCAACTTGTACTCAACCAGGTAGGCGACCGGGATTCATTTGATCGCCGTATCAAATCGCTGGGATTAAGCGATAACGATGTGATAGTGACCGGGCACATCAGCGATCAGGATCTGATATCCCTGTACAACGAATGCAAGGTGTTTGTATTTCCTTCTCTGTATGAAGGCTTCGGCTTGCCAGCGCTGGAGGCTATGGCCTGCGGAGCACCTGTCATCGCCGCGAACAATTCCTCCATACCGGAGGTAATGGGGCGAAGCGACGTGCTGTTCAACGCCGCGGATCCGACTGCAATCGCTGCGGCCCTGGAGCATGTGCTTGCGGATGCCGAGCTGCGAAGCGAACTCTCCAGATATGGAATCGAGCGTGCAAAGACGTTTAGTTGGCAAAGGACGGCGGCGCTTGCGTGGAACGCCATTGAAGAGCATTTGCGCATTCGATCCACTTCGGCCGTTACGGGTGTCAAACCATCCACGCCCAGATCTTGCATTGCGGTGTTTCTGCCGGCGCTACAACCCGAAGATCGGGTCGCCCGTCACTGCAAGGAGATACTGGAGGGTCTTGCCGCGCATTTTGATATTGATATCTTTACAGACCACGGTGCAGCACGACCAGGCTCGGAAGCGATTGATCAATTTCCCAGCTACCATCATACGGCGTTTGCCGAGCGTAGAGACCGCTATTCCACGGTTGTTTATCAGATAGCGAACGAAGCATCTTATGCGTTCATGCTGCCACTCATGGCGCAGCACAATGGAGTCGTTGTCCTGCACGATGCACTTCTCGACAAGCCGGCCAAGAGTCTGACTGAAAACCTCGGGAAGCCTTTGTTACTCGCTGAAGAGATTTTGCATGCGCACGGCTTGAGCGGGCTGATAAGGTATGTGAAGCAGGGTGAACAGTCTGCTGCCCTGTCATTTAATCGTCGAGTTCTTGAGTCGGCAAACCAGCTTATTCTGGCTGGCGCCAATCCTATGGAAGCACTGCCTTGCCATGAGAATTCTGCCGCTTGGATGCCCCCAGTAACAAGATTGCAACCTAACGATACCCCAAGCAACGTCAATCACTATATAAAAGTCATTCAAAGCGCGATCCTGGCCGACGATAGTCAGGTGATCAAACGCATTGCCGAGTGCATAAGCCACATGTCGCCCGATGACACGACTTTGCAGAAAGTATCGAGAATTGCTGCGCGCAATTGGCGCCTTCGCAATCAGCCACGACTATTGATCGACGTTACTCAGTTGGCAAAGTCGGATGCGCGGACAGGCATTCAACGCGTCGTCAGGAATATTGCCTATGAAATCGTTGGCCTGGAAGGCATGCAATGTCCGGTCGAACTAGTGCACCAGGTGGACGGCACGCTTTGGCGTGCCAGCAAAGTGATCGGCTCAATCTTTGATATTCCAGCTTCATCCGTGCCGGAACAGCAAATAGTCATTCACCCGGGCGACACCTTGCTGATGATTGATTCATCATGGGAGCAATACCGCGGCTTTCTTCCGATCTTCCAGACTGTGCGGGAACTTGGAGGAAAAATTGTCACGGTCATATATGACATTATCCCGCTACGCACGCCAGAGCTTTGTGTTCCTGCGCTCGTTACTGTTTTTCGCACGTGGTTCAGGCTAGCGGTTGAGGAAAGCGATACCTTGCTTTGCATTTCACGCGCGACGGCGGATGAAGTAAAAATCTATTTGAATGAACAAAATATACAGCAACGACGAAGGCTTTCGGTCCTCCACTGGCCTCTGGGAGGAGACATCGCAGTCCGCACAACCGAAACCGCGGTACGCGAGCCTGTACGACAAATGGCGGCCGATAACAGCTCCCCGCTCTTTCTGATGGTGGGAACGCTTGAACCGCGTAAAGGGCATCAGTTCACGCTTGATGCGTTTGAGGAACTATGGCGCAATGGGTCAAATGTACGTCTTTGTATCGCAGGCAGCGTCGGATGGATTGATACCAAAACCATAGAACAAATTCGCAATCATCCCCTGCTAAATACGAAGCTGTTTTTCGTTGAAAGCTTTACCGATGCAGAGATTGAAATTTGCTATGCCGCGGCGACTGCACTCATTGCGGCTTCCGTTGCGGAAGGTTTCGGATTACCTATTGTCGAAGCAGCGCTGCACAATGTGCCGACACTGGCAAGCGACATTCCAGTGTTCCGAGAGGTAGGCGGAGACGGTGCCCGCTACTTCTCACTAGCGGATTCGCGTTACCTTGCGGAGGCGGTTATCGAGTTTTCCACCTTGACGCCGCAAGAGCGCCTTGGAATGGCGGCGAAGATCAGGACCGTCACCTGGCGGCAAAGCGCAGAACGCCTGCTGTCGGCTATCGGATTGAAAAACAACACCGGAAACCTGTCATCTTCGGGCTGCCAGGTTGCTTCCGAATCGATTAACGTCATTGTTTCAAGCGATCGATCATATTCATAAATCCGCATCATCCTGAGAAGTGATTGGCTGCCCAGTGAAATCAGGACCTGAGTCCAGATGAATTAACGGGCGCCGTACATAGTGCTCTATACCTGCTATGGCGTTATACTTTCCGGCTATCAATCCAGTATCGGAGCATTGCCGGCTATGAGTATTGTGTTATCCCGTGTCTCGCATCCTTCATGAGGGCATTGGTTCTTATTCGCGCTTTGTTGCGGCCGACTGCGTTGGCACGATTACTGATTGCCGCCACAGCCGTGATGCTTACTGTATTGCTGCAGTATGGCGCACTCGATGACCAAGCCCAATTCGGGAATGAATGGCTACGGGATTCGTTCATTCGCGTACATGCCTCCAGCGAGCCAGAATCACGGGTAGTCGTTATTGATATCGATGAGGCCAGTTTAATTGAAGCAGGACCGTGGCCATGGCCAAGAAGTCGTCTTGCGACCCTTCTTGAGACATTGATTTCCACCTACGGCGTTCAAGGCGCCGCTTTGGACTTGGTTTTGCCTGAGGCAGCGGACAGCGAAGGTGACCAACGACTCGCCATGCTGGCTAGACATGGGCCAGTCGTTCTGGCGCAAGCGCTGGACTACGCTCCGCGGAGCGTACCTTTGCAGGTCGGCAGAATTGCGGGCGGGACATTCGAAGCGGCCAGCCATCATCCAAAAGCAAGTGGATACATTGCAAATCACTCCGGCTTGCTCGAAGCACGGTACACAGGCAACATTGGGTTCGTTCCGGATAGCGACGGTACGGTACGCCGCTTACCAACATACACCTGGTTTGAAGGACGGAACTATCCCACCCTTTCTCTGGCGCTTTTCACCTGTTGCCACAACGGTGCTTCCGCCGCCATCCCAAGCAAAGATCCATTCTGGCGCGTTCCGTTCTCCAAGGATTGGTCTGCTTATATGGTCGTGTCGGCCACCGACATATTAAATCAGCGCATACCGGCGGACGCCATATCTGGGCGATTAGCATTGATAGGCTCGTCGTCGCTTGGTCTGTCGGATCTCGTAACAACCCCGCTGACAGCCTCTACTAGCGGTGTAATGGTACATGCTGCGGCTCTATCATCCTTGCTGGACCATCGATCCGGAAAAAGTCCGGCAGCCTGGCCGGGCCGCATTATTGCCGTCCTGTTCGCCATTGCGGTTGCTGCAGTTGCCGCCTACAGCTTTCCTCGTCTACCTGCAGCCTACAACGTCATCCTGCTTATAGGCGCGTCCTTGCTTTGGCTTCTTTTAGCGTACGTCATGGCGCCGCATGACGCCGACTTCTCTGCCAGCTCCCCGCTGATATCCAACCTGTTTTTACTTGCAGTCGCGGTTCCGTTTGATTGGCAGCTTACACAGCGAAGGTCCCAGCATCTACTGCATACGCTTCATCAATACGTTGCAAAGTCCGTAGTAGATGAGTTAATGCGCAGCAGCGTTGACGATCCCCTTGTTCCGGTCCACCGGGATGTCACTACCCTCATTGCTGACATGGAGGGCTACACTGGCCAGGTAGAAGCGCTTTCGGTTGAGGAAGCGGCACAATTGACACGCGATTTTCTGGATTGCCTCACACGCCCGGTATTGGCCAGAAACGGTACGCTGGACAAGTACACCGGCGATGGGCTCGTTGCATTTTGGGGAGCTCCACTGGCGATCGAAGAGCACGCGGATCTCGCGCTGGACGCGGCGCATGAGATCCTGCAAGAAGTAAAACGATTTAGCCTGCAGCGGGAGAAGGAAGGCAAACGTGCATTGCGGGTTCGCATCGGGATCGAGAGCGGACCCGCAATGGCGGGCGATTTCGGCACCTCCTTTCGAAGCATCTATACCGCGGTTGGCGATAGCGTGAATGTCGCATCAAGATTGCAGGAACTGGCACGTGATATGCCACATGATCTTGTCGTCGGAAAGGGAACTGCGACTCGCGCCAAAAGGCATACATTGCGATTTCTGGGCGATATTGTGCTGCGGGGGAAAGAAAAGCCAACGACGTTATACACCTTGGAGCAGCAAGCGTGAGTGACATGCCGCTTTTGCGCAGATATGCCATCGTCCTGATGTTATTTGCCGGCTCCGCAATGGCCCAAGCCGATCCCGATCGGAATCCAAATCTATATTTGGATGCGATGCAGGCTATTGCAGAAGGAAGAAAGAAAGATGCGAGCGACACGCTTGCACGCATGATTGAGCAAGAACCAGAACACGCCGGAGCATGGCTGGATTTGGCAATCCTTCAATGCGAACTTGGCCATACGGAAAAAGCCGAGCAGCTATTTGACAGCATAGAAAAGCGGTTCTCACCGCCAAGCGGCATTATGGACGTCATTACTTATCAGAGAACAAAAGGTTGCGTGCCATGGCAGCCCGGAGCCCGCACGTTAATGTCGATAGGTAGAGGAACCGATAGCAACGTAAATCAGGGTACCCGTAATCCCAATTTCACTATTGGTAGCGGCGATACAAGAATCGAGTTGCAGTTATTGCCTGAATATTTCCCGAAAAAAGATAGCTATACACTCTTATCAATGGAATATGCGCGCGATTTGAATGCTAATGGAACCATCGGTTTTATCCAATTTCAGGCTCGCCATAACGATTCTTTAACAAAGTACAACACCGCTTCTCTGGCTGCGTCAGTCGAACATCCTTGGAGGATCGCAAATTGGGGCGTTCGAGGTTTGGGTACGTTGGCAGCCCTTAGTCTTGGCGGACGACTCTATCAAGAACAAGGCCAAGTGCAGGCGCAAATTACTCCACCACTGCCCTTGCCAGATAATATTCAACTGAAAGCCGTAGCAGGATTAGCACATGTGATTTATCCCACCCTACGTGACTTCAATTCCAACATGTGGGATATCCGCGGCGTTTTGAGCTATAAGCATGGTCAGCACCAAATTGTCAGTAGCTTGGGCTATTTGGCTGACCGCGGCACAAGTACTCGCCCGGGTGGCAACAGGCATGGGCAATTACTAAGCCTTCATGGTCGGACCTCACTCACAACAAATACATTTGGCGAACTCAGTTGGACACACCAATCCTGGCGCAGCGATCTTCCTTATTCTCCGGGCTTGATTGATCAAACACGTCATCAGAAAACTCGGACATTACGAGCTGCCGTAATTGTTCCAATCAATAATCGTCATTCTTTGCACTTTGAGTGGCGCCAAACAAGGAACAAAGAAAATATCTCGATCTTTGAGTATGACAACCGCTCAATTCAATTGAACTGGCAATGGCAGGCCTTCTAGAACATCTCTCATTACGTAGGTGCAGATCGCCCTCTTTGCTGAAACTTTCAAATCCGTCCGGCCGATTGAAGCCCATACCTGACCGTAAAGCCAAAGATGCAAGTGGAATTAATCGTCTTTATAAGTACAACGCTGTTGGTGATCATCGGCTGCCTTTTACCTGCAGGCTGGCTGCCACCCTTGCCGAACGATAAAGTTTTACATTTTTCAGCATTTGCGGCTTTGTCACTTTTGGCAACTCGCATTGTAAAAAGCGAGGCCGAATTGTCGGTATGGTTTCTTGTATTGTTTTTAGTTGGTTTAAGCATCGAGATAGCGCAGACCTTGGTACCCGGACGCAGCTTTTGCTGGAAAGATCTCGCCGCCAATACCGCAGGTATTTTTACCGCTTTTGTGTATGTGCATAATCCGCTATGAGTCGCCACCTTCCAGGTCATTCCTACCTTTGCCGAGGTGGCAGCTTGTCTTGCCTGCATCGCATATAAACTTTACTTAATGTACAGAGCGCCTTCAAAGGGTGGGATATAATCCGGAGCTTTTTGCCACCGGTTCTGCCAGCACTCCGCCCCGTAAACCCTGCTTTAGCCACAAACCTGCGCTTTGTTGGAGAGTCGCCCACTCTGCTTTGCTGTTCAACTTGAAGCAATCGGCCGTGCGGCGAAAGTTATTTGAAACACAAGCGAGGCGACCATGAATCGTCCTGGAGGATGAATTTGTATCAACATTCAAGTTTGCCAGCTTCGAGCTTGTATTGGCTGTCCGGATTCTTATGGAAAGACCGGACGTCGGTTTTCGCGTACACCGTAGCTATTGTGCTGGCGGCGATATATGTACTGCAAAAATATCCCCTAGATTTTCTTCTTGGTAGCCAGGGGTTTCTCTTTTTGGAACAAGGAGACCCTGCATCACAAGTTGCAGGTTGGCTGTTCTACATGCACGACTCTTGGCATTTACCCCTTCTCCACACCTATAGACTGGGTCACCCTGAAGGAGTCAATATTGCATTCGCCGACACAATTCCTCTTGCGGCATTACTCTTCAAGCTCATACGTGCGTGGCTCCCCCCTCAGTTTCATTACATTGGAATCTGGCATGCTGTTGCTTTTTTGACGCAGGCATTAGCTGCGACATTCCTGATGCGTTCGCTCGGTCAGAGGCATTTGTTTGCAATCGTAGTCACAGTGCTGTTATGCCTCACCTGGCCTGCTCTTTTGTGGCGCACAGGTCACGCGGCACTGATGACACATGCGCTCATTCTTTGTTCGCTGGCATTGTATTTTTCCGGGCGCTTGAATCAAATACCTACTCGCAATATTGCTGTTGCATTCATCACCCTGAATATCATCGGGTTGATGATTCACCCATACTATATTGCCTTCTGCTATCCGATATTTCTGGCTTTTCTTTGCGATCAAGCACTGAGTGGGGATGGCTGGAAAAGGCAATTGCCCGCGCTGACAATTTCAATTGCTGCCATTGCATTGGTGGGAATGGTATTTGGCTATTTCGGACAGAATGCCCAAGCAGGGGGATTCACGCAGTTTTCAATGAATCTGGTGGCACCGTTTTGCGGTGTTGATGGCCAACTTATATCCTGCTTCGTGGATAGCACCGGCGGCCAAAGCGAAGGCTACAACTATCTCGGCGCCGGCGTTTTACTGCTTATTCCCTTTGCCGTGGTCATGGCATGGCCAGAGGTTAAAATTTTGCATCGTCGCTTTCCTGCGCTCCTGATTACCTTAGCACTCTTTACCATCTACTCTGCATCGTCCCGTGTCTATTTCGGTTCACACGAAATTTTTTCTTATTCATTACCTACTATATTGACGGCGACCTTTCGTGCAAGCGGTCGCTTTTTCTGGGTGGTCGGATATGTAATTCTTTTCGCGACTCTGGTTGTTCTGTTCAAGAAAGCATCCTGGCGCAGCGCTTTCCTTATTATCATCGCCTTTGCCCTTCAATGGACAGACCT
>JAESFT010000887.1_pt1 | contig 10608 bp, 8 predicted proteins | sample 9269451 | NCBI WGS metagenome assembly JAESFT01 (sample SAMN14502557, study PRJNA617106) | algae metagenome | isolation source: Scytonema hyalinum WJT4-NPBG1 and co-occurring heterotrophs from well... | place: USA: Mojave Desert, Joshua Tree National Park, California | collected 2006-05-25
TGATGCCGCGCTCGCGCTCCTCGGGCGCCTTGTCGATCTGATCGAACGCGATCTTCTGCGCCAGGCCCTTGTTCGCCTGGATCGTGGTGATCGCCGCCGTCAGCGTCGTCTTGCCGTGATCGACGTGGCCGATCGTGCCCACGTTCACGTGCGGCTTCGTCCGCTCGAACTTTGCCTTGCCCATGGTCGCGTCTCTCGTGCTGTAATGAACGTCGTGGTGAGCTCCGACCGCGTGCACTCGGCACGCGGTCGGAGCGCGAACTCACGCCTTGACCTTGTTGATGATCTCGTCCGCCTTCGACTTCGGCACTTCCTCGTAGTGCGAGAACTCCATGGAGTACACCGCACGGCCCTGCGACATCGAGCGCAGACGCGTCGAGTAGCCGAACATCTCCGAGAGCGGCACGTTGGCGGCGATCACCTGCGCCTCGCCGCGCTGCATCATGCCGCCGATCTTGCCGCGGCGGCTCGAGATGTCGCCGAGCACGTCGCCCATGTAGGCCTCGGGGCAGACCACCTCGACCTTCATGACCGGCTCGAGCAGGACGGGCGACGCCTTGGCCGCGGCCTCCTTGAAGGCCATCGAGCCGGCGATCTTGAACGCCATCTCGCTCGAGTCGACGTCGTGGTACGAGCCGAACACCAGCTCGACCTTCACGTCGACCATCGGGTAGCCCGCGAGCACGCCGTTCTCGAGGGCCTCCTTGATGCCCTGCTCGATCGGCCCGATGTACTCACGCGGGATCACGCCGCCGACGATCTTGTCCTCGAAGACGAAGCCCTGGCCGGCGTCGGACGGCTGCATGTTGATCACGCAGTGCCCGTACTGGCCCTTACCACCGGACTGGCGGATGAACTTGCCCTCGACCTTCTCGACGCGGCGCTTGATCGTCTCGCGGTAGGCCACCTGCGGGCGCCCCACGTTCGCGTCGACCTTGAACTCGCGCATCATGCGGTCGACGATGATCTCGAGGTGCAGCTCGCCCATGCCCGAGATGATCGTCTGGCCCGTCTCCGGGTCCGAGTGCACGCGGAAGGTCGGATCCTCCTCGGCGAGCTTCTGCAGCGCGATCGCGAGCTTGTCCTGGTCGGCCTTCGTCTTCGGCTCGATGGCGACGTCGATGACGGGCGCCGGGAACTTCATCGCCTCGAGGATGATCGGGCTGTCCTCGCTGCACAGCGTGTCGCCCGTGCGCGTGTCCTTCAGGCCGATCGCGGCGGCGATGTCGCCGGCACGCACCTCGGTGATCTCCTCGCGCTTGTTCGCGTGCATCTGCAGCAGGCGGCCGACGCGCTCGCGCTTGTCCTTCGTCGAGTTGTAGACGTAGGAGCCCGAGTTCAGCACGCCCGAGTAGACGCGGAAGAACGTCAGCTTACCGACGAACGGGTCGGTCGCGATCTTGAACGCCAGGCCGGCGAACGTCGCGTCGTCGGTCACCGGGCACTCGACGAACGTCTCGTCGTGGTGCGGCAGGTGGCCCTGGATCGCGGGCACGTCGATCGGCGCCGGCAGGTAGTCGATCACCGCGTCGAGCAGCGCCTGCACGCCCTTGTTCTTGAACGAGGCGCCGCAGAAGACGGGGACGAACTCCATCGCGATCGTCGCCTTGCGGATCGCGCGGCGGATCTCCGGGATCGTCAGCTCCTCGCCGCCGAGGTACTTCTCCATCAGCTCCTCGTCGTGCTCCACGGCCGCGTCGATCGCGTCGTGCCGCGCCTGCTCCATGGCGTCGCGGAACTCCTCGGGCACCTCCACCACGCTGAAGGTCTTGCCGAGGGTGGCCTCGTCGAAGATGTACTGCTTCCGCTCGATGACGTCGATGTGGCCCGTGAAGAGCTCACCCGAGCCGACCGGCAGCTGGAGCGCGAACGCCTTCCGGCTCAGCCGATCCTTGATCATCTGCATGCAGCGCTCGAAGTTCGCGCCGGTGCGGTCCATCTTGTTGCTGAAGATCATGCGCGGCACGCGGTAGCGGTCCGCCTGGCGCCACACCGTCTCGGTCTGCGGCTCGACGCCGGCGACGGAGTCCAGCAGCGTGACGGCGCCGTCGAGCACGCGCAGCGACCGCTCCACCTCGACCGTGAAGTCGACGTGGCCCGGCGTGTCGATGATGTTGATCCGGTACTCCGGACCCTCGCCCTGCTTGTCGCTCTGCCCGTGACGCTGCCAGAAGCAGGTCGTCGCGGCCGACGTGATCGTGATGCCGCGCTCCTGCTCCTGCTCCATCCAGTCCATCGTCGCGGCGCCGTCGTGCACCTCGCCGATCTTGTGCGACTTGCCGGTATAGTAGAGGATGCGCTCGGTCGTCGTCGTCTTCCCGGCATCGATGTGCGCCATGATGCCGATGTTGCGATAGTGCTCGAGCGGGGTCGTCCGTGGCATGATCGGGGCTCGTCTGCTCTGGCCGCGCGCGTCTGCCGAATGGCGTCGCGCCGCGTCGTCGCGTAATCCGGTTTGTTGGAGGGCAGCTCGCGCGTCTTCACACGCGACCCGCCAGACAGCAAAAACGCGGGTGGACCGACGCCCCATGCTGGGACTGGTATCCATCCGCCCTCGCCGGGTACGCTCGCCACTGCTGCGCGAACGGGGACCCATGGCGCGCCGAGGCCGCTCGGGAAAGCGGGGGCGCGAACGCCCTGTGCCTCGACGTCAGATTGTCGCTCGGCGACGAAACGCCGCCGTAGCCATCAAAAGGTAATCGCCCGGACCCGCGTGTCAACGGGGCCGGGCGATCAACTGCTTAATACTGGCAGACTTACGCCGCGGAGCCGCGATGGGCGCCCGCGGCCGGTCGCCGTCAGACGGTGCGGCGACGCGCGCGGGCCACGAGGCCCAGGGCGGCGATCCCGGTCCCGAGCAGCGCGTACGTGGACGGCTCCGGCACGGTCGAGACCGCGGCGATCGTCACGTTGTCCACGAACGTCATCGTCGGGCGGTTGTACCCCTGGATGCGCAGCTCGGCCGACGTGCTCGTCGCGACGCCCGTGGCGGTGAACACGGCGTAGGCCGTGTTCGACAGCTCCTGCGCGAAGATCTCGGTGCCGCCGAACAGCACGGCCAGGTTGTTCTCGAGGTTCGACGTCGAGCCGATCCGCGCCGCGAACGAGAAGCTGTACGTGGTACCGACCGTCAGCCCGCTGATCGTCTGCGCGACGCCCGCCAGGCAGCCCGTCGGCGGCACGGCGTCGATGTACAGCGCGCGGTTCGGGTTCGCGCCGTTGCCGGAGCTGGTGCTCCCCTGCCCGACGCCGCTGTTCGCGGTGGTGCAGCCGGCCCCGCTGACGAACTCGGTCCAGTTGGCGAAGACGTCGGCGCCACCGGTGCCGGCGACCTCGAAGCCGGCGTTCGCGATGCTCTGTGCACCGGCCGCGGAGGAAAGGAGGGTGGCGGCCAGGACGAGGCGGGTGGCCGAACGGAAGAGGATGTTGCGGTGCATGGAGACGTTCTGGACGGAGGATGGGACCACGCACGTGGTCGCCGCTGGGGTACTCGGCGGGGGCCGAAGGGGACGGGCGCGGACAATGTTCGGCCAACGAGCAAATCACACAACAGCGATCTTCGTGTGATCCACGTCACGGCTCGGAAAACGGCACCGCGCGGGCCTGCCCGACCACCACTGATGCGCGAAAGCGCATTACATCATGGTCATTCAGAAAAGGAAGATCCCGCTATGACGTGATCTGACAGCGAGTTGTGATCGCAGACGTGGGTGCGGCCCTCGCACGCCGAGGCCGCGCGCCGATCGCCTCGGGCACCGCGCGCCGCGCGCAGCGGAGGACGGTTGCACGTGGCCCCGCGCTGTTGCGCTACACACCGTGACGATTGCGTCAGACTGGCCGCGACCAGCGTGTGGCCCCTGGACCACACCGCCAGCGACCCCTACTGTGATGTGGCTCACACGCCACACCCCACCGCTCGCCGCCCGCGCTGCCGCTCGAACGCAGCGCACCGCGCGGCGGACCTCCCGACCCGCACGTCCCGCCCCGGGTGGTCGTCCTCGTCGCACCGCGTCCGTCGACCGTCACGACGGATGCCCGCCCGCAGCGCGTCCTGCCGACGCGTGGAGAGAGCATGCGCCCGTTCCACTCGCGCTCGACCGCCGCCGTGACCACCGTCGCCGCACTCGCGGCGCTCGCCCTCGCGGCCGGCGCGGCCGCGGCCCAGACGCCGGTCTACCCGGGCGATCCGGCGTGGTTTGCCGATCAGCGAGCGGGCGGCGCGGCGGCGATCACCGGCTCGGCGCCCCGATCCGGCAACGGCTCGCTCGAGCTCTCGGTGGCGGGCGGCAGCACCGACTGGGCGTTCTGGCTCACGCGCGTCGACGACCCGACGTCGGGGAGCTGGGGGCGCCTCGCCGACGTCGCCACGCTCGGCTTCGACTGGCGCCGGGCCGGCGCGGAGAGCGCAACGGAGCCCGACGCGCCCTGGCGGGCGCAGACGCCCGTGCTGCGGCTGCATCTCCGGGAGGATGGGGTCGACGGGGCACCGGTCTTCAGCGAGCTGATCTGGGAGCGCTGGTACTCTTCGCCGGCTCCCGCGGTGCGCGACACCTGGACGACCGAGGACCTGATCGGCGGCGACGCGACGCTGCTCTGGCGCGTGTACGGAGCGGCGGTGCCCGGTACGACGGTCGGTCCCGGGCCCACGGGGCGCACCTATCCCGCGACGGACTGCTCTGCCGGCATCATCGATCCGGCCAAGCCCCTGCTCGTCGGCTCGGTCGCCGACTGGGCGGGCACCGCGCTGTGCATGGGTTCGCCCGATGCGGTGGTTTGGGGGCTGAGCATCGGCGTCGGCAGCAACTGGCCGCTCGCCTACACCGGATTCGTCGACGACGTGACGCTGGCGTTCGGTGTCGGCGGGGATCCGCTCGCGACCCCGGTGACGGCCGTGAGCGCCAACTTCGAGCTCCCGGCACAGAACGTCGTCCCCGAGCCGCACGCGGTGCTGCTGCTCGGCGGTGGGCTCGTGGCCCTCGGCGCCCTCTCGCGTCGCCGCTCCCGCACGCGCTGACCCCGGGTCGGGGAGGCCGGCGTCGCGTCGCAGCCCGATCCGTGACGCCCGGGCTGCTCGATCGTCGTCACTCGCCGGAGCTCCGCGTGATTCGCCCGCGATCCGGCCCCCGTGCGCTGCGCCCACGCGCCGGCTCCTCCCCGTCGTTCCCTCCCCCGCCCGCATGTCCGCGCGCCGCGTCTGCCTGATCGTCGGCACGCGCCCAGAAGCGATCAAGCTCGCCCCCGTCGTCGCGGCCCTCCGCGCCACGGACGGCGCCCTCTCGCCCGTGATCGTGACGACGGGGCAGCACCGCGAGATGGTCGATCGGGCGCTGGCGTGTTTCGGACTCCGCGCGGACGTGGCGCTCGAGGCCGGCAGCGGCTCGGGGGGCATCGGGGCGCTCTTCGACCGCGTGGCGAGCGCCCTGCGCGGCTGCTTCCGGGAGATCCGCCCGTCGGCCGTGCTGGTCCAGGGAGACACCACGTCGGCGGCGGCGGCGGCGGTCACGGCATACGGGTCCTCGCTGCTCGTCGGCCATGTCGAGGCAGGGCTCCGGTCGGGCGCGCTCGCGTCGCCGTTTCCGGAGGAGCTCAACCGACGCATGATCGGCTGCATCGCCGATCTGCACTTCGCTCCGACGCGGGGCGCCGCGGACAACCTCCTCCGGGAGGGCATCGCGCGCCACGACGTCGTCGTCACCGGCAACACGGTCGTCGATGCGCTGCGCATGATGCCCGGCCGCGAGCGGTTCGCCGAACCTGCGCTGGAGGACGTCGCGTGGGCGTCGCGACGCGTGCTGCTGGTGACCGCGCATCGGCGCGAGAACTGGCGCCGGCTGCCGGAGATCTGCGACGCGATCTCGGCGATCGCCGCGCGCTTCCCCGACGTCGAGGTGCTCCTGCCGGTGCACCCGAACCCGACGGTCGCGCGCGCGGTCCGCGAGCGTCTGGACTCCGCCCCGCGCGTGCGCCTGCTGCCGCCGCTCGAGTACGGGGACCTGCTGGAGGTGCTGCGGCGCTGCCATCTCGTGCTCTCCGACTCGGGCGGCCTGCAGGAGGAGGCGCCGAGCTTCGCGAAGCCGCTGCTCATCCTGCGCGATCGCACGGAGCGGCCCGAGGTCGTCTCGGCGGGGCTGGGGACGCTCGTCGGCACGGACACCGCCACGATAGTCGACGCGGCCTCCCGGCTGCTCGCCTCGCCGGACGCCTACGCCGTCATGTGCGGCGCCGACAATCCGTTCGGCGACGGCCGCGCGGCCCCGCGCATCGCGGCGGCGCTGCGCCGCCGCCTGGCGCCGCGGGTCCTCGCCGCGCCGCGCCCGCGGCATGCGATCCGGCCGATGCACGCCGGAGTGCGCGTCTGATGCGCGGGCCCCGCGCGACTCCGGTCGCGGCATCGATGCTCGTCGCGTGTGCCGCTCCACTGCACGCCCAGGATGCATCGCCGGCGCGCGAGCGCTCCATCGAGGCCGGCGCCTTCGCGCACTCCGTGAGCGACGGCTTCGGCAGCTGGCGTGGTGGCTACCTGCGCGCCATGACGCCACTCGGCGCGCGCGACCTGCTGACGCTCGACGTGGTCGCGCAGCGCGCCTTTCGCGACGTGGGCGGGTTCGCCGCGCTCTCACTGCGCCATGATCTCTCGGCCCGCCTGTTCGTGGTCGCCGCGGGCGGCGCGGGCACCGGTCGGTTCGCGCTGCCCGCGGCACGCGCCGACCTGCTGGTGGGACGTGCGTTCGGAGCCCGTCGCGCTGTCGTCCTCGCGGCCGGTGCCAGCTACGTCGACGCGCAGGCGGTGTACGCTGATCGCGCGGTCCTCGGATCGGTCGCGTGGTACGCGTCGCCCGTGCTGGTCCTCGAGGTGGCCGGCCGCGTGAACTCCAGCACCCCCGGGGACGTGCGGTCGTTCCGCATCGCGCCCACGCTGACGCGCCGTCTGAACGGTGGGCGTCAGCTCCTCACGCTGCGCGCCGACGTCGGCACCGAGGCGTACCAGCTGCTCGCTGGTCCCGCGGCGGTCGCGCGGGACTTCGGCAGCACGCACTTCTCCGGAGCGCTGCGTCACCGTGCCTCCGATGCCTGGGGGGCGACGCTGCAGGCCGAGGCGTACCGGAACCCGTACTACACGAGGGCAGGCCTGCGTGCCGGCGTACTCCGTTTCTGGTGAGTTGGGGGGCGCTCCGGCGCAGGCTCCGATGTCCGGTGCCGACCGCGCTCGGCTGATCGACGACCTGCGTCGTCGCGGCGTGCGCGGTGGGCTGATCCCGCGCCACCGTGCGATGATCGGGCTGCGGCTGACGCCGTTGTTGGTGTTCGAGCTGCTGCTCGTGCCGGCGATCGTGAGCGCCGCGGTCCTGCTCCTGTTTCCCGAGCTGCTCGGGCTCTGGCAGGACTTCTTCCGGATTGGCGCGGGCGCGCTCCGGCTCTCGGGCCAGATGGAGACGAACGTCGTCACCCTGTTCGGTGACGTCACGCTCGCGCTGCCGCGGTTCACCGTGGAAGCGCCGTGGCCGACGACGGCGCAGCTCTGGGGCCACGCCATCGGCGTCGTCGTGGCCGGCGTGCTCTCGTACGCGCTGCCGCGACGCCTCTACCCCGCGGCGCTCCTGCTGCGCGCCGTCGCCGTCCTGCATGCCACCTCCGTGGCCTTCTTCGCCTTCGGCGCGCGACCCTTTCCCTATCCGCTGCCGGAGTACGCGACGGACTTCCTGCTCTGTGGGCTCGTGGTCCTCGCCGTCGCCCCGTTCCTCCTCGGGCTCACGTTCTTCATCTTCGGCGTCCCGCTCGCGCAGAAGCTGCTTCTCTCGGCGCTGCTGCTCGTGCATCTCGCCGTGCTCCTCCCGCTGCAGCTGCTGCTGCACGTCTACGTGGCCGCGCGAGCGTCGCTCGTGATGCTGCCGCTCCTATTCATCGCGTTCGGGCTGCTGCTGGACGTGACCGTGTTCGTCGCGCTCTACGGCTGGGGGATGAGCTGGGTCTCGGATGCCGAGGGTCGATGGCGTCCGTGGCGCCGTCGCGCGCCAGCCCACGCGCGCGAGGTGCGGCCGTGATCGTGCGCCTCGCGTCGGTCGGGCTGTTCGTCTCGCTCGCGGTCCTCGCCGTCTACACGGCGCGGCACTACCTCTTCACGCTCAACCGCCTCTTCGGGCGGCATCGACAGCCGTACATCGACATCGCCGTCGCGGACTGGCCGTCGCTGATCGTGCTGGTGCCCGCGCACAACGAGGAGCGCGTGATCGCGCACGCACTCGACGCGCTGCTCGCGTCGGACTATCCGACCGATCGCTTCGTGCTCGTGCCGATCGACGACCGGTCGACCGACGGCACCTGGGCGATCCTCGAGGACTACGCGGCACGCCACCCCGGGCGCGTGCGGCCGCATCGCCGCGCGGCCGGGAGCGCGCCGGGCAAGGCCGCTGGGCTCGAGGAGGTCGGTCGCCTGTTCGGCGGCGACGTGCACGTCGTGTTCGACGCCGACTACGTCCCGGGCCCACGCCTGCTGCGCCAGCTCGCGGCGCCCTTCGTCGATCCCGAGGTCGGCGCGGTGATGGGGCGCGTGGTGCCGCTCAACGTCGGCCGCGCGCTGCTGCCACGCCTGCTCGATCTCGAGCGCTCCGCCGGCTACCAGGTCGACCAGCAGGCCCGCATGAACCTCGGGCTGATCCCGCAGTACGGCGGCACCGTCGGCGGCGTGCGCGTCGCTGCACTGCGCGCGGTCGGCGGCTGGCGGACGGACACGCTCGCGGAGGACACCGACATGACGATGCGCCTGGTGCTCGCCGGGTGGCAGGTCGTGTATCAGAACCGCTCCGAGTGCTACGAGGAGGTCCCCGAGACGTGGGCCTCGCGCGAGCGTCAGATCCGGCGCTGGGCGAGCGGGCACACGCAGGCGTTCGCGCGCTACGCGGTGCCGCTGCTGCGCAACCCGGCGCGCCTGCCCTGGTGGGTCGTGCTCGACGGCCTGCTGCTCCTCGGCGTCTATCTCGTGCCCCTGGTGATGCTGCTCGGCTGGGCGTGCACCCTGCTCCTGTTCTACGCCGGCCACGCGCCCGGCTATCTGCCGCTCGCGTTCCTCGTGGTTTCCTCGTTCAACACGATCGGCAACTTCGCGGCCTTCTTCGAGGTGGCGGCCGCGGTGCGACTCGACGGCTCCCGACGTCGCGTGCGGCTGCTGCCACTGTTGTTCGTCGGGTTCCTCGTGAGCTTCGCGGCGTCGCTGCGCGCGACCTTCTCGCGCGGCTCGTGGACGCGCCGGCAACGGCCGGTGCGATGGGACAAGACTGAACGTCACCGGAGCCCGGCGATGGCGGTCGGGTCGCTCCTGGCGAATCGTGTCCACGCCGCGACGAGCGCCGGCCGCCGTCGAGATCTGGGGGATCCGACGTCCGAGCTGGGAGGCGTGGCGACGTGACCGAGGCACTCGCCTTCGCGCTCCTCCTCGCGGCGTTCGTCGGGTGGCTGCTGCTCCCACTCATTCCTGCCCTCCGCGAGCTGCTGCGCCCCACGGACGCGGCGCCGCTCGGGATGGTCGGACAGGACGCCGGCGAGCTGACGTTCTTCGCCGATCGCTTCCGGGACTACGTGCGCGGACAGATCGCGGCGCTGAGCGAGGCCTCCGCGGCTCGCGACAGGGGCCGCCTCCCCGACGGCACGCCGTGGGTCCGGGCACACGCCGACGAGACCGCGCCCGCGTCCGCGGCGCACGTGGAGGCGCTCGTCCTGGCCGAATGCGGCTCGCGCCTGCTGCCCGACGCGGTGTACGCGATGGAGGTCTACGGTCGCGGAGACGTCGCGTGTGGCGATCGCTCGATCGTGCGGGCGCTCCTGTCCGAGGGCGCGTGTGACATCGGCGCGGGAGCCGACGTGCTGCGCTGGGTCCATGCGGACGGTCCCCTCCGCGTCGGGACAGGGAGTGCCCTGCACGGGCGTGCGACGTCGGACGAGCGCATCGAGCTCGAGCCCGGCGTTCGCTTCGGGCGACTCCGCGCACCGCGCATCATGGCGCGGGAGTCCGACCGCGCGAGTGAGCTTCGTCCGTCGGAGCTGCCGGAGGCGTCCGGCTCGCACTCCCGCTTCACCCCGCCGCGCGCGGTTCGACTGGGCGATGGCTACCTCCGCGTGGATGGATCGCTCGACATTCCGCCCCGCTCGTTCGTGGTCGAGCACCTGGTCGTGCGCGGGGACGTCCGGATCGGCGTGGGCAGCCGCCTGGAGGGCGCCGTGAAGGCGCACGGCTCCGTCCTGCTCTCGGAGGGAGTCGCCGTCGTCGGTGCGGTCGTGGCGCGGCAGGACGTGCACGCCGACCGAGGGGCGACGATCGCGGGGGCCGTCATCGCCGAGGGTGAGGTGACCCTGGCCCGCGGCACGTCGGTCGGCAGCCCGGAGCTGCCTGCGACCGTCTCTGCCCAGCGCGTGCGTCTCGCTCCGACATCTGCGGTCTATGGCGCGATCACCACCGAGGACGGCGCGGTGCAGGCGCGCGGGATGGACTAGAGGGTGTTACGGCTTTCGTGTGGTGCCGCGGCGCTGGTCGCGCATGGCGCGGGTCAGCAGCGTGAAGGCATGCGCACTGACGTGGAGCGCGCGCAGCGTCTCGGCCAGCCGCTCGTAGTCGCG
>JAESFT010000888.1_pt1 | contig 10586 bp, 7 predicted proteins | sample 9269451 | NCBI WGS metagenome assembly JAESFT01 (sample SAMN14502557, study PRJNA617106) | algae metagenome | isolation source: Scytonema hyalinum WJT4-NPBG1 and co-occurring heterotrophs from well... | place: USA: Mojave Desert, Joshua Tree National Park, California | collected 2006-05-25
CCTGAAGGACTGGCGGCGTGTCGCTACCCGCTACGACCGCTGCGCCCACACCTTCTTCTCAGCCATCTGCATCGCAGCAGCCGTCACCTTCTACCTCAATCAATGAGTCCTGAGCCTAGGCCGAGTAGGTCGAAGGCTACGCCTCTTCGACCGAGCTGGATTTTTAGCGCGGCCGGTACCTTCGTCTCTCATAGCTGTAGCCGAGCTTTCTGAAAGCGGACGCTCAACCCTGTTGGAGGGGAAGCTTTTTCTGCCGGCGACACCGCGGCCTTACAAGACCTCTTCGTGTGGGGCTGGCGGCCCGCAACGCGCTGCTTGTCATTGGCCGCTGGTGAGTTGCGCAAGGCTCGACGCGAGCTCGTCTTTGCGAAAAGGCTTCGTCAGCCGTGGCAGGTCCGGATCGACACCCTCGCGCTCGGCGTAGCCCGAGACGAGGAGGATGGGCACGCCTGGCCTGGCGCTGCGAACAGCTCGTGCGAGGTCCGTGCCGTTGATGCCCGGCATCAGGTGATCGGTCACGAGGAGATCGAATTTCTCGCCCTTGCTGACCAGCCGCAGCGCCTCCTCGCCGGACGCTGCCTCCACCACCTCATAACCAAGGTCGCCCAGCATGTCGGCCGTGCTCATGCGCACCAGCTCCTCGTCATCAACAAGGAGCGCCGTCCTGCGGGTCGCCGGGGGTTCCGCCAGCTCAACCGCGCCTGCGGTCGCCTCCGGCACCATCGTGCTCCGGGGCAGCCACAGCTCAACGTTGGTGCCCATCCCTGGTCGACTCTGGATGGTGAGTGCGCCGCCGAGCTGCGAAGTCAGCCCATGCACCATGGAGAGACCGAGCCCTGTTCCTTTGCCGATGCCCTTCGTCGAGAAAAACGGCTCTGTCGCCCGAGCGAGCGTCGCCTCGTCCATGCCGGCCCCAGTGTCCGCGACGGAAAGACTGATGTAGGTGTCCGGCCGGAGGCCTGAGCGGTGCTTGGGGCCGACCTTCTCCGCATTGGCCGAGATGCGGAGCGTCCCGCCCTCCGGCATGGCGTCGCGGGCATTCACGGCGAGGTTCAGGAGCGCCATCTCAAGCTGGTTCGGGTCCGCCTGGGCTGGCGGCAGGTCGTCTTGCGCTTCCACAACGACCCTGATCTGCGGTCCTGTCGTGCTCGACACGAGGTCGCCCATCCCCGCCACAAGTTGACCGACGTCGACTGCAACCGATTGGAGCGGCTGGCGACGTGCGAAGGCGAGCAGGCGTTGGACAAGCGTTTTAGCGCGCTCCGCCGACTGCATCGCACCTGCGACGAGACGCTGCTCACGGTCGCCGCCGAGTCCCTTGCGCTGAAGCATGTCGAGGGTGCCGACGATTGGGGTGAGCAGGTTGTTGAAGTCGTGCGCGACACCCCCGGTGAGCTGGCCCATCGCCTCCATCTTCTGGCTCTGACGCAGCGCCTCCTGTGCAGCGGCGAGTTTGGCCTCCCGAGCCTTTGTGAGGCTGAGGTCCCGCCCGACGGCAATGAAGTTCAGACCGTCCGGCTCCGGAGCGACTGTCCATTCGATGGGCTTCCAGCCACCGTCGCTGGTGGCGATGCGGTTCTCGAAGCGGGTCGGCTGACGCGTCTCCGCCATGCGCCTGATTGCTTCGAGCGTGAGCGGCATGTCGTCCGGATGCATGAAGCTGGCGTAGCCACGGGTGAGCAACTCGTCCTCGCTCCAGCCCAGGACCTGCGTCCATGCGGGGCTGACGGCGGACATCATGCCGCTGTAGTCAGCGCGGGCGAGCATGTCCTGCGAGAGATTCCAGAGGCGGTCGCGCTCTGCTGCGCGCGCAGCAACCCGCGCTTCGAGTGTCTCGTTAATCTCGCGCAGGCGCTCCTCAGCCGCTTTGCGTTCGGTGATGTCGATCGTCACGCATACCGTGTTCGCCACGCGCCCCTCAGGATCGCGCAGCGCCGTCACACTGTTGTGCACCCACACGAGGGACCCGTCCGGGCGCACGTATCGCTTCACGATCTCGAACGCGTCGCCGCCGCTCGCCGCCCGCTCGAACATCGGGACATTGCCGACGAGGTCGTCTGGATGCGTGAGTTCGTGCATGCGGAGCCCGAGCAACTCCTCACGTGGACGCCCGACGATCTCGCAGTAGCGGTCGTTTACCCGGGTGAAGCGGCCCGTCGGATCGACCTCCGACAGGCCCGCTGCGGACTGGTCGAAGATTGCGGAGAGGTGCGCCTCACTCGCGCGCAGCGCCTCTTCGGCCTCCTTGCGCTTGGTGACGTCGCGCCAGAACACGGCCAGCGCACCCTCGGGCGCGGGATAGGCTCGCATCTCCAGCCACAGCGTACGGCCGTTCTGGAAGTTGTAGCGGTGCTCGAGCGCCACCAGCTGCCGGTTGGCCATAGCGTGCTTCAGGACGCGGCCAAGCTCTGAATTCTCGCTGCCGGGGTAAGCTTCCCAGTGCGTGCGCCCTATGACCTCTTCGCGTTGGCGCCCGTCGAGGCGCGACGCCTCTAGATTGTGCTCGAGAATGGTAAAGTCGGGAGCAAGCAGGCCGAAACCTTCAGCCATGCCGTCGAGGACGCCGCGAAGCCGTTCGTCACGTTTGCGCAGCGCGACGTCCGCGCGCACCTTCTCCGTAACCTCGGTGAGCGGGTGGAAGATACCCTCCACATCCCCGCTCTCGTCGCGCACGGGCTGGAAGCTGCCTGTGAAGAAGCGCTCCTCGACCTCGCCGGATCGCCTGTGGAGTTGCACGGCGTGCTCGGCGATCTCGACCGTCTCACCCGCGAACACGCGGTCGAAGATTGGGCGAAGAAAGGTCTCGTAAGCCTCGCTCCAGTTCTGGGCGGCCGGTCGACCCAGCGCCTCCGGGTGCCGCTCGGCCGCGATCGGGATGTAGGCGTCGTTATAGAGTTGGATGCGCTCGGGGCCCCAGATGATTGAGATCGGGCTGGGTGACGCCAGCATGATGTTGACCGCTGTTCTGAGGTTCTGCGGCCAGTCCTCAATCAGCCCAAGGGGAGTCGCAGACCAATCGTGTGCACGCATGAGCGCACCAATTTCGCCCCCATCGGCGAGGAAGGCATGCTTAGCGTTAGGTGCCAGAACGGAGGTCACGATAACCCTCTCCGCGGTTGGTTCCTGAACAACAGCGATGGACCAGTCCGTCATCTAAAGCACAATGTCGGCTTCGTCATGAGTGGACTTTTCGGCCAAGCTTGCCTTGCGCCCCTCGAGGAAGCGCCTGGTTGCTATCACTAAGGTGGTCAAGCCTTACGGCTGCTTTAGCCGCGCCCTAGCTCAAAAGCGGACAGGCTCCTCTCGGCCATTTCCGGCCGTCCGGCTGCTTTGCGCCCATCCCCGTCCCTCAAGGCGAAAGACGCCGCACTCGAAAGCGGACACTAAAGGCACCAAGTCGTAGGTGGCCACTGTGCAGAGACGGAGATCCTGACGGAGCTGCAAAGGCCAGGTGCGAACCGGCGGCAGGCATATAGGTGCCGCTTCTCCACCTTCGCTGGTGCTCCAGAGCCAGATACCCCTTAAGCGGCTTGACTGCCCGAAACGTTTTGGATCTCCTAGCGAGTAGGAGACCACGTCGGCAATGTCCCAACTGAGGCAATTGGCGAGTTCACTCGGACTGTCGATCACGACAGTGTCACGCGCTCTTGACGGCTACCCCGATGTCGCGGCCAAAACCCGCGAGCGTGTTCAGAGAGCGGCTCGCGCTGTTGGCTATAGGCCCAACACTGCAGCGCGTAGCCTTCGCCGCCAGCGTGCAGAGGCTATTGCAGTCGTCCTGCCGAGCGAGCCTGGTCGGGTCGGGCCCCCAGTCTTCCTCGACATGCTCGCGGGCTGCGGCACCCGGTTGGCGGAAGTGGGGTTCGATCTCATGCTGCTGCCGAGCGTGGGCCGCCTGAGCGAGATCGACACGTATAGCCGTCTCGTAGATGGTCGCCGCGCCGACGCCTTCATCGTGCTGCGCACACGACTAGAGGATGAGCGGGTCGCCTATCTTCAGCAGCGTGGCGTTCCATTCGTGACGCATGGGCGCACTCGACGACCGGACGACCACTCGTTTATCGACGGCGACGGTGCGGCGGGGTTTGCGGCAGCAACAGGCCTACTTGCGGATCTGGGACACCGCCGGATCGCACATGTCGCGGCGCCGCAGCATCTCACCTTCGCGCATCTGCGCCGCTGCGGCTGGGCTGCGGCCTTGGCGCAGCACGGCCTACCCGCCCTTTGGGAGGCCGAAGCCTCACCCACTGAACAGGGCGGCTACGAAGCGACCCGTGCGTTGCTCCAGGCGTCCGAGACCCCGACGGCATTCCTTTGCGCCACGGATAGCATCGCGATCGGGGCCCTGCGAGCCCTGAAGGAAAGGGGGCTTCGGGCTGGTCGAGACGTTGCTGTCATTGGCCACGACAACCTGCCTTCTACAGCTTTTCTGGACCCGGCACTGTCAACAATGGAGATTGATGCTCCGGATATCGGGCGCGAACTCGCTGACCTCCTGATCGCGCGCCTCGGCGGCGCCTCCCCGCGAGACCTCCAAACCATCTTGCCGATCCGGCAGGTTCCACGCGCGACCCACGGGCCGCGATCTTAAGGCTTGAGCCGCGCAGCCTCCTGGGTCGGGCTGAGCGGCGCCACAAGAATGGGCCCAAGGAGGAGAACCATGACACGCCCCCTGCCTCTTCGCGCCGCGTTGGTTGCGGCAACCACCCTAATCGCCGGGTTCTCTGCAGCCCAAGCCCAGGAGACGATCTTCTATTCAACGCAGCTGCGCCCCATCGAGGAAGCTAGTAAGGTTCGCGACGTGCTGCTCAAGGGTGTGTCTGGCAAGGTGACCTATGTGGTCGACGAGCCTTCGCCTTTCGCTGTGCGCATGAAAGCCGAGACACAGGCCGGCAAGCGCACGATTGGCGTTGTCGGCGCTCTACACGGTGAGCTGCAGCCCCATGTGGGAGCCGACCTGCAGCCGATCGACGATGTGGCTCAGAAGCTTGCCGACCGCGGCATCCCGGCTAACCTAATGGAGCTCGGCAAGCTCGGAACCGGCCAGCAGCAATACATCCCTTGGATGCAGGCCACCTACATCATGGTAGCCAACAAGCAGGCGCTGCAATACCTGCCGCAAGGGGCGGACGTAAACACGCTCACCTATGCGCAGCTCCAGCAGTGGGGCAAGAACATCGTGGACAAGACGGGTCAGCGCCGGCTCGGCTTCCCTGCCGGCCCCACGGGGCTTCTGGCGCGGTTCTTCCAAGGCTACTTCTATCCTTCGTTCACGGGCGGCGTGGTTTCCACCTTCAAATCTGCCGACGCAGAAGCCGGTTGGAACACCATGAAGGAGCTCTGGGCCGTGTCGAGCCCGAACTCCACCAACTACAACTTCATGCAGGAGCCGCTGCTCGCCGGCGAGGTATGGGTGGCGTGGGATCACATCGCGCGCGTCAAGGAAGCTCTAACCGCTCAGCCCGACCAGTTCGTCACCTTCCCGGCTCCCGCGGGTCCGAAGGGCCGCGGCTACATGCCGGTAGTCGCCGGCCTCGCGATCCCGAAGGACGCGCCAAACCGCGCAGGCGCGGTAGCCGTGATCGAGCACATGACGAAGCCGGAAACTCAGCTCGCCACTGCCGCCGAAGTGGGCTTCTTCCCCGTCGTCAAGGCGGACCTCCCGCCGAACTTGGCACCGGGCATCAAGCTCCTCGCCAGCGCGGTCGCGGCCACGCAGAGCTCCAAGGATGCGCTCGTGTCGCTTCTGCCCGTCGGCCTCGGTGCCAAGGGTGGCGAATTCAACAAGGTCTACGTCGACACTTTCCAGCGCATCGTGCTCCGCAACGAGCCCGTTAAGGCTGTGCTGGAAAGCCAGGCCAAGGTGCTAGAAGGCCTCATGAACGAGACCAAGGCCCCGTGTTGGTCGCCTGACAAGCCGAGCCAGGGCGCTTGCCCGGTGCAGTAGGTCCGCCACTGGATCCGGCGGCACGACGCCCGCCGGATCCGCTCCTCTCGCCTGGAGCGGCCCCATGCCCACCCGCGCCTCCTTCGCGCCTTATGCGCTCATCGCGCCCTCCGTGCTGTTCCTGGCAGCCCTGTTCCTGTGGCCGCTAGTTCAGACGATCTGGCTCTCCATTGCAGATGGCGAAGGGACATCGCTCGCCAACTACGAGCGCATGGCTGCCGACCTCAACTTCTCGCTCGCCATCCGCAACACCTTCCTACTCACCGCCGTGGTGGTGCCGATCCAGATTGCGCTGGCGCTCGGCATGGCGGTAATGGTGTCGAAGCTGGAGAAGGGGCGCGATCTTGCTCTCTGGGTTCTGACAATACCGCTTGGCATCTCCGATCTCGCCGCAGGCTTAGCCTGGCTCTCCCTGCTGCAAAATTCCGGCTACCTCAATTCGGCGCTCTACGGGCTTGGTCTGATCCCCGGCCCGACGGGATGGCTCTCTCAGGAAACGCCGTTCACCCTTTTTCTCGGCATTGCGCTTGCGGAGGTCTGGCGGGCGACCGCGATCGTTCTCGTGATCCTCATTGCGGGACTTCAGCTCATTCCTAAAGAATTCGCGGAGGCCGCGGAAGTCTTCGGGGCCAAACCCTGGACGCGCTTTCGCCAGATCACTCTGCCGCTCCTCAGGCCAAGCCTGCAATCAGCCCTAATCTTGCGTACGGTGCTGGCTTTTGAGGTCTTCGCCGTGGTCTACGCTCTTGGCGGGCGCAACTTCCCGGTTCTCGTCGGTGAGGCTTATACCTGGCAGAACGACAATCAGAACTACGGCGTCGCGGCGGCCTACGCGGTGCTCATCATGGTGATCTCGCTGGCGGCGACAGCAGTCTATCTCCGCCTCCTGCGCGTCAACCCGGAGCAGCTGCCATGACGGTTATGGTCTCCGAGACCGCAGCGCCGGTGCGCCCGCGCGCTATGGCTCTGCCCTCAGCCCGGCGCCTCCTGCTGTGGACCGGGCTTGCGGTCCTCATCGCCTGGGTGCTGGTGCCGATCTACTTCGTGGCGCTTGGAGCATTCGGGGGGCGGATGGGGGTGTTCCGCTGGCCGAAGTCAATTTGGCCCAGCGATGTCTCGATTGCACCAATGCAGCAGTTCCTCGCGATCGAGGGCGTGTTCAACGCCCTGGTCAATTCCTGCATTGCAGCCGGCTTCACCGTGCTGTTCTCCCTCCTCCTCGGCGCGCCAGCGGGTTACGCGCTCGCGCGTTATTCCTTTCGAGGCCAGAACGCCTTCCGACTGCTCGTCCTCCTCACCCGTGCCTTCCCGCTCGCAATCCTCGCGCTGCCGCTCACCGTGTCATTCATCCGCCTCGGCCTCTACGACACGCCATTCGGCGTCTCGCTCATTCATACGGTGCTGGCGTTGCCCTTCGCGGCTCTCGTCACGCAAAGCCTGTTCATGGGCGTCCCCCGAGAATACGAGGAAGCCGCTTGGGTGTTCGGCTGCACGCGCTTCCAGGCTTTTGTGAAGGTCGTGCTTCCGCTCGCGCTTCCAGGTCTCGCCGCGGCGGCGATCTTCGCCTTTGTGATCTCGTGGAACGAGGTCTTCGCGGCCTCCATTCTCACGGTGCGGGAGCGGACGCTGACGGCCTATCTCCTCAAGATCCTGTCCGAGAGCCCACTCCACTATCGCTTCGCGGGCGGCTTTATCCTCATCGTCCCATCCGTGCTCTTCATCTTCGCGGTCAGGCGCTACCTGTTCGCGGTATGGGGCATCGCAAGCAAGTAGCGAGGCACACTCATGGCCGACATCGTGGTCGATCAGGTCGTCAAGGAGTTCGGGAGCCACCAGGCCCTCAAGCGCGTCTCGCTCACTGTGAACGACGGCGAACTCGTTGCTCTGCTTGGTCCCTCGGGCTGTGGCAAGACCACTCTGTTGCGCATCATCGCCGGGCTGGAGACGCAAACTGATGGGCGCGTTCTCATCGCGGGACGTGACGTCAGCCGCCTCGCCCCGCGTAAGCGTGGGATCGCGATGGTATTCCAGAACTACGCCGTTTTCCCGCACATGACTGTGTTTGAGAATGTTGCCTTCGGGCTGCGGATGAAGAAAGCCAGCGGCGCAGATGTGAAGCGCAAAGTCGAGCGCGCAGCCGCGCTCCTTCACATTGAGCCTTATCTCGACCGTTACCCTGGGAAGCTCTCCGGCGGGCAACGTCAGCGCGTAGCAGTCGCGCGGGCGCTCGCCGTCGAGCCCGCGGTTCTCCTCATGGATGAGCCGCTGTCCAACCTCGATGCCCTGCTCCGGCTAGAGATGCGCACGGAGCTGAAGGCCGTCCTGCGGGAGGCCGGCACCACCACGATCTACGTCACCCATGATCAAACCGAAGCCATGGGGCTCGCGGACCGCATTGCAGTGATGTACGGCGGCAAAATCGATCAGATCGGTGCGCCACTGGAAGTCTATGCCACTCCCGCAACACGTTTCGTGGGTGGCTTCCTCGGCAGCCCCCCGATGAACTTCATCAAGCTGCGCTCGAAGGAGGGAACGGTGCAGCTCGGCTCCACTTCGTTGCACGCACCTGCGAACGGAGATGTGGAGCTCGGATTGCGTGGCGAGGATGCGGGCCTCGCCCCAGAAGGCACCGGCCTGCCCTTCCAGGTGCGCGTCGTCGAGCCGATGGGCTCACACATCCTGCTCACTGGCGCCATCGAAGGGCAACTCGCCCGCATCGTTGCCCCACCAACCGCGCAGGTGAGGCCGGGTGAGCGCCTCGGACTTACCGTTGATCCCGCGCGCCTGACCTGGATCGACGCGGAGACCGGCCGCGCCATCGGTCGCGGCTGACGCCATATCATTCGCGAGGAACCACGATGGACGACCCGAGGACTCCTGACCTACACGAGGCCGCCCGCGCGATCCTCGCTCGTAACGATCGCGGCGGCTACACGGTACCGACCGACCGCCTCTATCCCTTTCAGTGGAACTGGGACTCCGCTTTCGTGGCCATGGGTTTTGCGACCTTTGACGTGGATCGCGCGTATCGCGAGCTCGAGCGGCTCGTGGAGGGGCAGTGGGATGACGGGATGATCCCGCACATCGTCTTCCATGCTCCGAGCGACACCTACTTCCCGGGTCCTGAGGTGTGGGGCACGAGCCACGGAGTGCCGACATCCGGCATCACGCAGCCGCCCGTTTTTGGCATGGCGCTGAAGCAGATCCATGAGGCTGCACGGGTAGCAGGGCGGCCGGACGCGAATGATCGCACCCGTGTGCTCTATCGAGCCGCCTTGCGCTCCCACCGTTGGTGGCTCACGGCACGCGACCCTGAAGGTCTCGGCCTTGCCGCTATTCTGCACCCTTGGGAAAGCGGTAGCGACAATTCCCCGGCATGGGACGAGGCGATGGCGCGGGTGCCGACCACCACCACGACGGTGATCCGCCGCAAGGACACTGGCCATGTTGATGCCGCCATGCGCCCGCGCGACGTCGACTACCAACGCTTCATTCATCTTGTGGACACTTACCGCGGGTGCGGCTGGGCCCCGGCGCGACAATGGCAGAGTGCACCCTTCAAGATCGCTGACGTGCAGATGACCGGCATTCTCGCGCGAGCGACCGCGGATCTTGCGGATCTTGCCGAGGAACTTGGCACTGAAGAAGAGCAGACGGAACTCGCCGCCTTGCTCCAGCGGCTTCGCGACGGCCTCGCCCGACGCTGGCGGCCGGATCTCGGCCGCTTCGTGTCACTGGATCTGATCTCGGGTCAGGACATCACGGCTCCCACTCAAGCCGGCTTCATGCCTCTCCTAGCGCTCAACCTTGATGCCGGACAACGGCAGGCAGTCGCGGCGGAGATCGGCCGCTGGTGTGCCGGCATGGTGGTGGGCCTACCCTCGACCGCGCCGTCCTCCCCGGCCTTCGAGCCGAAGCGCTACTGGCGCGGGCCCGTCTGGGCCGTGGTGAATTGGCTTATCGCCAAAGGCCTGCGGGCAAACGGCCTCGACGATCTTGCCCGGGGCCTCGAACGGGGCACAGTGGCAGCCATCGAACGAGTTGGCTTCTGTGAGTATTTCGACCCTACGACGGGAGAAGGCCTCGGCGGAGACGCCTTCTCCTGGACAGCGGCGTCCTATCTTGTTTTAGGCCGATAGGCCGGCACACCGCGGCTGAACGATCGGCGGCTGCGGCTGTCTCTCGCACCGATACCTTTCACTAGAGAGATCCTCTGAGGCGGGTCGGTTTTTAGAACCGTATTCCACGAATAGGGCAACACTAGCTTCAGCACCCGGTCTGCCGGCCCGGGGCGGAGCTCGCGTCTGCATCTTGGAAAAGTTTTCTGGGCCAGAACGCCAACTGTCGTGTGTATACTTCACGCTAATTGTGCTGAACGTCCGACTTCCCAGTGCAGATGCCAAAAGCAGCCGTTCTGCTTTCGGCCAACTCAAGCCGAACCGGCGGCTTTGCACCCTTGTCGGTCGCGAAGGCTGAGGCCGCCGCTCCTCAAAAGCAGACATTGCGAGCACCAGTGAGACTACACTCGAGTGAACAGCTAAGCTTTCTGAAGTCTGACTGCCGTTAGACGGTACGGGGTTGTCCCGCTGTTCAACAGCTCCAGTTCAAGTTCGTGCTGCGCCACTGCGTTGCAAAGCTG
>JAESFT010000889.1_pt1 | contig 10566 bp, 7 predicted proteins | sample 9269451 | NCBI WGS metagenome assembly JAESFT01 (sample SAMN14502557, study PRJNA617106) | algae metagenome | isolation source: Scytonema hyalinum WJT4-NPBG1 and co-occurring heterotrophs from well... | place: USA: Mojave Desert, Joshua Tree National Park, California | collected 2006-05-25
CGTCGACGGTAGGATCGCGCAGCACCACCCGGGCACTCCAGGGGCCCGAAGCATCGGCCTCAACAATCCTGTCTCCGTTGACATAGATGCCGGTTGTCGATGTCAGTCCCACATTAAGGCCTTGGGCACGCAGAATATGGCCGACCATGCGCGAGGTGGTGGATTTGCCGTTGGTGCCTGTGATGGCAAGGATCGGGATGCGCGTCGGCTTTCCGCGTGGAAAGAGCATTTCCATGACGGGCCGTGCGACGTTGCGCGCGCGTCCTTCGGAAGGCTGCAGGTGCATCCGGAAGCCAGGCGCCGCATTGACCTCGATGATGCCGCCCCCTGTCTCGTGAACCGAGCGTGTGATGTCAGGCGCAATGAAGTCGATGCCTGCCACATCGAGTCCGATCGCCCGAGCGGCACGGCGAGCGATCAGGGCGTTGTCGGGATGAAGGTCGTCCGTGCGGTCGACAGCTGTGCCGCCGGTCGAGAGGTTCGCCGTATCACAGAGATAGACCACTTGCCCGCGCCCCGGCACAGTGTCGACGCCCAACCCTGCCTTTGCCAGGACGCCGAGCGAATGGTCATCGATCCTGATCCGGGTCATGACGTTTTCATGCCCCTCTCCCCGACGGGGATCCTTGTTCACTTCGTCGACCAGAGCCGCGATGCTGCGCTGGCCGTCGCCGGTGACATGCGCCGGCACGCGCTCAGCCACTGCGACCACCTCTCCGCTGACCACGAGAATGCGGTGATCCCTGCCCTTGAAGCAGCTCTCGACGATGACGCGCCGGCTGTGCTCTCTCGCTTCTGCGAAGGCATGGGTGACTTCTTCGGCGTTGGTGAGATCGATGCTGACGCCGCGACCATGATTGCCGTCCAGCGGCTTGACCACCACGGGATAGCCGATCCGCTCGGCCGCGCGTACGGCATCCTCCGCGTTGCGCACAACTTCTCCCTTCGGCACCGGCAGACCCGCATCGGCCAAGAGACTTTTGGTAAGATCCTTGTCCCCCGCGGCATCTGTGGCGATCTGCGAGGTCAGGCTCGTGATGCTGGCCCTAATGCGCTTCTGATAACGCCCGGTTCCGAGCTGCACGAGGCTTTGGTCGTCGAGGCGGAGAACCGGAATCCCGCGCCGTTCGGCTTCCCGGACAAGAGACAGGGTCGTCGGGCCGAGCGCGGTGCGACGATGGACGGCCCGGAGGGCCTTGAGGGCCATGTCAAGGTCGAAGGGCCCTTTGAGAGCCGGTTCGTCCTCGTCCCTATAAACACGGTCGAGCCCCTCGACGCCTTGAATTTCCACGGGGAGCAACGATTCGATGAGCTGGAGCGCCAAGCGCCCGGCCAGAAGACCGACATTCTCCTCGGGATAGGCGAACATGACATTGTAGACGCCGAACTCTCCCTTCACGGAGCGGGTCTTGCCCCGTGTCACACGGGAGCCGATCAGGGTCTGGAGTTCGAGGGCAACATGCTCGGCCACATGCCCAAGCCACGTCCCCTCCTCAAGGCGCCGCACGAAACCGCCGCGCTCGTGGAAGCTGCAGCCATGCTCGTGCAGTCCCGGCAGAACAGTCATGAGGCGTTCGGTAAATCCGGGCAATCGATTGGACGGCCATTCCTCCAGGGTGCCGAGATCCAGCTTGATGCGGATCATAGGGGTGAGGCTGTAGAGATGGGGTCCTCGGTAAACGCCCCGCTCGATCGCGCGCATGGGGTGCCGTTCGACAATTTTGTGAGGTTCTTGGGTACGACCATCGCCCATTTCTGGGAACTCCTGACGATGGAAAGCAAAAAGGTCCCCGTCTCGCAGACCAATGCCGTCCACGTTTCTTCAAGATTTGGATGATGAAAGAGCGTGCAGATTGCACTTGGGTGCTGTTCAATTCGTGAGCTGCGGCCTTTGTTCCAAGACAAACCCGCCAGCTACTCACATTACGAACAGCAATAACATATGTTATGACGATCCTATACTTCGAGAAGTTATTTTTAAGGCTTTCTGACTCGGCAACCACAAGCATAGGGCTAGAATATTGGCGGCCATCCAGCCGTTAGCCGCGCAGGGAAATTCCTTCATCTAACCTTCATCTTGGCAGTGGCATCTGCCCCGGGTGACCCTAAAATGGTCGTTGATCCCGGTCCGGGATCGGCGAAGCATTCGAGAAGAGGCCCTTGAAGGGCCGCCTCAAGGAAGTGATCTGCACCGATGGCGACCATCCGCATTCCGACGACACCGTTTTCCGACCAGCGTCCCGGCACGTCCGGCCTGCGCAAGAAGGTCACCGTCTTTCAGCAGCCCCGGTATGTGGAGAACTTCATTCAGGCGATCTTCGACACCGTCGAGAACAGGACCGGCTCCACCCTCGTGATTGGCGGCGACGGGCGCTTCTTCAACGAATCCGTTGTACAGACCGCGATCAAGATGGCGGCGGCGAACGGCTTCGGCCGCGTCCTCGTCGGGCAGAAGGGACTTCTGTCCACGCCCGCCGCCTCCTGCGTGATCCGCAAGCACAAGGCGATCGGCGGCCTCGTGCTCTCGGCCAGCCACAATCCGGGCGGGCCCGACGGTGATTTCGGGATCAAGTTCAACATGTCCCATGGCGGGCCGGCGCCGGAATCCTTCACGGAGGCCGTCTTCAAGCGCGCCAGCGCGATTACCGAATACATGATCGCCGATGATGCGGACATCGACCTCAACCGCATCGGATCGACCAAGGTCGGCGACATGGTGGTCGAGGTGATCGATCCCGTGGCCGATTACGCGGAATTGATGGAGCAGCTGATCGATTTCGAGAAGATCGCCGAGCTGTTCCGCTCGGGCTTCCGCATGCGCTTCGATGCCTTGAGCGCCATCACCGGGCCCTATGCGAAGGCCATTCTCGAAGGGCGCCTCGGCGCACCGGCAGGCACGGTCGTCAATGGCGAGCCGAAGCCGGACTTCGGCGGCCACCATCCGGATCCCAACCCGGTCCACGCCCATGACCTCATGGAATTGATGTACGGACCCGACGCGCCCGATTTCGGCGCCGCCTCCGATGGCGACGGCGACCGCAACATGATCGTGGCGCCGAAACTGTTCGTGACGCCCAGCGACAGTCTCGCCATCCTGACAAGTCATGCTCATCTCGCCCCCGGCTATGCCAAGGGCCTTGCCGGCGTGGCGCGATCCATGCCCACAAGTCGCGCGGCCGACCGGGTTGCGGCGAAACTCGGCATCGACTGCTTCGAGACGCCCACAGGCTGGAAGTTCTTCGCCAATCTTCTCGATGCGGGTCTCATCACCCTCTGCGGCGAGGAGAGTGCCGGCACGGGCTCGAACCACATCCGCGAGAAGGATGGTCTCTGGGCCGTGCTGCTCTGGCTTAACATCCTGGCGGTCACCAAAAAACCGGCCGATAAGATCGTACGGGAACACTGGGCCACGTTCGGCCGCGACTACTACACGCGCCACGACTACGAGGAGCTCGAGACGGCGCCGGCCAACGACCTGATGGAAGCCCTACGGGCGAAGCTTCCCGCCCTGCCCGGCCGGCGCTTCGGCGGTCTCACGGTCCAATCCTGCGACGACTTCGCCTACACGGATCCCGTCGACAAGTCGGTGACGCCGAAGCAGGGCATCCGCATTCTCTTCGCTGAGGATGCGCGCGCAGTGTTCCGCCTGTCGGGCACCGGCACGTCGGGCGCGACACTCAGGGTCTATCTCGAACGCTTCGAGCCGAATGCCGACAGGCATGACCTGACAACGGCCGAGGTCCTGGCCCCGGTCGTCCAGGCGGCGAATGAAATCGCGGAAATTTCCGCCCGCACGGGCCGCAGCGAGCCCAGCGTCGTCACCTGAGGTCGCTCAATAGGTGTCCCAAAGGCCAGGCGTCGCCAGTTCGAGAAGGTGACCGTCGGGATCGCGGAAATAGACGCTGGCCCCGCCACGGGACCAGGTGGTTCTGCTCTCGATCGGGATCCCGCGCTCCTGCAGCCGCCCTTCCCACGCGGCCAGCTCGCTTGCTGAAATGGCAAAGCCGACATGCAGCGGTCCCTGTCCGTCATGGGCCGGGATCGTCCCGCCGGGAGTGGGCATCGGCTCGTTCGAGCCGCCGCGCAGGAACAGGAGCAGCACACTCCTGCCGCCCACGTCGAAGGCGCACATGCGCTGGTTGCCGAAGAGCAGCCTCAGGCCGAGATCATCCTGGTAGAAGGTCTGGGCGCGCGACAAGTCATCGACATAGAGCGCGGTCTCCAGAACGGCATTCAGCTGGGGCATCTCTGACCTCGTGAGAATCCTGTCTGCCCGTCTTTTGTTCTCCAGAGCCTTTCCCGTGTCCAGAGATCCTCGGAATCCAGCCGTTCCAGCACGGCGAAAAATTGGGCAACGATGCTGACCTTTTGATCTTGAAACCGACTTGCGATTGATTAATTATTGCAATGCAACACGGCGATTGGCGTCGCAGCGTTGCTGCCCTTCTTGGGCGTTTCCTCCCTAAACTTCGGGCCGTTGGCGACAACGGCCTTTTTTCTTGTCTGACACAAGAGGCGCTGAGGCAGCCTGCCCGGAACCTCGCGTTACCCCGGCGGTTCTCCCCCTTAGCGGAGCCCGGGAGAGTACGATGTCCACCCGTTCAGACAATCCTCATCACGCCGACATTCCTCCGACACGCACGGTCAAACCGATGGATGCACCGCCGCTCACGGAGGGCTCGACCACGGCGCAGCTGAAGGGCGACATCAACAGCGGCCGCACGGGAGACAAGAACGCGGTCTTCGATCCTGGTCTCTCCCCGCTCGGCACCGACGATGAGGCCGGCGGCACGCCGCCGACACCGGAACAGGTCGATCAGGCCCGTCATCAGGAATCCTCCGTGCGCTGGAAGGACGGCGCTGAGAAGGACAGCTACGCCCACCAGGATTCGCGCAAGGCGCTTTACGCCTTCGTCGGGTTCATAGGCCTGGTGCTCGTCCTGTTCGTCGGCGCGTTTTCGATCTTCTGATCCGCGTCAAAGCGGCGCGACGCTGTCCCGGATCACGAGTTCCGTCTCCAGACGGATCCGCTTGGGTGATGGGCGGCCCTGCAGAAGATCGATCAGGGCCGACGCCGCGGCCTGCCCCAATTCCCGCCGCGGCTGATGGATCGTGGTCAGCGACGGCTCGGCCACGGCGGCAAACTCGATATCATCGAACCCGGCCACCGAGATATCGTCGGGGACTCTGAGTCCCGCAGAGAACAGGGTGCGCATCAAACCGATAGCCATCTCATCGCTGGTGCAGAACACCGCTGTCGGCCGATTGGATCGCGCCACCAAATCCTGTCCTGCCAGCACGCCGGCCTCGATGGTGTAATCCCCTGGAAGGACCAGGGCCGGGTCGAAGGTCAGGCCTGCGGTTTCCAACCCGTCCTTGAATCCCTGAAAGCGCTCGCGCTCGAGAATATTGGCCGCAGGGCCGCTCACATAAGCGATGCTGCGATGACCCAAAGAGGCCAGATGCTGCGTCATGCGGGAGGCTGCGGCGCGGTTGTCGATCTCGATCTGCGGAATGTCGGCGCCCGGGATCGCCTCGCAGAGCGCGACAAGCGGGATCGAGATCCGGGCCGGCTGTCCCTCCCCTTCGCGGCTCTGCCCGAAGAGGTGGCCGTTCAACAGGATCGCGCCGTCGACCCGTCCGGCGGCCGTGAACGCTGCGAAATGCGCCTCCTTCTCGGGCGATCCGTCAAGGTCGCTGATGATCATCCCATAGCCGGCCTCGAAGAGAGTTTCCTCGATGCCGCGCAGGATCTTGGAGAAGAAGGTGTTCGCAAGGTCCGGCAGGACGACCAGCACCATATAGGTCTTCTGGGAGCGCAGCGTGCGTGCGGCGGGGTTGGGCACATAGCCGGTCTTGACGATGGCCTCAAGGACCCGCGCGCGGGCCTCGGGCGAAACCCGCTCCGGCGTGGCGAGAGCGCGGCTGACCGTCGCCGTCGAAACATCGGCGAGCTTGGCGACATCCTGAATCCGTGCCGCCCGGATGGAAAGCCCCCTCTGCTCCGGTCCGTCCTTTTGCCCTATGTCGTCCATGGACCTCCCCCTACCATGGTTCTGTTTGACAGAAGCTGCCGTTTCGGTAAAGTTTCATGTAATCGATTACATAGGGCCGTTGTCGCGCCCTTCGATAGCTCTAGATCGTCAAATGTCCCGACAGAGGACAAACCGATAAGCCAGGAGGAAACGAATGCCAGCGCACCCGCCGTCCAGCTGATCCTCGCTCACGCAGCCTTCCAAGACCGTCTTCCCTTGCGGAAGCGGGCGATGCCGCTCATCCGGAGCCGTTTATGGAATCCGTTCTTCGCGCAGAGAACATCTCCAAGTCCTTCGGGCCCATCGAGGTCCTGAGCGGTATTTCCCTGGATCTGAAGCCTGGCGAGGTCCATGCGGTCATCGGCGAGAACGGGGCCGGCAAGTCAACTCTGATGCGCATCCTCTCGGGCCACATCGCACCCACGAAGGGCACCCTGCATCTGAACGGTCAGCCGATCACCTTCTCGGGGCCGGTCGATGCGGAGAGCCACGGCATCGTCCTCGTGCACCAGGAAATTCTCCTCGCGCCCGATCTGACGGTGGCGCAGAACCTCTTTCTCGGCCGCGAGATTCGGCGCTTTGGCTTCGTCGACGACAAGGCCATGCGCGAGCGGGAGGTCAGCCGCCTGTCCATCGCAGACCGGCAGCTGGTCCAGATCGCCCGAGCGCTGCTGGTGCCGCACAAGGTGGTCGCCTTCGACGAGCCGACCGCGGTGCTCACGCCGGTCGAGGCCGAGAGCCTGTTCGAGATCATCCGCAAGCTTCGCGCCCAGGGCGTGGCAGTGCTCTACATCTCGCACCGTCTCAACGAGGTGAAGGCGGTTTCCGATCGCGTCACCGTCCTTCGGGACGGGCGCCATATCGCGACCCGTGATATCGAAGGGCTGGAGCCCCTCGAGATGGCCCGTCTCATGGTCGGCCGCGACATGTCCAAACTCTATCCGGAGAAGCCCGCCACAGCCTCCGATCAACCCCTTCTGAGCGTCCGCGACATGGCTGTGCCCGGCTATGTGGAGAACGCCTCCTTCACGCTGCATCGCGGCGAGATCCTCGGCTTCGGCGGTCTGATCGGGGCGGGCCGCACGGAATTGTTCGAAGCGCTCGTGGGCCTTCGTCCTGGGCACGGCACGGTCGCTCTCGACGGCAAGCCGATGCATTTCCGCGACGCGCGCGAGGCGATGGCGGCCGGTATCGTCTATCTCTCCGAGGACCGGAAGGGCAAAGGTCTGCTGCTGCAGCAGAACCTCCGGGTCAACCTGACCCTCGCGGCTCTCGAAAAGTTCAGCCGTGGATCCTTCATCGACGGAAACGGCGAGGAGACGGCGCTCGACAAGGCGATCAAGGATTTCGATATCCGCACCCGCCGCCGCGATCTTCTCGCCGGACAGCTGTCCGGCGGCAACCAGCAGAAGCTCCTGCTCGCGAAGATGATGCTCGTGGAGCCGCGCATCGTCATCATCGACGAGCCGACGCGCGGCGTCGACATCGGCACCAAGGAGCAGATCTACCGCTTCATCGCCTCGCTTGCCGCCGAAGGCCGCGCCGTCGTCGTCATCTCCTCCGAGATGCAGGAGCTGATCGGCCTGTGCCACCGCGTCGTCGTGATGCGCAACGGGCGCGTGGCGGGCGAGGTCGCGCAAGCCGATCTGTCGGAAGATTCCATCGTTTATCTCGCCACTGGCGTCCATGAGGAAAGGGCGGCGGAAATCGCCGCAGGCCACGCATGACCGAAACCGTGCTTCGCTCGAGCGCTGAAAAGCGCCGGTTCAACATCGATATGCGGGCTCTCTCTCCCTTTATCGCGCTCGCCGTGCTCATCATGGCGGGCGCGCTGATCAACCCGGATTTCCTGACCGCTTCGAACCTGCTCAACGTGGTGACCCGCTCGGCCTTCATCGCGATCATCGCGGTCGGTGCGACCTTCGTGATCGCCGGCGGCGGGCTCGATCTTTCCGTCGGATCCATGGCGGCGCTGACGGCCGGCGTCATGATCCTGACCCTGAACAACCTCGGCGGCGGAGACGTGGGAACGCTGGCGCTCGGCATGCTCGCGGCTATTGCCCTGAGCGCCGCCTGCGGCCTAGCGAACGGCCTCATCGTCACCTTCGGGCGCATCGAGCCCTTCATCGTGACGCTTGGCACCATGGGTATCTTCCGCTCGCTCGTGATCTGGCTGGCGGCGGGCGGCACCATCACGATGCGCAATTTCGATCTGCGCGAGCTGTACCGCCCGGTCTATTTCGGCAGCGTCTTCGGCATTCCGGTTCCGATCATCGCCTTCCTGGTGGTGGCCGCCATCGGCGCGCTGATCCTCTATCGCACGTCCTTCGGCCGCCACGTGGTGGCGCTCGGCTCTAATGAGGACGTCGCTCGCTATTCGGGTGTGCCGATCTGGCGCGTGCGCACGTTGACCTACATCATCCAGGGCATCTGCGTCGGCATCGCCGTTCTTGTCTACGTGCCGCGCCTCGGCTCGGCTACGCCGACGACCGGGCTTTTGTGGGAATTGCAGGCCATCACGGCCGTCGTCATCGGCGGCACGGCCCTCAAGGGCGGCATCGGTCGCATCTGGGGCACGGTGGTCGGCGCGGTCATCCTCGAACTCGTCGCCAATATCATGGTGTTGTCGAACTTCGTCTCCGAGTTTCTCGTGGGCGCGGTTCAAGGTGCCATCATCATTATCGCCATGCTCGTGCAGCGGTCAGTCCACCGCGGGCGATGAAGCCGGTGCGGGCCTGCCGGACAAGGGACAAAGGCCCCAAACCAACCCTCCAGGGAGGAATGAGATGAAAGCAACCGTACTGAAGATCGCAATGGCCGCAGGCCTCATGGCCGGCGTTGCCACCGGCGCGATGGCCCAGCAGAAGAACGTGACGATCGGCGTCTCGATCCCGGCCGCAACCCATGGCTGGACCGGCGGCGTCGTCTACCACGCGCAGGAGACGGCCAAGCAGCTCGAAAAGGGCTATCCGGGCCTGAAGGTGATCGTGAAGACGTCGCCGGACGGCGCGTCGCAGGCCAACGCCATCGACGATCTGACCTCGCAGAAGGTCGATGCGCTCGTGGTTCTGCCCTTCAATTCCGATGAACTGACGAACCCCATGCGCGAGGTGAAGAAGCGCGGAACCTTCGTGACGATCGTCGACCGCGGTCTCAAGGATCCGTCGATCCAGGACATCTATGTCGCAGGCAATAACCCCGAATTCGGCCGCGTGGCCGGCAAGTACTTCGTCGACAACCTGAAGCAGGGCAACGTCGTGGTCTTCCGCGGCATCCCGACCGTGATCGACGAGGAGCGCGTAACGAACTTCGAGAAGGCGCTCGAAGGCTCGGGCGTGAAGGTGATCGACAAGCAATACGCCAACTGGAACCGGGACGATGCTTTCAAGGTGATGCAGGACTACCTCGCCAAGCACCCGAAGATCGACGCGGTCTGGGCTTCCGACGACGACATGGCGCTCGGCGTCATGGAGGCGATCCGCCAGGCCAAGCGCGAGGACATCAAGTTCGTCCTTGGCGGCGCCGGCATGAAGGACATGATCAAGAAGGTCATGGACGGCGACAAGATGATCCCGGCCGACGTGTCCTATCCGCCATCGATGATCTCGACCGCCTTGGGCGTCACCGCGGCGCATTTCTACACAAATGCTCCGATGCGCGGCACCTACACGCTCAACGCCCAGCTGATCACGAAGGACAACGCCAAGGAACACTACTTCCCGAACTCGCCGTTCTAATCCGGTGACGTGGCTCTCGCCTCTCCTGCCTTAGGAGAGGCGAGGCAACGGCAAGCCGCGCGAACTCGGCGCGGCTTCCCCTTGCCGGTCCTTGCCTTCACCCACGCCATCTCGGGAGTTCACCCATGAAAACCATGAAAGGCCCCGGCCTTTTCCTTGCACAATTCGCAGGCGACGAGGCTCCATTCAATTCGCTCGATGCGATCTGCAAATGGGCAGGCTCCCTCGGCTACAAGGGTGTTCAGATTCCCACCTGGGATCCGCGCCTGATCGATCTCAAGAAGGCGGCGGAGTCGGATGCCTATTGCGAGGAGATCGCCGGCATCGTGCGCTCGCACGGGATGGAGATCACGGAGCTCTCCACGCACCTGCAGGGCCAGCTCGTCGCGGCTCACCCGGCCTATGACGAGGCCTTCGACGGGTTTGCGGTGCCCGAGGTACGCGGCAATCCGAAGGCCAGGCAGGAATGGGCCGTCAACCAGATGCTGATGGCGGCAAGCGCTTCCAAGCGCCTGGGCCTGAACGCCAGCGTCACCTTCTCCGGCGCCTTGGCCTGGCCCTTCATGTATCCCTGGCCGCAGCGTCCCGCCGGTCTCGTCGAGACGGCTTTCGAAGAGCTGGGCCGCCGGTGGAAGCCGATCCTCGACGCCTACGAGGATGCAGGCTGCGATGTCTGCTACGAAATCCATCCCGGCGAGGACATCCATGACGGCGCCACCTTCGAGCGGTTCGTCGACGCGGTCGGCGGCCATGCCCGCGCCTGCATCAACTACGACCCGAGCCATTTCCTGCTG
>JAESFT010000890.1_pt1 | contig 10543 bp, 9 predicted proteins | sample 9269451 | NCBI WGS metagenome assembly JAESFT01 (sample SAMN14502557, study PRJNA617106) | algae metagenome | isolation source: Scytonema hyalinum WJT4-NPBG1 and co-occurring heterotrophs from well... | place: USA: Mojave Desert, Joshua Tree National Park, California | collected 2006-05-25
CGAGCTGCGTTCCCACCGACGCACCGGGACGCGGCGCATTGGAGACGAGGACGACCCGCCCTCCCTTTGCGCGAAAGCGCGACAGCGCATCGCTCGCCGCCTCATAGGCCTTGACGCCGTTATGTAGCACGCCCCAAACATCGCACAGGACGAGATCGTAGGTCTCCGCGAGAGATTGCAGGCCCTCGACGTGGATGGGGCGGGACGGAGCGGTCATGGGGTCTCACTAGCGCGTCATTCGGAAAAGTGGGCCCGGTTTTCCGCGCCAAATGATGCGCAAGTCAAGATGACGAGCATCGGATTTCATCCCAAAAGTGCAGGTCCACTTTTGAGTGCGATGCTTGTGATGAAACCGGGCGGGTAGGCCCTCGCGCGCCCCAAGTCAACCGGCGCGCCGCAGAAGCGTCGGCGCATCATCCAGGCCGAAGGGCCGCGGAGCCGCCTGCTCGCCGGCGATCTCCGGCTTGACCGGACGCGGAGCCGCGAAGGCGAAGCCTTGCGCCAGCGGCACGCCGAGATCGCAGAGCACCGGGACCATGTCGTCCGCGTCCACCCGCTCGGCGATGAGCCGAATGCCCTGGCGGCGCAGGGCCGAGGCGAAATCGCGCACATCAGGTTCCGGACCGGCATAGCGGCCATCCGCCTGCTCGGCGGCCTTGATCATGAGATCGGCCGGCAGCTTCATGAAGCGGATGCCGAGATCGGCCAGCGCCTCGGGATCGAACCGCAGGTCGGCAGCGCGGTCGAGGGAGAACGGCACGCCCCGCTCGCGCAACGCGGCGAGCGCCGCCCTGTGGTCCGCATCAAGGTGACGCCAGCTGTGCTGGGGCATTTCCAGGACGATCTTGCCAAGAAGATCGGGGCTGGCGTCGATCAGGCTGGCGAGCGACCACAGGAACCCGGGCTCGGCGATGGAATGGGCCGTGAGGTTCACCGCCACGATGGCCTCGCTGCCGCGGGCGACGAGATGACGGGCAATGGCCATGGAGCGGATCAGAACCCGGCGGTCGAAATCCGACGCGCGGCCGGACGCCTCGAGGATGGGCAGGAACTCGGCTGGGCTCAGCAGGGTGCCGTCTGCCAGGCGCAGCCGCGCCAGCGCCTCGTAGAAACGGATCTTGCGGTGCGGCAGAGACACGACGGGCTGCAGATGCAGCTCGATCCGGTCGGCCTCGAACGCCTGGGAGACCAGCCGCATGCGGCTGGTCTCCTCGGTCGAGGGGCTGCGCATGGAAGGCAGCAGGGACGGCTCAGGGAAGCGGACGGTCTGCGCCAGAGCGAGCGGCGCCGCGCTGTTTCCCATGCTCGCCTCCGCGCCGGCCGCCAGCGCCAGCTCGCGCAGAACGGCCGCCGGGCTGCCTGCCCGCACGGACGTGCGCAGGACCAGCGGCGCGGCCGGAGCCTGATCTTCCTGCGTGAGGCCCGCGAGCTGCACGGCCAGATTCTGCCGCTCCGTCTCGGCCTGCCACCACAGGACGACGAGGCCGAAGAAGACGGCCATGACCAGAAAGCCGAAAACCGGCAGGACAAGGCTCGCCTCCATCGGCACAGAGGCCGCAGCGGCAGCCGTCAGAAAGGCTGGTGTGAAGGCGAGAAGAGCCGCCTTCCTGTCCCGTAGGACTGGAATTTTTTTCTTGTTCGTCACCATGGGTGCCCCCGCTCCCCTGGCTCGGCGAATATGCGCGAATCAGTGTGTTAACAGACAATGAATCAGCGCGAATCGCGGGGCAAGTTTCGCATTACCGCAATGGACATTTTTTCGCAGTCGCGCGTTGCCTGCGCAGAATCCTGATGGAATTTCAAAGAGGTCGATCGATGGAAGAACCCCGCAAGGATCTGCTGATGCAGGTCGACGGCATGACTTGCCAGGGATGTGTCAATTCGGTCACTCGGGCGATTCAACGCCTCGATCCCGGCGCCAGGGTGGAGGTGGATCTGGAGCACGGGCGCGTGCACGTCACGACCCAGGCTCAAAGCGTCGAGGTGGCGCGCGCCCTGGACGCGGCCGGCTATGAAGCCCGCGCCATGACGGGGTAAGCCGAGGGTCGCCTCCGGCCCATGGCTTTGCCGAAAGTTCTTTTTGCGGCGTCCGGAAACGGCTGATAGGTTCCTCTGTGCCAGACACTTCGGGGACCATGATGACCGCACAGACATCCAGAGCCGCCAACGACCTCATCGCACCCAACGATTTGGATGCGTGGTGGCTTCCGTTCACGGCCAACCGCTCTTTCAAGCAGCGTCCCCGGATGATCGCCCGCGCCAAGGGCATGTACTACTACACCCCCGACGGCCGGGAAGTGATCGACGGTGCCGCCGGCCTCTGGTGCTGCAATGCCGGCCATAACCGGGACGAGATCACGGCCGCGATCCAGGCCCAGGCGCAGGAGCTCGACTATTCGCCGGCCTTCCAGTTCGGCCATGCGGGCGGCTTCGCCCTCGCGTCGCGCCTTGCCCAGCTCGCCCCGGGCGATCTCAACCACGTCTTCTTCTGCAACTCCGGCTCCGAGGCGGTGGACACGGCGCTCAAGGTGGCGCTGGCCTATTGGAACGTGAAGGGCCAGGGCAGCAAGACGCGCCTCATCGGCCGCGAGCGCGGCTATCACGGGGTCGGCTTCGGCGGCATCTCGGTGGGCGGCATCGTGAAGAACCGCCAGTTCTTCGGCTCGCTGCTCGCAGGCGTCGACCACCTGCCGCATACCTACAACCGGGCCGAGCAGGCCTTCTCCCGCGGCGAGCCGGAATGGGGCGCGCATCTGGCAGACGAGCTGGAGCGCATCGTGGCGCTCCACGACGCCTCGACCATCGCGGCCGTGATCGTCGAGCCGATGGCGGGATCGACGGGCGTGCTGCCGCCGCCGAAAGGCTATCTCAAGCGCCTGCGCGAGATCTGCGACAAGCACGGCATCCTGCTCATCTTCGACGAGGTGATCTCGGGCTTCGGCCGCCTCGGAACGGCGTTCGCGGCCGAGCGCTACGGCGTCATTCCGGACATGATCACCTTCGCCAAGGGCGTGAATTCCGGCACCGTGCCCATGGGCGGCGTGCTGGTGCGCGAGGGCCTTTACGATGCCTTCATGAACGGCCCCGAGCACATGATCGAGCTGTTCCACGGCTATACCTATTCGGCTCACCCGCTGGCCTGCGCGGCGGCGCTCGCGACCCAGGACGTCTACCGGGACGAGAAGCTGTTCGAGCGGGCCAAGACCCTGGAGCCGGTCTGGGCCGACGCGATCCATTCGCTCAAGGACCTGCCGAACGTGCTCGACATCCGCACCATCGGCCTCGTGGGCGCCATCGATCTCGCCTCCCGACCCGACGCAGTGGGCAAGCGCGCCTTCGAGGCCATGGACCGTGCCTTCCAGGAATACGGCCTGATGATGCGCATCACCGGCGACACCATCGCCCTCTCCCCGCCGCTCATCATCACCGAGGAGCAGATCGGCGAAATCGTCGACAAGCTGACCAAGGTCATCAAGGCGGTGGCTTAAAGTCGAAGAGCTTACGCCGCATAGCTGTTCTGTCGTCATGGCCGGGCTTGTCCCGGCCATCTCGATTGGAAGAGCAAGACGCTTTCCATCATCGAGATCACCGGCACAGGGCCGGTGATGACGGAGAAACCTCACCCAACCCTTGCTCCTCCCCGCTCCAGGGAGTAGTGACCGCAGCACGCTTTTCCGAACCAACGGCTGCTGTAGAAACCCATGTCCAAGGCCGACAAGATCAAGGCCCGCGCCCCGCGCGGCTTTGCCGACCGCACTCCCGCCGATCTTTCCGCCACGGAGCGCATGCTCGCGGCGATCCGCGACTCCTACGAGCTCTACGGCTTCGAGGGCGTCGAGACGCCCTTCGTGGAATACACCGACGCCCTGGGCAAGTTCCTGCCCGACCAGGACCGGCCGAACGAGGGCGTGTTCTCCTTCCAGGACGACGACGAGCAGTGGCTGTCCCTGCGCTACGACCTGACCGCGCCGCTCGCCCGCTACGTGGCCGAGAACTTCGACGCCCTGCCCAAGCCCTACCGCAGCTATCGGGTCGGCTGGGTGTTCCGCAACGAGAAGCCGGGTCCGGGCCGCTTCCGCCAGTTCATGCAGTTCGACGCCGACACCGTGGGTGCCGCCTCCGTCGCGGCGGATGCGGAGATCTGCATGATGGCCGCCGACACGCTCGAAAAGCTCGGCCTCAAGCGCGGCGACTTCATCATCAAGGTCAACAACCGCAAGGTTCTCGACGGCGTGCTCGAGGCCATCGGACTCGGCGGCGAAGACAGGGCCGGCCAGCGCCTCACCGTGCTGCGCGCCATCGACAAGCTCGACCGCCTGGGTCCCGAGGGCGTGAGCCAGCTCCTCGGGGCCGGCCGCAAGGACGAGAGCGGCGACTTCACCAAGGGTGCCGGCCTCGAGCCCGACGCCATCGCGCGCGTGCTCGCCTTCACGGACGCCAAAGGTGCGAACAATGCGGCCACCGTCGAAAACCTGCGCAAGGTGGTCGGCACCTCCGCCCGCGGCCTGGAAGGCGCGGACGAGCTGGCGGAGATCGCATCGCTGGTGGCCTCTTCCGGTTACGAGGATCGCGTCACCGTCGATCCCTCCGTGGTGCGCGGCCTCGAATACTACACCGGCCCCGTCTACGAGGCTGAGCTGACGTTCCAGGTTCAGGACGAGGACGGGCGCCCCGTCCGCTTCGGCTCGGTGGGCGGCGGCGGGCGCTATGACGGTCTCGTGGGCCGCTTCCGCTCCGAACCCGTTCCGGCCACCGGCTTCTCCATCGGCGTCTCGCGCCTCCTGTCGGCCCTGCAGATGGTCAAGAGCCCCATCGTGTCCGGCGCCGAGAAGCCCGGACCGGTCGTGGTGCTCGTCATGGACAAGGACCAGGTCGGCGCCTACCAGCGCATGGTCTCGACCCTGCGCCAAGCCGGCATCCGCGCGGAGCTCTATCTCGGCTCCTCGGGCATGAAGGCCCAGATGAAATATGCTGACCGGCGGCAGAGCCCCTGCGTCGTGATCCAGGGCTCCAACGAGCGCGAGCGCGGCGAGGTCGAGATCAAGGATCTGATCGAGGGTGCCAAGGCGGCTCAGGCCATCGCCTCCAACGAGGAGTGGAAAGCGGCCCGGCCGGCGCAGTTCTCGGTGCCTGAAGCGGATCTGGTCAAGGCCGTGCGCGAGGTTCTGAGCCGGCATTTCGGATAAGCTTGGCCTTTCGGGAACCCCAATGGTTTCATAGAGGTTATCTTCCAAGCTTGACCATCAGGAGATGACTATGGCGAAGGCCAAAGACAAGAAGAGCACATCCAAGGCGAAAAAGGATTCCGGCAAGAGCACGGGTTCCAAGCTGGCGAAATCGGCGAAGAAGTCCGGCCTCATGGACTTGATCAACACGGATCTCGGACGCGAAATCCTGGCCGATGCCCTGATCGCTGCCGCCGGCGCGGCCGCGGCCGCCCTCACCAGGACCCGCACGGCCAAGAAGGCCGGCGCGGCCGTCGCGGATGCGGGTTCGCAGGGCGTCGACCTGACGCAGACCGCCGCGGGCGCCGTTGCAGGCGTCGTGACGGAGGCCGCCCGCCACTTCCTGCCGGCCAGCCTCGTAGGCGACGAAGGCGGCTCCGAGAAGGGCGGCACGTCGGAACCGAAGAAGGTCAAATACGTCCAGCGCTCCAGCGGCACCAGCAAGAGCAGGACGACCAAGGCCAAGTCAGCCAAGAGCGATACGGCCAAGAGCGATACGGCCGAGAAGCACTAGGCCGCGATCGGCGAAGACCTCCTTTTCGTCATGGCCGGGCTTGTCCCGGCCATCTCGCTTTTGAGGAGAGGCGCACCCAGTTTGCTTGAGATCACCGGCACAAGGCCGGAGATGACGCAGACGGAAACATCTCGCTTTGCGGCCGATGTCCCGGATCTCCGCTGCAGTCCCGTTCACCCTTCCGGTCAAAAACAATCGCCTTCGTGCCTCAGCATTGCTAGAGAGCATGCCGATACAAGGATCGGGCGAGGCCAGTGACGGAGACGGATGCCATTGTTGCGCTGATCGCGCTTTTCGAGCGCGAGGGTTATGCGCGGATCGAGCCGCCGGTGCTGCAGCCGGCGGACGTGTTCATCGATCTCTCCGGCGAAGACATCCGGCGGCGCATGTTCGTGACGCAGGATGCCTCGGGCACGGAGCTGTGCCTGCGGCCCGAATACACGATCCCCGTCTGTCTTCAGCATCTCTCCCGGCATGGCGCTCAGCCCTCCGGCTACTCCTACGGCGGGCCCGTGTTTCGCATGCGGCCCGGCGAGAGCGGCGAGTTCCTTCAGGCAGGACTCGAATCCATCGGCCGGACGGATGTATCGGCCGTCGATGCCGAAATCCTCGCCCTCGCCCTGGACGGCCTCAAGGAGATCGGCAGTCCGGCCCCCATCGTGAAGCTCGGCGACATGGGTCTTCTCCATGGGCTGATCGATGCCCTGGGCATCGCCCCCGCAGCCAAGCGGCGGGTGATCCGGGCCATCGTGTCGGGCCAAGGCCTGGCGAGCCTGAGCGACTCCGACGGGCCAGGTTCTCAGGAGCATGCGGGCCTTCTCGCCGCCATCGAGGGGCAAGCGCCCCAGGCCGCCAAGGCCTTCGTGGAGGACATCCTGTCGATTGCCGGCATTGCCCGCGTCGGCGGACGCAGCGCCGGCGAGATCGCCGAGCGATTCCTGGCCCGCGCGGCGAACCGGACCGGCCTCTCCGAGGAGGCACGGCAGATCCTGGAGCGTTATCTCACCATTGCGGGCGATCCCGATCGGGCGGCCCATGCGATCGGGACTCTGGCCAAGGACGCAGGGCTCGATCTCACCGGGGCGCTGAGCCTTTTCGAGGAGCGCACCGGCTTCATGGCGGCACGCGGGCTCGACGTGAGCGCCTTCTCCTTTGCCGCCACCTTCGCCCGCAATCTCGATTACTACACCGGCTTCATCTTCGAGGTGCAGGACCCGCGCCGTGGCGACGGCAAGCCGATCGTGGGCGGCGGCCGCTACGACCGGCTGCTCGAGCATCTAGGAGCCGAGACCGCGATCCCGGCGGTCGGCTGCTCGTTCTGGCTCGACCGCATCGTGGGGAGGCCCTGATGTCCGATTCCCCTCTCATCCTGGCCATTCCTTCCAAGGGACGCCTTCAGGAGAACGCGGCCGCGTTCTTCGCCCGGGCGGGCCTCGTCTTCACCCAGTCCCGCGGCGCCCGCGACTATCGCGGAACCCTCGCCGGCGTGCCCGACGTGGAGGTCGCCTTCCTGTCGGCCTCCGAGATCGTCAGCCAGCTCGCCAGCGGCATGGCCCATCTCGGCATCACCGGCGAGGACCTGATCCGCGAACAGATCGCTGACGCGGACGAGGCGGTGGAGATGCTGACCCCGCTGGGCTTCGGCCATGCCAACGTGGTCGTCGCCGTGCCGCAGGCCTGGATCGACGTGCGAACCATGGCCGACCTCGACGAGGTGGCGGCCGATCTGCGCGCCCGCCACGGCACCAAGATGCGGGTGGCCACCAAATACGTGAACCTCACCCGCCGCTTCTTCGCCGAGAAGGGGGTGGCGGATTACCGGATCGTCGAGAGCCTGGGCGCCACCGAGGGCGCGCCGGGCGCCGGCTCCGCGGAGCTCATCGTCGACATCACCACCACCGGGGCGACGCTCGCGGCCAATGCCCTGAAGATCCTGGATGACGGGGTGATGCTGCGCTCCGAGGCCAATCTCGTGGCCTCGGTCCGCGCGCCCTGGACGGACCGGGCCCGGAGCGCCGCGACCGCCGTGCTGACGCGCATCGCCGCCGAAGAAGAAGCCCGCACCAGCCGGGAGGTACGGGCGGCGCTCGATCCGGCCCGGGCCTCCGCACTCGCGTCGCTGGCGAGAGACCACGGCGCCACCCTCCCCTATGGCAATGCCCTCGGCCGCGAGGTCGTGCTGCATTGCCGGGCCGCGACGGTGTTCGAGATCGTGGCGGACCTGCAGGGCATTGGCGCTCAGGATATCTCGGTTCGGGCGTTCGATTACCTGTTCCGTCCCACCAATGCCCTCACCGAGCGGCTCATGCGGCGGATCGGATAGCGCGGCCGCGGTGTCGCTTTCACGAACACTTCAGGTTTCACGTGGTTCATACCGTAGCGACAGGACACCATCACCTTGGGCGTTGCTTCGGCGCTCAAGGCCCCTTATGGTCCCTGCGTTTTTCGATGAAGAGGTTCCGATGAACGCCCTTCGACTTGCAACACTCCTGGCGGCCCTCGCCATTGTGTCTGCAGCCCATGCCCAGACGGCAGCGACGCTCGGCCGGCCGGCCGGCCCGACCCGTCAGGTGGACAACAAGGTCCCGCAGCCGGGTGAGGGAGGCAAGGTCTTCCCGCTCAATTCTTCCTGGATTGCCGTCAGCCTGAACGGCAAGCCGTTCACCGGCGACCGCCCGAGCTTCAAGCTCGACGACCAGCTCCGGGCTACGGGTTTCAGCGGCTGCAACACCTATGCCACCGCGGCCTATCCCCTGCGCGAGCAGGGCTTGGCCGTCGGCCCCTTCGCCCTGACGAAGAAGAGCTGCGACAAGACCACCATGGCCATCGAGCAGGCTTTCCTCGTGGCGCTCCGCTCCTCCGGCAAATGGGACATCCAGGGCCGCAACCTGATCATCCAGACCCAGAACGGCGGCCGGCTGATCCTGGAGCGCTCGCTCTAAGCCATTCCCTCGAATCCACATGAAAGGGCCGGCGCGCAGCCGGCCTTTTTGCTTTCGCGCCATGTCATTCCCGGCGAGAGCGTCACGGCGGAAGAGCATCGATGGACCTGGTGAGCGTGTCAGCGGATCCCCGCCCGCACGTCGGTCCCTGGGATGACGCCATAGCCTTTATGGCCCTCCCGATTTGAGGGCTCAGCGCTTCACAGCATCGGGATCACCGGCACGAGGCCGGTGGCGACGTGAGAGGGTGGGATCAGGGCGATGCTGCAGCCGAACGTTATGTTCTCACTTTGTTCTTGACACTGTGTTGCACCTGAGCTAGAGCCTTGTGTCAGATCTGCTCCTGTGAGGGGCGCGCTCGAGGCGTCGCAGCGTGGGAGCAGGCACGGTCCTGTGCGGCGGGCTCGCACCCTGCCCCGACAGGAGGCCCAGGATGCCCGGGTGGGTGGTCGGGACCGGTCGCAGGCCCCCGTCGCACGAGACGGACCACGCCGGCGGCGGTCGCCTGAGCCTGCCTCTCCTGAACGCCTAAAGAAACCGTGCGCGAAGCGGCTGTCCGGCTCTTCCATCTTCCATCGCAATCGAGCCGGGCTGCCCTTCGCGCCACCCTCGATCTCACCGCAAGGCTCGGAGCCACACGGCTCCGGGCCCCAAGGTGCTGGCTCTTTGACATCACTCCATCAGACGAAATCAGCATCCGCACCCGTCATGGCCGGATCGAGCCCGGTGGCCACCGCGAAGCGGCCGAGGAGCTTTCTCCCGGGGCGTCAAATCCGGTGCAGGCAGCCGACCGCCAGCTTCACGAAGGCGCGGGCCCGGTGGGAGAGACCGGAGGGCTCGGGCTTCGACCAGTCGATACCGTGCTTCTCCTCCGAGGAAATCTCCCCGAAGGTCTCGGTGAAGCCGTCCGGCTGGAACATGGGGTCGTAGCCGAAGCCCTTGTCGCCCCGGGGCGGCCATACGACCTGGCCGAAGACCCGCCCCTCGAACAGCTCTTCGTGCCCGTCCGGCCAGGCGATGACGAGGGCCGAGACGAAATGGGCCCTGCGGTCCGTCGCCTCGCGCTTCAGCAATTCGCGCTCCACCCGTTCCATGGCGGCATCGAAATCCCTCTTCGGCCCAGCCCAATCCGCCGTGAACAGGCCGGGCGCGCCGTCGAGCGCGTGAACGCAGAGGCCGGAATCGTCGGAGAGCGCCGGCAGGCCGGTGGCGATCGCCGCCGCATGGGCCTTGATGGCGGCGTTCTCGGCGAACATGTGCCCGGTCTCGTCGGGAACCGGCAGGCCGAGTTCGCCCGCCGGCACCGCCTCGACGCCGAAGGGAGCCAGAAGCTCCCGCATCTCGCGCAGCTTGCCCGCGTTGTGGGTGGCGATGACGACCTTGCCGGTCAGGGAACGATGAATGCTCATGCCACGGCCTTCTTCTGCAAGTCGACCAGCTGCGCCACGCCGGCCTTGGCGAGCCGCAGGAGGCTCAGGAACTCCTCCTCGGAGAAGGGCTTGCCCTCGGCTGTGCCCTGCACCTCGACGATGCCGCCCGAGCCCGTGATCACGAAGTTGGCGTCGGTCTCGGCGGCGGAATCCTCCGCATAGTCGAGGTCGAGCACCGGCTGGCCCTGGTAGATCCCGCAGGAGATCGCGGCGACGGGCTCGCGCAGGGGATTGATCGAGATGATCGAGCGGTTCTGCATCCATGTGAAGCATTCGTGCAGAGCCACCCAGGCGCCGGTGATGGAGGCGGTGCGGGTGCCGCCGTCGGCCTGGATCACGTCGCAATCGACGACGATCTGCTTCTCGCCGATCGCCGGGAGGTTGACGACAGCGCGGAGCGAACGGCCGATAAGGCGCTGGATCTCCTGGGTG
>JAESFT010000891.1_pt1 | contig 10532 bp, 14 predicted proteins | sample 9269451 | NCBI WGS metagenome assembly JAESFT01 (sample SAMN14502557, study PRJNA617106) | algae metagenome | isolation source: Scytonema hyalinum WJT4-NPBG1 and co-occurring heterotrophs from well... | place: USA: Mojave Desert, Joshua Tree National Park, California | collected 2006-05-25
CCGTCCGAGGTCTGGTCTGATGGCTCGTGGCTGGAGACGCAGCTTACTTGTTTCGGCCAAGACAAGCCGGATCGGGAGCGCGACAACCGACGGCACACCTACATTGGCAACGTCCATCAGGTCCCGCATATCCCAGAGGGTGGACAATGGTCCTGGAGCGTCACCGCTACCTTCCTAGGACCAAGGAACCCCTTCCCTCATTCTGGGCGGGAGCCCACGAGGAAAGAGGCCGGGCGCCATGTTTTGGTGGCCTATGAGCGGACGCTGGGGTTCTACAGGAAGCTTTGAGGAGCTCTGACAAGGAAGGGGCGCTACCTGATCATCGATCCTTATCGCGAGTGAAAAGGATTTGGCTCTCGTCCACCCCACACACTGTGAGAGTGCATCGGTACAACACGGCTAGCCCGACCGCCGCATCGCGGCGCTCCACAGGGGTTGGAAAGGCTTGGAATGCCTCCTCTACCTCCGTCGCCGGGAGCAGCAGTGTCTCTCCAGGGGCCAGGTGCGCCAGTCTGTTTTGCAGGTCCGTCGCTTTCATGATGCCAGCTGGTCAGAGTGACCTGTCTCGAAATCATTGCTTCCGCATGAGCCAGTTGAGGATTGTGGCGGCGAGCGCAAACAGCAGCGCACAGGCTGTGACAGTTACGATCAAGTAGGGGACAAAATGCTCGACCAGGGCTGCCGGGGTATGGCCATGATGGTCATGGCTAAGATGCTGGAAGGTAGCGACGAAAACACCCACTATGAAACCCAGGAGCGCCGCCATTGGAATGCTCCACGGCTCGGCTGATGCCGGTCTCTTGTCGATGCGGGTTTCCATGGTTCCAGACCCATCCGAACGGCTGCGCCCGTCGATACCACTGCGGTAGCTTTTTAGGAAGCTGATCTACATGAGGTGGGTTAACGCAATGGATGCGGCTTTTATTCCCCGTATGTGGATCGTCCAGTAGTTGTATTGGCCAAGCTTGAGCCGACGGTTAGATACCAGAACATCACATTCACAAGGACGGATCCATTCCAGGTCCTGGTTAAGCAGCATGGCGCTGTCTTGGATTTAGAGGCTTTTGATGCGCTGCTACTTCCACCTGGTGAACAGCCACGAAGAGATCCTGGATGACGAAGGCATCGAGGTCTTGAATCTGGAGGATGTCAAGGCTCAGGCGCTGGTCGCCATCGAGGACATCCGAGAAGAGGCGATCCAGCTTGATGCATCCTGGCGGGGCTGGCGGCTCGATATCGTGGACCCCTCTGGCCGTGTCCTTTTGTCGATCCCACTGGATCCCACCATTTACTAGCCACGAGCAGAAGGTCAGGCTCTCTGTGCCAAGGAAGGCTCCACCACCTGGGGCGTCGCCAGCTGGTGGATCAGGGTGATAACTGTGTCCGGCAAATAGGGCTTGGCAATGTAAGCCACCTTGTCTGACAGATCATCCGACTGGGGGAGCGCCCGTCCCGAGGAGATGACGATGCCGACCCCGGGCCAACGTTCCCGCACCACGCGGGTCAGCTCAAGGCCGTTCATGGTGCCCGGCATCTCGATGTCAGTGACCACGACCTGAACATCCGGACGGGCCTGGAGCACGGTGAGGGCCTCGTCGGCATTGACGGCCTCGAAGACCTTGAACCCGGCCTCATCCAAGAAGTCGGCCATGAACATGCGAACGAGGGTCTCGTCCTCAACCACGAGGACCACCATCCGGGGCTCAGAGACAGACATGAGAAACGATCTAAGAACAGCCTAAGGGGATATCTAACGCCAAAAGGCGCAATTTGGTTCCTGCTCGGAGATGAGGCCCTCACAGGCCCAGGACCCGCGCATTGCGACAGTTGCAGTGCTGACTACTAGCCCTCCTCAACTTTAATGGATTGGGGCATTTGGTGGACTGCTAACGCTTCCGCCAAGCTGCAAGACTTATGAGCGGATACTGTCGTTCTCTAGGCGCCGTGAACCTGCGTTTCCATCTTTGCCGGACTGACCGTGACGTGGGAACATCCGGGGTTGACCTCCCTTAGAAAAAAGCGCATCTGCCATTTCATCCGTGCCCTGCTTCGGCGGTCAGCGGACCCACAGGAACCCTGAACGAAATGCCAAGCGACAGTCACAGTCGATGGACCATGCCGTTGCCGGCCCGCGCGGACGCCTGATCGCTTGATCGGCTCACCCGCCACCGGCCTGCGACGGCTGGTCGGAACTGAGGTGAGCCATGACCCTCCTGAACCTGTTCTCCTCCCGTGCTCGCGTGGGCAAAGCGGATACGCAATCCGACGACCGCAGCATCATGCTGATGGTCGCCCTCCTGCTCGGGCTCGTCTTCGCGCCCGTGATCGGACTGCACATCGCGGCCGTTGCTTTTGGCCCGCCCGCCGCGGCATCATCACCTGCCAGCCTCGCCCACCATGCGACGCCGCCGAAGCCCACGCGCGGCTAGCTCTCCCCGCCTGAGGACGACTCGATGATGCACTTCCATGGCCTGCGCCAGGGCCGTCTCGTGCGCCTAGTGCCTGAGGGTAACGCACTCCCTGCTCCCACTGATGTGCTCTGGATTGACCTCCTCGATCCGACGCACGAGGAGGAGAAGGCGGTCGAGGCGCTGCTCGGCCTCCAAGTGCCGACCCGGCAGGAGATGGCCGAGATCGAGGAATCCGCCCGCCTCTACCAGGAGCACGGCGCTCTGGTGATGACGGCCGTCGTCATCAATGGCGTGGCTGAAGGCCGGCCGTCGCGCACCCAGGCCACCTTCGTCCTGACGAAGACCCATCTGGTCTCGGTGCGCTATGCCGACCCGGTGCCCTTCCGCTCGTTCATGGCCAAGTCCCAGCGCCAGCCGCAGGCCCACACCACCAGCGACAGCCTCCTCGCCTCGCTTCTGGAGAGTATCGTCGAGCGAGCCGCCGACGTTTTGGAGATGGTCGCCGCCGACCTGAACGAGGTCTCAACCCGGCTCTTCGTCGAGGACCGCGACTTGAAGCGCCGCAAGGCCAAGCGGGTGGAGGACGAACTCCAGGTGCTGATCAAGCGGCTCGGGCGCAAGAACATGACCGTGGCGATCCTGCGCGAGAGCCTGCTGTCGCTGTCGCGGCTCATTCCGTATGTCCGGCAAGGGGCAGAGGAATGGTTGACCAACGGCAGCCCGGCTCGCCTGAAGCAGATCGAGCGGGATCTGCGCTCCCTCTCGGCTTATGAGGGGCAGCTCTCGTCCGAGATCGTGTACCTGCATGAGGCGACGCTCGGACTGATCAATCTCGACCAGAACCGCATCATCAAGGTGTTCTCGATTGCAGCCGTGCTGTTCCTGCCGCCAACCCTGGTCGGCACGATCTATGGCATGAACTTCGAGTTCATGCCGGAGCTACGCTGGGAATATGGCTATGTCGTCGCCCTGGTGCTGATGGTGATCTCGGCGGTGCTCCCCTACCACTGGTTCAAGTGGAGGGGCTGGCTCTAGCTCTTGCCCCTCCGGCTGATCGCCAGGAGGGTTGCCATGCTCCACCCCGTGCGTGCGTTGCTGCCGGCCGCTTTCGTCTGGGCCGCCGCCCTGATCCCCTCCATGTCGGCGCGGGCACAGACGGAAGTCGATCTCGCCCTCGTCATCGCCGTGGACATCTCCTACTCAATGGACATCGACGAGCAAGAGTTGCAGCGGGAGGGCTTTGCCGAGGCGTTCCGCTCACCGCTCGTCCATGACGCGATCCGCAACGGCATGCTGGGCCGGATCGGTGTCACCTACATGGAATGGGCCGGCTCGGCGGCGTGAGAAATCAATGACTTGGACGGTGCAAAAAGCGACCTCGTCGAGCGGCTCAATGGCTATATTCAGTTAATGTGACATCCCCGCTCTTGTGCTATTCCTATAGGTATGGGGGAGCAGCCGCTCGAAGTTGCGGCGTACCGTGCCGTAGCACTCGCAGGAAGCACTCTCCAGGCCAGAGCGGTTGATCACGGTGATCAGACCCCTGCCCTGCCGGATAAGCCCCGCCTCCTGCAGAGTCCGTGTGATGCTGCTGACGGTGGAGCGCTGGACACCTAGCATGTCCGCCAGGAACTCATGCGTGAGCGGCACGGTATCCCGGTCCAGTCGGTCGTGCAGGCTCAGGATCCAGCGGCAGCACCGCTCCTCGGCGCTGTGAACCGCGTTGCAGGCCACGTTCTGCAGCACCCGGGCCATCATGGCCTCAGTGAAGTTCAACATCAGCTGGCGCACCTTCGGACGGGCGCTGATGACCTCGTGCAGGCGCTCCAATTCGATCTGGGAGGCGCTACCAGAGGTTTGAACGATGTAACGCCCGAAGGACTGGCGGGCCATCATGGCACTGACGAGGCCCAGCGCCCCTTCCCGGCCATACACCGCCATCTCGGCCGAGCGGCCGTCCTTCAGCACGGCCACCAGCGACACCACAGCGTTATGCGGAAAGGTGGCATGGCGCAGAGGATCACCGGTCTCATACAGCACTTGATCCTGCCGCAGGACGACCTCTTGGAGGTGCGGTTCCAGCGCCGCGAAGTCGTCTGATTCCAATGCCGCCAGGAGCCGGTTCATCCGATGATGGACACTGGAGAGTGGGGTGACGGCGTCGATGTGAGGTTTCATACGTCAAGCTAAGCCCAGGACGACCTCGAACGGAAGGCGGAAATCAGGCACAGTCGGTAAAGATAGGCTCAAACACCAAGCTGACGATCCCAGAGTCTTGAGGTTGTCATCAGATTGCCACGCGTTGATCTCCCCTCCCAGGTACCTGCTCCAGAGTACGTGATCTTCAACCGCCTTTGCGGAACGGAATTATGAAATCTCAGGAACGGCTGAGTTATCTCGGAGCCCTCCAAAGCCTTTCTGCCGCTGGGCGTCGGCCCAGCCCTCCAGCGCCTGCGCGGCTTGGGTTTCATTAGAGGAAATCTCAACTTTCTCCTGGCCTTTGGAGCCGACCAAGCCCCAGTTCCGAACCAGCCGGCTCGTGCCGAACAGGTCCTGTTCAATCATCAGGCTGAAGAACCGTGCCCTGCCCTGCTCCGGGTCGCACCGAGAGAGCACCGGATGGTGCCGAATGGGCGATCGGGCGTCGGGCATCCCTCAGTGCTCCCTACTCGAGTTTGCCTTTCCGGAGGGCCGTCGGCACCGTCAAATTAACCGGAAGGTGACCGGACCGGGGCATACGTGAGGGATGACACCGTTCCGCCATTCCCGCTACGCCCGTCATCGCTTCCCGGCTGAGGTGATCAGCTACGCCGTCTGGCTGTACTTCCGGTTTCCACTCAGCCTCCGGATGGTCGAGGAGATGCTTTCCGCTCGAGGTATCCTGGTCAGCCATGAGACGGTGCGGCAGTGGGCGCTGAAGTTCGGTCAGAGCTTTGCCCACCAGATCCGTCGCCGTCTACTGACACCCGGAGACAAGTGGCACCTGGACGAGATGGTGATCAGCATCGCGGGCCAGAAGCATTGGCTGTAGCGCGCAGTTGACGAGCACGGAGCCGTGCTCGATATCCTGCTTCAGAGCCGCCGGAATGCAAAGGCGGCCAAGCGCCTGCTGTGGAAGCTGCTCAAGAAGCAAGGCACCGCCCCGCGCGTGATGAGCACCGACAAACGCGCGAGCTACGGCGCGGCCAAGCGAGAGGTCATGTCCGGCGTCGAGCATCGCCAGCATCGAGGATTGAATAATCGAGCCGAGAACAGCCATCAGCCCACCAGACGGCGAGAGCGCATCATGAAGCGATTCAAGTCAGCCGGGCAGGTTCAGCGGTTCCTCTCCGTTCATGACCAGGTGGCAAATCTCTTTCGCCGTCCTGCCAACATCACCGCTGCCGCTCATCGTGCGCCCCGAACTCAGGCCTTCCGCGTCTGGGCCGAGGTGACCGGTGTTCCCGCTGGCTTCTGATCTGACAATCCGGGAAGGGCAGGCCTATCTCGCCCCATCAAGTTGACGATGCCCAACGACTTGCTCCAGATGACAGCGCAAACTCTGAGCCAAGGTTGTGTCGAGGCACCCCTGTCTCATCCACTGGATCAAGGCGATCTGCTCAGCCACGTGCCGTTCGCCTTCGGCGATGCCTCGATCAATCTTAGCAAGTGCGGCGGATCGGTTCAGCGTCTTAGACATCGTTGGATGCCGAGTTGGTGCCGCTGCCAGAGCCTTGCTGACTATGCGCCTGGCTGCCCGTAGGCCCAGACAATTCGCATTCCTCCAAGTACTCTTGTGCCTTGCGGCTCACCCGGGCGCACATCCACCTTTGAGCCCCTCAAGCGCAGCCGGGAACTTCAGTCTGGCCGCCCTGTTGTTGGATAGCTCGGCTCATCGAGCTGAGAACAGGGTTGCGCTAACTGGAGCTGACGCATGAGTGACATGGAGCATTCCGACAAACCGACTCCGGCGACACCTGGAAACCCACCTTCAACGGAAGCAACTAGTTCGATGGAAGAAGCGGTCGGAACGCCCGCGGAAACGACTGGATCTACGACGGATGTCTCAACGGAGACAGCTCCAACGGAAAGCGCGCCGGCTGAGGTGGCCGCTCCGCCGAACGTGCAGGACCGTCCGAAGACCAAGGGTGTGGCCGATATTGTCTTCCTCGTCGATATCAGTGGCAGCATGGCGCCCTGCATTGACGCGCTCCGCCGAAACATTGAAGCATTCATCGACTCCCTAAGCCGGGGCGATGCCAACAACGCCGCTCCTGTGAGAGACTGGCGTGGCAAGGTTGTCGGATATCGTGACATCGAGGCTGCGCAGGCCGAGGGGCTGCCCTGGATTGTCGATAACCCGTTCGTACGCGATGCCGAAGCTCTCAAGGCGCAGCTTGGCACCTTGCAAGCGAACGGCGGCGGCGACGAGCCGGAGTCACTTCTCGACGCGCTTTACAAGGTTGCCTCTATGGAGGCAATCCCGAAGGGTTCGCAGACGGAAGAACCGGCAAAATGGCGCTACAGGAGTGACGCGGCTCGCGTAGTCATCGTCTTTACCGATGCATCGTTCAAGGAAACCATGAGCCTTCCCGAGGCGAAGGGCGGCTCGCTCCAAGATGTTGCAAACCTTGTCATGGCCAATCGCATCATCCTCAGCCTCTTCGCCCCCAACTTCGAGGGCTATGATCGCCTGAGCCAGATCGATAAGTCGGAATGGGAGGTTGTGGAGTACGAGGGATTAAACCCGCAGGAGGCTCTGCAGAAGTTCACGTCCGATCCGGTCAATTTCCGCAACACCTTGAAGCAGCTGGCCGCCAGTGTCTCGCGCTCGGCAGCGACCGTGGCGCTGTAGGAACACCGCCCCCGTCACAGTGAGCGTAACCCATGGCCAAGAAGCTGAAGGTCGGTGATCGGATCCGGCAGTACCGTGTCACAAAGGTCTTCGGGCCAGGCATGATGGCGATTTCCTATGGGGCCGAGGGGACAGCAGGAGAGAAGGTTTTTCTGAAGCAGTACAAGTCTCCCGCTCCGACGGTTGTTTGGTACAAGGCGTTCGTCGCCTATCAGAACGAGCTCGGAACCCGCGTCCGGTCCGGGCGGGCGGCTCAGTTCGCGGTGCGCCAGATGGACGCGTTCGAAGAGGTCTGGGGCGGCCCCTGCTACTTCCAAGCCTTCGAGTTCGTCGAGAACGGCGCCGACCTGCAGCAGATGCTTGATGAGGAGCGGGAGCAGCATCGCCGCACAAAGGTGCCGGCCACCAACGACCCTGCGATTTGGGCCCGTCACGTCACCTGGGCCAAGGTTTTCATGACCGGAATCGCGGCGCTGCACGAATCCAAGATTGTCCATGCTGATCTGAAGCCGGCGAACGCGTATCTCATCGAGGACCCGACGATCAGCTCCGGCTACCAGCTCAAGCTGATCGACATGGACTTCTCGCTCTTGGCTGACCGCCGTGCGCCGTGGCACGGTCATCAGGGATACGTCGGTACCGATAACTACCGCTCTCCCGAGCATATGACGCGGGGTGCTGTGCCCGGTCTTGCCTCGGATGTCTTCACCTGTGGACTGATGCTCTACGAGCTCCTCGCCGGCTATCATCCCTACTGGGTCGAGGACCAATCAGATTATGCAAGGCTCGTCCAGAGCTATGCCGCCAAACCTCCGGCACTGGCCAGGGTGATGCCGGCACCGGCGAGCAATGCCGAAGTCAGCTCCTTCCTGCACCGCTGCCTTTCACCGGATCCCCTTGCGAGACCGACGGCTGCGGAACTGCGGGCCGTATTGAGCGGGCGCGGCGCAGGGTCGACCGCCTTCAAAGAGGGTTCGGCGGCGGCAACGGGCGATGGCGCTCCACGAGCTGCCGCCGAGTTGATCCTGTCCGACAGAATCGAGTTGTGGGGCCCCGACGGACGCTCACTCCAGATTGGGGTCAGGACGGAACTCGGAAAAGCCCTGGTGCGGCAGTTCGGGCCGGACAGCGAGTTCTGGGACAACCGCCAATGTGTCCTGGAACGCCATTCCGGGCGGCAATGGGTGATATCGCCTGTGGCGGGCACAGCCAACGAAACGCTCGTGAACGGTGCAGCGCTGACAGCGCCTCGCCCGCTCAGGCAAGGCGATAGGATCGCCGTCGGACGCCAGGCGAAGGGCATCGTCAAGATGCCGCTGACAGCGCGGGCGCTCAAATGAGTCTGCCCGGCGAACCTGAAGCGCCTGACGCCGCTCCTCTGGGCGAGGAGCCGAGGAAGCCGGAAGTGGATTCAACAATGGCGGATGTGCCCAAGGATGAACCTGCGACACAGGATCCTGCGCAATCACCAGATGCCCTTGCATCGGATGCTTCGGTTGTAGGCGCTGAACCGAGATCGGACGCTGCGGCACCTCAACCGGCGAGCGATGAGCCCCCCCAGAACATCGGCAGCCTGCCTTCTGACGCAGCTCCAACCGCCGTCGTGGCGCCCCCTCCTCTTGAGGTCGTGGAGGTGGAACAACTGGATTGGCAGGCTGTCCGCAATGCGGTTGACCCGTCCTCCATCCGCTCGAACATAAGAGCGACGGTGGAGAGGATGGAGGCCCTGCTCGACAAAGCTGACGGGCCTGGCCTGTTGTTCGACAAGGACCGCTCCGATCCCGCCGACAAGGTGGTCCAGGTCTCTGACGTGGATACCGTAAGCCCGTTGTGGATCATCGGTGATCTGCACGGCGATCTTCTGGCGCTCGAGGCTGCACTGGCCGCGATGCGCGATCCGGCACTGCAGCCGGGTGGGGGGCAGCCCCGGATCGTGTTTCTGGGCGATCTCTTCGATGATGAAGGTTTCGGGCTCGAAGTCCTCCTCCGCGTGTTCGAGCTGATCGTGGACGCGCCGGATCGCGTGTGCCTCGTCGTAGGCAACCACGACGAGGCGCTCTCCTATGATGGCGTGCGGTTTGCTTCGAGCGTGTCGCCATCAGATTTCGCAGAATTCCTGAACGCCAATCTCACGCATGAATGGATCGAGCGGGCTGGGAAGGTGGCCGTGCGTCTGTTCGCGCGTTCTCCACGTGCACTCTTCTTTCCCGACCGTCTGCTGGTAGCCCATGGCGGCTTTCCGCTGGTGGATCTGCATGCGCGGCTCGCCGAAACAGGAGATTGGAACGATCCGATGTGCCTGTCGGATTTCGTGTGGACCAGGGCGCATCCGAAAGCCCGCAAGAAGCTCCCGAACCGCTTCTCGCGGGGAAGCCAATTTGGGTATGAGGACTTCGCGGCTTTCTGCTCCCTGAGCGCCAGTTTGGGGCGCCCCGTCACGCGCATGGTGCGCGGCCACGATCATGTGGAAGAGAGATACGCCGCCTACCCCGCCTATCGGGCTCATCCGGTGCTGACGACCGTAGCGCTCTCCCGCCGATTGAGCCGTGAGAGCTTCGGGCCTTATGAGCGCGTTCCGACAATGGCGCAATTTGTCGATGGAGCGCTTCCCCGGGTGTATCGGCTGCACATTCCTGCAGACATAATCCGTGAGGTCTACCCGGAGCTCGCCCCCCATAGCCTTGAGAGTGAAACGATCCAGGAACCTCATTGATGTCCGGCGTAATCCTGCGTTGCCCGAACTGTGGTACCTCGAAGACGAGCCCTGGCGAATGCGAAGCCTGTCACGAGGCGCAGGTCCGCTACTACTGCACGAACCACAAGCCCGGACGATGGCTCGATGCCGCCACATGTCCGCAATGCGGCGCGACATTCGGCGAGCCGGCCCGTCCGGCCGCAAGGCCCGTCCCGCCTGCCGCTCCGCCACGCCCGCGGACGACGATCACGTCCGCTGCTCCCCCGCGCGTTGTTCCTCCGCCATCGCCCCCGAGAACCAGCGCCAAACCCTGGAGCCGCAGAGAACGGGAGAGATCTCCCGATCATGATCGAGGTGCAGGCGACGAGAGCGCCTCGGTGCGCGACATCCGTACGGCAAGAATGCTGGAGATCCTCAGGGCCGCTTCGCGCGCCGGCCGCATGTCCCGGGGAGCGACCTACACCACGCCAGGGGCCCCACCAGTTGGGGCGGCGCTGGGCGGCTGCCTGATGCGCTTCGTAATTCTTGCGATGTTCCTGATCATCGTCTTTTTTCTGATGCTGTCGCTCGTCGGTGGATCCCTGTTGCAGAT
>JAESFT010000892.1_pt1 | contig 10531 bp, 7 predicted proteins | sample 9269451 | NCBI WGS metagenome assembly JAESFT01 (sample SAMN14502557, study PRJNA617106) | algae metagenome | isolation source: Scytonema hyalinum WJT4-NPBG1 and co-occurring heterotrophs from well... | place: USA: Mojave Desert, Joshua Tree National Park, California | collected 2006-05-25
GCCGCACAGGACCGTGCCTGCTCCCACGCTGCGACGCCTCGAGCGCGCCCCTCACAGGAGCAGATCTGACACAAGGCTCTAGCTCAGGTGCAACACAGTGTCAAGAACAAAGTGAGAACATACCCGCAGATCCGACAAGACCCTCCCCGTCACCACCTCCCCGGATCGAGCCGGGGGCGGCCATGACATAGGAGAGGGTCACAGGGACAGAGCCACTCCCGACTGGAAAGGGCAGCGCTTTTCCGATCGGGACGGTCGGCGCAGGGTCGGTGTCGTTCCCGCTCCCGGGCAGGAGCGTGAGAGTGCCTCCCCGCCGGGAGATGCGGATTCGGCACTGGAACGACGCCACGAGGCCGGCTTTGCCATCCTGGCATTTCGTGCTCTATCCGCAAGGAGCAATAGAGCCGCCATCCATGCCCCTCGCCCGCTCGCCCCTCATCCCCAGCCTGATCGCTCTCATCGGCGTCCTAAGTCTCGCCTCGCTGGTCGTCGGCCCGGCGCCGATCACGGCGCCCGCGGCGCTGACGGCGCTCGTGTCGGACGGGGGAGCGGTCAGCATCGTGGTGCGGGAGATCCGCCTGCCGCGCACGCTGCTGGCCCTGCTGATCGGCTGGATCTTCGGCCTGTCGGGCGCGGGCCTGCAGGGCCTGCTGCGCAACCCGCTCGCCGACACGGCGGTGTTCGGCGCCCCGCAGGCGGCCGCCTTCGGGGCGGTGCTCGTGATCTATTCCGGGCTCATCGGCACCCTGTCCTGGGCGCTGCCTTTTGCGGCCATTGCGGGAGCCCTCCTGTCCATTGCCCTGGTGGTCGCCGTCGCGGGACGGGGCGCCACCATCGTGGTGCTCGTTCTCGCGGGGCTTGCCGTCGGAGCTCTGGCCGGGGCCGGCACGTCGCTCGCCATCAGCCTCTCGCCCAATCCCTTCGCCGTGACCGAGATCGTGTTCTGGCTGCTGGGCTCCTTCGAGGACCGGTCCATGATCCATGTGTGGCTCGCCGCCCCCTTCATCCTCCTGGCTTCGGGTCTGATCCTGCGGGCGGCCCCAGGCCTGCGGGCGCTCGCGCTCGGGGAGGACACGGCCCGGAGCCTCGGGATCGACGTGGCGCGCCTGCGGGGCCTGATCGTGGCCGGGGCCGCCATCGGCACGGGAGCCTCGGTGGCGGTCGCCGGCTCCATCGGCTTCGTCGGCCTCGTGGCGCCCCATCTCGTGCGCCCCTTCGTGGGCTACGACCCCGCCCGCACCCTCGTCCCGGCAGGGCTGGCCGGTGCGGCCCTGCTGCTTGCCGCCGACATCGCCGTGCGCCTCATTCCCTCCACCGCGGAGGTGAAGATCGGCGTGCTCACGGCCCTGCTCGGCGTTCCGTTCTTTCTCTGGGTGATCGCCCGGCGCAAGGCGGAGCTGGTGGAGACGCCCGCATGAGGCGCATCGAAGCCCGCTCCCTGTCGGTGGATCTCGGCGCCCGCCGCGCCCTCGACCAAATCGACCTGGTGCCGGAGCCGGGGCGCCTCACGGTGATCGTCGGTCCCAACGGGGCCGGCAAGACGACCCTGCTGCGCGCTCTCGCCGGGCTGACGGAGCCAACCCGGGGCGATGTCACCCTGGACGGGGCGTCTCTCGTCCGGATGCGGGCCTCCGAACGGGCCCGCACCATCGCGTATCTGCCCCAGGGCGGCACGGTGGCCTGGCCTCTGCCGGTGGTGAGCGTCGTCGCGCTCGGCCGCCTGCCCCACGGGGAACAGCCCGACGGCCTGTCGGCGGCCGGCCGGGAGGCGGTCGCCTCGGCAATCCGGGCCGTCGGGCTCGAAGGCTTCGCCCAGAGGCCCGCCACGGCCCTGTCCGGCGGCGAGCGTGCCCGCGTGCTTCTGGCCCGCGCCCTCGCGACGCAGGCGCCGGTACTGTTGGCCGACGAGCCCGTCGCCGCGCTCGATCCGCGCCATCAGCTCGTCGTTCTCGATGTGCTGAAGGCCCGGGCCCGAGCCGGCGCGACGGTCGTGGCGATCATGCACGACCTGACCCTCGCCGCCCGCTTCGCCGATGACATCGTGGTGCTTCATCAAGGGAAAATCGAAGCCTTCGGCCCGCCGGAGACGGTTCTCACCGAGGCGCGGCTCGCCGCGGTCTTCGGGATCCGGGCACGGCTTCTGCAGCATTCGGGCGCTCTCCTGGTGGTGGCGGAAAGCCCGTCGCCAGGCATCGGATAAGGGCATTTGCGCGCAGGTCCCCTGTGATGGTCTTACATTGACAAAGGCATGAGCCCGGCCGATACCCCCGGGTTGGGGTATGGCAAGTTCATGAATCGGCAGGGTCTCAAGAAAGCGCTTATCATCGTGCACGATCTCGTGATGACGGGTGTCGCCGTCCTCGCGACCTTCTACGTGCGCTTCGAAGGTCCGTTCCTATACGACCGGCTGGTCCACCTGCCGCTCTTCCTGCCCCCCTTCATCGCCTTTGCCGGCGTGGTCTACTGGTTCTCGCAGCTCTACCGTGCCAAGTGGCGCTTCGCGTCCCTGCCGGATCTCTTCAACATCTTCCGGGCCGCGACCATCCTGGCCATCACCCTGCTGGTGGTCGACTACGTTCTCGTCTCGCCGCAGTTCCGGGGCACCTTCTTCTTCGGCAAGATCACGATCGCCCTCTACTGGCTGATCCAGATGTTCCTGCTGGGCGGCCCGCGCCTCGCATTCCGCTATCTCAAATACGCCCGCTCGCGCCATACCCTCGGGCGCGATGCCAGCACCCCGACCCTGCTGCTCGGCCGCGGCAGCGACGTCGAGGTGGTCCTGCGGGCCATCGAGGCCGGCACGGTCAAGAAGACGCAGCCGAAGGGCATCCTGTCGTATCGCGCCGACGATCTCGGGCAGTCCATGCGCGGCGTGCCGGTGCTCGGCACCTTTGCCGATCTCGACCAGGTCATCCAGGATTTCCACGAGCGCGGCACGCCCATCCGCCGCCTGCTCGCGACGCCGAGCGCCCTGATGCCGGAGGCCAATCCGGACATGCTGCTCGCCCGCGCCCGCCGCCTCGGCCTGCCGCTGGTGCGGGTCACGAGCTTGGGAGAAGGCATGCGCGATGCCGAGCTCGCGCCCCTGGAGATCGAGGACCTGCTCCTGCGTCCGACCGTGCAGATCGACCGCAAGCGGCTCGAAACCTTCATCCGCGGCAAGCGCGTGCTCGTCACCGGCGGCGGCGGCTCCATCGGGTCGGAGATCTGCACCCGGGTCGTCGCCTTCGGGGCGAGCGACCTCCTGATCCTCGAGAGCTCCGAGCCGTCCCTGCACCACATCCTGGAAAACCCGGCGCTTCTGTCGAGCGACACCAACGTGGACGGCGTCATTGCCGACGTGCGCGACCGGGAGAGGGTGCGCGAGGTGATGAGCGAGTTCAGGCCCGAGGTGGTCTTCCACGCGGCCGCCCTGAAGCACGTTCCCTATCTCGAGAAGAACTGGACGGAAGGGATCAAGACCAACGTCTTCGGCTCGGTGAACGTGGCCGATGCGGCCGTGGAGGCCGGCGCCGACACCATCGTGATGATCTCCACCGACAAGGCCATCGATCCGGTCTCCATGCTCGGCGCCACCAAGCGCTTCGCCGAGATGTACGGGCAGGCGCTCGATGCCGAGTTCATGGGCCGCAACGGCGCCACCCGCATCATCGCGGTGCGCTTCGGCAACGTGCTGGGCTCTGTGGGCTCCGTGGTGCCGAAGTTCAAGGCGCAGATCGCCCGCGGCGGGCCGATCACCGTCACCCATCCCGACATGGTGCGCTACTTCATGACCACCCGCGAGGCGGCGGACCTGGTGCTCACCTCGGCCTCCCACGCGGAGGAGAGCCGCGCCCTGACCGAGCGCACCAACGGGGACGAGCGCGCCTCGGTCTACGTACTCAAGATGGGCCAGCCGGTGCGCATCTACGACCTGGCCGAGCGCATGATCCGGCTCGCCGGCTACGAGCCGGGCGAGGATATCGAGATCGCCGTCACCGGCACGCGTCCGGGCGAGCGGCTGCACGAGATCCTCTTCGCCCGCGAGGAGCCGCGTACGGAAATCGGCATCGACGGCGTCATGGCGGCCAAGCCCATCTTCGCCGACCGCGCCCGGGTCGACCAGTGGCTGCAGGTGCTCAACCGGGCCCTCGCGAACGGCGACCGCGCCCTGGCCGAGCACGTGTTCGAGGAAGCCATTCCGGAGTTCAAGCGCCGGAAGCCCGCGCCCCCGTCTGCCGCGCCAGTTCCGCAAGCCCGTCTCGCGTCGAACTGACCGGCTGCCAGCCCAGATCTCTCAACGCCTCGGGGCTCGCGACCAGCGACCCCGCCAGGCGCTCGTAGGCCTCGCCCCGGCCGGCCAGGGCGGCGGCTCCCTTGAGGAGGAAGGACGGCACGGGAACGAGCCCCGGTGCGCGGCCCAGACCCTTGCGCAAGGACGCGACCATCTCGGGGATCGTGACCGGCTCCGGATCGGCCACGATGAAGGGGCGCCTCAAGGGTCCCTGCGCGCGCAGCACCGTATCGACGGCCGCCGCCAGATTGTCGAGGGACAGGAGCGAGCGCTTCGCCGTCAGGCCGCCGAGCGGTAGGGGCCAGGGCGATTGCGCCAGGCTCAGGAGGGCCGCCATGTTGCCCTTCACCCCGGGCCCGTAGACGAGCACGGGCCGAAGGGCCGCCCAGTCGAGCCCGAGGGCGGAGAGGCCCCGCTCGGCCTCGAGCTTCGAGCGACCATACGGGTCGGTCGGCTGCGGCTCGAGGGCTTCGGTCACGACGCCCTCGGCCACGGGGCCGGTCTGGGCGCGGATCGAGGACAGGAACACGAAGCGCTTCACCCCGGCCCGCTCGGCGGCTTGCGCGAGCCTGACGGTCGCCTCCGTGTTGATGCTCCGGTAATCGTCCTCCGGCCGCCCCGACATGGCATGCGCCAGACCGGCCGAATGGATCACCATGTCCACGTCGCGCAGCGCCGCCGCCATATTGTGCGGGGAGGCGATGTCGCCGATCACCGCGCTCGACGCGCCGGCCGGCACCTCGGACGGGCGGCGCAGCAGCACCCGGACCCGGTAGCCGCGCCTGGGCAGCTCGTTCAGGAGATGCCGCCCGATGAAACCCGTGGCGCCGGTCAGGGCAATCAGGGGTGCATTCATCGGGAAACCTCCGGCTTGGGCTTTGAGAAACGCCTGAGAACCAGGCCGACGAGAACGACCCCAATGCCAAGCGCCGCGATCTGCACCGCGCCCGAGGGCCAGACAAGGGTCATAGCGGCGAGACCGGCAAGGACAAGGTTGAGCCCGAACACATGGGCGCTGACCTGAAGGACCGAGAGGCCGTTGTCGGTAGCCTTCTGGTAGAAATGGCTACGATGCGCCTCCCACACCTTCTCACCGCGGACGAGGCGGCGCAGCAGGGTGATGGTCGCATCCATCAGGTAGTAGAGCGGCAGCAGGATCGCCGCGGCGAGCGCCCCCGTGCCGGCGAGCTGCAGCAGCATCCAGCCGACGAGGAGCCCGATGGGCAGCGAGCCCACATCGCCGAGGAAGAGCCGGGCGACGGGCTTGTTGAAGGGGGCAAAGCCGAGAAGGGCGCCGCAGAGGGCCGTCGCGGTCCAGATGGCTCCAGCATCCAAGCTCTGATCGGACGAGATGTTCAGGCCCGCGATAAGAACGACGGGAAAGAAGGCCGTGATCGGCACCATCTCCGCCACCGTGATCCAGTCGATCCCGTCCATGAAGTTCACGAGGTTCACGAACCAGACGCCGCCGACGATGAGAAACGCATGTTCTGCGCTCTGCGGAATCCAATCCGGAAAAATCCGGATTCCGCTCGTCATGACCACAACGGCAACAACCGCGATCTGCAGGAGAAGGCGCATATGCGCCGGTAGGGGGCGAATGTCGTCGACCGCTCCGATCAAGGCGAGCGTGATGGCTGCCGCAGCAACCGTCGGAAAGTTTGCCAGGGGCAGACCTGCCGCGATCATGGCGGCAGACGCCAAAGCCAGCGCAGCGGCGACGACCGCGATTCCTCCTCCTTGCGGCGTCGGAATCCTGTGGCTCGACCGGGCGTTCGGGCGTGCCAGTGCATAGCGGACGAGAAGCGGCTTCAGAACGACGATGAGGAGAGTGGACAGAAGCGCCGCGCCAACGAGAACGGGAAACAGAACAAGAGCCATGACGAACCAGAGCGGGCCGATCACTTTAGGCCCTGTGGTATGCTCGATACCATTCAACGAAGCGTTTCACACCCTCCTTGAGCGACGTTGACGGCGCGAAGCCCACGTCCCGGCGCAGGTCCGTCACGTCGGCCCGGGTCTCCAGCACGTCGCCGGGCGGCAGCGGCACGTCAACGCGCTTGGCTTTCTTGCCCAAAGCCTCTTCGATCAGGGCGATGAGGTCGTTCACTTCTTCGGGCGAGTCGTTGCCGATATTGTAGACCCGATGCGGCGCGGGGCTGATGGCCGGATCGGGATGCTCCGCGTTCCAGGCGGGATCGGGCTCAGGGATCCGGTCGACCAGGCGCACGATGCCCTCCACGATGTCGTCCACGTAGGTGAAGTCGCGCCAGACTTTTCCGGCATTCGCCACCTGGATCTCGCGGCCCTCCGCGATGGCATGGGTGAACTTGTAGACCGCCATGTCGGGGCGGCCCCAGGGCCCGTAGACGGTGAAGAAGCGCAGGCCCGTCGCCGGCAGCCCGAACAGGGACGCATAGGAATGCGCCATCATCTCGTTCGCCTTCTTGGTGGCGGCATAGAGGCTGATCGGATGATCGGTGCCGTCGTGCTCGGAGAAGGGCAGCTTGCGGTTGGCGCCGTAGACCGAGCTCGACGAGGCATAGACCAGGTGCTGGATCCCGCCGTGCCGGCAGGCTTCCAGCATGTTCATGAACCCCATCAGGTTCGAGGCCGCATAGGGCTGGGGATCGACGAAGCGCACGCCCGGCTGAGCCGCGAGGTGGATCACCTTCTCGAAGCCGTGATGCCGGAACAGATCGCGGGTCGCCTGCGCGTCGGACAGGTCCAGACGCTCGCCCAGAAAGGTGTTGTGCGGCGTCAGGTTCCCGAAGCGGGCCTCCTTCAGGCTCACGTCGTAATAGGCCGTGAAGCTGTCGACGCCGACCACCTGATGGCCGTCGGCCAGAAGCCGCTGCACCACGTGAAAGCCGATGAAGCCGGCCGCACCAGTGACGAGGATGGGAGCTGACATGAAAGCGCCTGCCTGATGGATGGGCTGGCACCTTAGCGCATCACACGGAAAAGTGGATCCGGTTTTCCGGACGATGCGCCGTCAGAGGGATGGCCGCTCGAACGGTCCCAGGAGTGCACCCCAGCCTCGGGACGGATGCTCCAGATCATGTTGCGGCCGTATCCTTCCCGCCTGTCACACGATGAGGAAATCCTTGTGGGTGAGGGCAAGGTCCTTCTTGAGACGGGCGAAGACGACGGCCGCCTTGGCTCCGGAGCCGTCCGCATCGTAGCTGAGCACCCCGGTGGCCCGGTCGTAGATCAGGTAATCGTCTGCATCCCGCGCCCAGGAGCCGACCACGAAAGACCCACTCTTGAGCGCGCTCGGCTCGGCTCTGGTGCCCGTGCCGAGTCGGGTGAAGATCGCATCGTCGAGCCAGAGGCTGTCGTTCGCGACGTTGAAGTCCTTGATCGTATCGACATTGCTGCCCTTGCTTAGCTTGGTGTCGAACACGAACACGTCGCGCCCCGCATTGCCGTAGAGGGTGTCGTTGCCGGCACCGCCGTTGACCGTATCGTTCCCGATGCCTCCAGAGACCGTATCCCGGCCTGCATCGCCAAAGACCCAGTCATGACCCGACCCGCCATGGACATTGTCATGGCCCGAACCGCCACTGACCGTGTCGTTACCGGCGCTGCCCGACATCAGGTCGTTGCCCGATCCGCCGGAGACCCGGTCGTCGTCTTTGTACCCATAGAGCGTGTCGTTGCCGGAAGCTCCCTGGATCAGATCGTTGCCGGTGCCGCCGAATACATAATCCCGCCCCGTGCCGCCATCGACCGTGTCGCCGCCGCTGCCGCTGTGGACCCAATCGTTGCCCGCCATCGTCTCCAGCACGTTGTCACCGGCGCTGCCCCTCACCGCATTGGCGAGGCTGTTGCCTCGAGCATTGGCGTTGCCGCCCGTGAGGGTGACGTTCTCGATGTTGTCCGGCAGGACCACCGTGCCCGAGCCGCCGTATATAACCTGATCAATGCCGCTCGTTCCCAGAGTTGCGGTGAGTTGCGACGGATCCGTGATCGTGATGTCCACGCCGCCGCCAGGGTTGGGTGTCACGACCGGACCCGGAGTGGAGGGGGGTGGCTCCGAGGGCGGTTCGCGGAGGGCGGCACGATGGTTGCGATCACAATGGCGTGCTGGCCTGCGATCGAGCCCGCGCCGCCAAGTGCCGGCAAAGCCAGCACGGCGTCCTGCAGCGCGGCGTTCCGGATCGTTGCGCCATTGAGGACGAGAGCTGCCATCGACTGATAGTCCAAGTCGACGCTGACATCGCCTTCCTGCACCGCGTAGGCGAAGGCCAGAACCGTGCTGCCGGAGCCCGAGACATAGGTCGCCTGACGGTCCACGGCCCCCGTCTCCAGCAGGAGAGTCGGCGTGCCCGAGACCGTGTTCACGGTTACCGCCTGATCGAAGCCGACGGTCACGAAAAGCGTATCGCCCGCCTTGTAGCGGCCGTCCGGGTTCGTGACGTTCACGGCTGTGATCTTCGGCTCCAGGCTGCCGACTTGGATGACAACGATGTCGCTGTCGCTCTGCGCTCCTCCCGAGCCGGACGAGCCCAGATCGCTCGTGTTGATCTGGATGCTCGCTGGACCGCGATAGCCGGCATGGGGCGTGAAGATCATGCCGGCCAGAGCATTGTTGATATCCGTGAGGCTCCCCTGGAACCTCATCGTCGCGTCGGCATCCCCGTCACCGGCGACGAAGACCAATCCCGTGGTGCCCCCCAGCGTCAGAAGACCCTGGGCAACCGTCAGGGTCACGTCCAGCGTTCCGCTGCCCACATCCGAATCCGAGATCGTGATGCCGTTGCCGTTGGGGCTGCTGAAGATCAGGCTTGCATCCTGAGCCATGGCCTGAGCGGTGGGCACTTGATGAACCGGTGCATCGTTGATGCTGGTGACGATGACGTTCTTGGTGGCGGAATTGCTGCTGTCTTCTCCATCGTGGACGGTGAAGCTCACGACGCGCGTGACATCGCTCGGGGTCTCCGAGGTATTGAGATAGGTGACGCTGCGCAACGCAGCCTGCCATTGGGAGATCGTTGCCGTCGCGCCGGCCGAAGTGAGCGTGAGCACGCCGGTTCCGGCATTGTAGCTGGCGACGATGTTGCCGAAGCTGGCCGCATTGTTGTTCACGAAGGCCAGGCTATCCTGACCTGACACGAGGTTTCCGACGATGCTCACCATGGCGCTGGCAAGGGTGGCGCTGTCGCTGTCCGACAGGGTCAGTCCGGCATCGATGACCACGGGCGCAGAAGCAGAATTGTTGCCATCAGCGAAGGGAGTTGCCCCGCCGCTGGTGCTCGCCATGGGGGCATCGTTCACGGCCGTGACCGTGATGGTCGCGGTATCCGTCGCGGTTGAAAACGGCGTGCTGCCGCCCGCCATGGTGGCGTCCACTTTGGTGCCGTGCTGCCCGGACGTAGCGCCGGTCTGGTCCCAGGCCCGGTAGGAGAAGCTCGCCACGGTGCCATTGACTCCGTCCGGCACGAAGCGGACACGATCGGCCGGGCGCAGCAGCAGAGCGCTGCCGACCGAGACGTCACCGATATTGTCCCAGGATGCTCCACCGTCCGTGCTGTACTGCCAGGTGCCGTTGCCTGACGCCAAACCTGTGACGGCGATGCCTTTCAAAGCATCGGCATCGACATCGGACACGCTCGTGCCGAGGATGCTCGAGACCGCCTGCCCGACCCAGTTGACATCCGTGTCGGTCAGCGGGTTCAGCGTGGGAGCCCTCGGGACCAGGACCGGTGCGTCGTTCGCGAGGGAGTATTGTTCGCCGGCGGAATAGCCGGAGCCGATCGGATTGGAGGCGACGTCCCTGATTCCGGTGCCCGTGCTCTTGAGATCGAGACGCAGCGTGCCGTAACCCGTCAGATCGCTCACGGTGACCGTATAGGTGGTTCCGGAACCTGAGACGGCGGAGATCTGGCCGTCCGCCGTTCCGGTGGCGGTGAGGAGGAAATCGCTCGCATCGACGCCGGTCACGGGCTCGCTGAACTGCACCGTGTAGCTGACGGAGCTGCCATTGGCGGCTTCGGCGCCGGTTCGGGTGATGGAGCTCACCGTGGGGGCGACGGCGTCAGGAGGTGGCGTATCCGTATCAACGACGAAGTTATCGATCCAGAAGGAGGACGTAGGATTTGAGGATGTGGGCGTGACCTTGTAGTCGTACACCTGAAGCACGGACGTCCCGGCCGGGACCGGGTCCCAGTCAAGATGGGTCCAATACTCACTCCCGACGAAAGTATTGGAAGCAAAATCAGAATCGGGGAAAGTCGCGCCCCCGATAGCCATCGT
>JAESFT010000893.1_pt1 | contig 10530 bp, 8 predicted proteins | sample 9269451 | NCBI WGS metagenome assembly JAESFT01 (sample SAMN14502557, study PRJNA617106) | algae metagenome | isolation source: Scytonema hyalinum WJT4-NPBG1 and co-occurring heterotrophs from well... | place: USA: Mojave Desert, Joshua Tree National Park, California | collected 2006-05-25
AGCGTCAATCGCATTGAGGAAAAGCTTATGCCTCACGATCAAAACACAAACAATATCTCTTCTGAGCCTGCGAAGGTCACTACCACCGGACCGTCCTTCCAGCGTGCATCGATCCTTTTCGCCGCCTCCTTTGGCTCTTTCATCGGAGCCAGCCTCCTGCTCGCCAGCATCTGACACACGGGCCAGCATCAGCATTCTCCAGGAGGTATTACCATGAATCGGGGAGCGATAGAGCGGACAGTTGAGATGGTTGCGCGGGCTATCCAGGAAGCTCAGCCACAGGCTTGCTTATGGGACGTCGAAACCGCGCCGCGCAGGGAGCATTTCCGGCAGTGTGCCCGCAATGCAATTAGGCTGTTGGACGAGGACATCGGCGTCCTTCTTCTCGCCTTGAGAGAGGCCACAGCAGAACGGCGGCAAGTAGTATCCCAATTCAATCCCTGTCGTGGTTATGTAGCCGGAGTTGCTGATACTTCTGCCGAATGAATGACAGCGTAGCACTCACACGTTGCTTGTTTGAGGACAGGACGGCCGAGGGCCGAAATCATACCTCGGCTGTCTCTCTCTCGCTGTCCATCGGCCCGCCCCCGGCCGCCGTCCTTAAAGTGTGAGATTGGGCGCTTTAGTCAAAAGCGCCTCGCATTAGCCTTTACCCAGCGCGCTGGTGGGCACCGTGGGGGCATCCACATTTAAGAATGGAAACTTCATTGGTCGTCGTTCAATGTCTTAGAAGGCGGTACGTGCAATCCTTAAAGTCCTGCCCTGAGCTTCAGGATAAGTTCTGAAATTGGAGCGCTCAGGTCTCGTGTTCGTCCCGTCAATCCTCAGACCAAGAGGCATATCAGGGCACGGGCAACCTAGCGCCAAGCCGTCGACAGTCGATTTCGAAGAGATGGTCTTGAACTGCACTACTGTTCCGCAGCCCACTGGAGACCCGATTTCTGAACGAAAGTGTAAGTCGCCCGCGTTCCGGATGGCACCGATGGGGAACACGGTGCCAAGCACTACAGAGGCTTGATTTTAAAGCGACTTTTAGTGGCTCGTGTACCACGAATGTAGCACGATCCTGTGACGGTCAGCTAGGGCGAAGAACGATGCAAAGGAATATTGGATAGCCTCGAGTGCGGTGGCGGCACTCAGCAGCAATATTGTAAGGTGGGATCAAAGAAGGAACCCTGGAGAACATGTCCTAGTCACCCACGGACTTTGCTGCTCTTTCCGCGCTGAAGAGGTGGCAGAGTGGTTGAATGCACCGCACTCGAAATGCGGCATACGGGCAACCGTATCGGGAGTTCGAATCTCCCCCTCTCCGCCAGCTTCCTTCCCACTCTTCGCCAATTATAAGCGACGGAAATCTAAGGATTTTCCACGACCCCGGCGCACGTGCATTGAGGTGTACACGTGTCCGTATCGCCACCCGTATCGCGCCGTCTGGCTCGGCGCACTCCCTATCTGGTCCGATCTGGAGGCACCTGGCTCTTCCAGATTCGCATCCCAAAAGCTCTTGATCCGAACGGCAAAATGGCCCCACTTCGCATCGGCCTCGGGGCACTCAGTGCTCGCGAGGCCAGGAGACGGGCCGATATCATGGCGGCTGTCTCCCGAATCGCATTCGAGACCCTGAGGATCCGGCGCTTGAGCAACGAGGACGACAAACAACAACCAGAGATCGAGCCGATGTTCCCGGGCGATGATCCGGCTCTGGTGCTGTCGGAGATCAAAGGCTACTTGAAGGCTCATATCCCGATCATCAATAGCGACCATATCCAGCCTTCGCCCGAGCAGCAGAAGCTCATGAATGCCCTCAAGGGTATCGTGCAGGTCAATCGAGAGATCGACAGGGGTGTCGACGCCAATCCGATCATCGCCGAGAACGCGGATCTCCTGCGAAACCGCTACATCCAGATTTTGTCTGCGCCTGCTGGAACGGATCCTGCCAGCTCGCCTGTTCCGACGCAGGCAGGAAGCGAAAGGCTATCCTTTACTCCTCCCGACCCAGCGCCGCACCTATCTCCCTCTCAGTTTTCCGAAAAACTTCAGCCTACGCCGCGCCTACAGCCGCAGAAAATGACGGTTGGAAGCCTCGGGCAGACTATGGCTCCTGGTGATGCCATCAGCGCCGTCGACCGTGACCGTCGCTATGTTCCGCGGCCGCAATCTACGAAGCCGCTCTTCAGCGTGGTTTCGGAAGAGTACCTGCAAGCCAGGGCAGGACGGTCGGGCGAGGATGACCCCGACGTGGGTACAGCCCGCATGCGCCGCGATATCTTCATTGATCTGATCGGCGATCACCCTGTCGATACATATAATGGCTCCGACCTCCAGGCTTTTGTGAATTTGCTAAAGTTCTGGCCTGCCAACGTTACGAAGCGGAAGGACGCCGCCAAGCTGACCCCCCGGGAGCTGATCGAATCCAATCGCGACCTGCACCTTCAGCCACTTAAGTTGAAGTCTCTCAAGGAAGGCTACGTTGCCGGGATTAAGGCAATGATGCGACACAAGATGGGAGACTACGAGTACCGAGATCCGTTCGCGGGGGTTCGGATCCACTGGCCGGACACGGCCGCTCCTTCGACACCGCGTGAACCCTTGAGTAACGACCTGATCTCTAGGGCATTCCGCCTCGGGGCCAAGTCGGAGATCCTCGACGAGGCGATGGTGCCGCTGCTCGCATATCTCACCGGACGCCGCCTTGGCCTACTTGCCTCCCTCCAGGGGCAGGATCTCAGGCAGAAGTACCGCGGAGTCTGGGTCGCCCAGACAGCCGGCATCGTTCTTAAAGAAGGCAAGTGGGTCCGGGTTCCCTACAAGACCAATGCCAGCGCGACCTTTTTCGTGCTGCACCAGTTCCTAGAGGAGATCGGCTTTGTGGAGTGGGCGTCCAAGCAGGACGGCTTCATCTTTAAGCAACTCGCGAAGCTGGCCGACCCCTCGAAATCAGCGTCGAGCTACATGAACCGCCTGCTCGACAAGGCCGGGCGACAGGGCAAGGGTCGGGAAGTCTTTCACTCGTTGCGTGGAACCAGCATCGAAGGACTGCGCGATCAGAGGGTGGATTCCCGCTCACGGCGGCTTCAGGTCGGGCATGATCTCATGGACGAGCATGAGATCTACGGCTTTCGGGCATTGAGCGAGAAGGATGCGCGCGAGATTGCCCGATTGCCTCTCCCAAAGGAGATCGATTTCTCGGTGTTCAGGGGACTGGACTTCGAGCGGATGGCCTCAACAGTTCGTGGGAGGGGGCGCCGACCTAGTCAGGCGCGGAGATGATGTACTGACTGCACCCTGATCTGGACAGCAGCTTACGTTTTATCCCTCCCGGGACGGTCGCACTTCACTACACAACTTCCCTACTCGAAGGCGAAACGAGTAGGGAAGTTGTGCGCTCACCATAGGGAAAGATAGCCGGATTGCGTGTGGCCTCGCCGTACATGGGTGGGCTGCTGAATCCAGCTTGTACCCCGCTCCGCCGGCGGCTCTCATAAAGAGGAAAGCGCCGGATCAATGGGCTGTGGCGGCCCTCCCCGGCGCTTCCTGGAGCACGAATAAAATGCTTGTCGGCATCGTCCACGTCAAAGTGATGCGAGGGTCTCTACGGTGACCCAGAGGCCGGGACATATCCCCGGCCAGCCGACGCCCTCCTCTGCCCCTGAAGCCAAAAATGTTGACGTTCCGAGCAATTCGGCCGCCTCTCGCTCTCGCGACACGGTCCCTGAATGCGTTCGAGTGTTCGAGACTCGTTGGACTGAAGCTCAATGGCTGCGCGAGGTCATGTCCGGGATCAGGGAACGACCCCGGTCCGCCGCGCCGAGAGACGGTGACGCCTTCTTCGCCGACCGAGTGCTGTCACGCCGCGATCTGGTCCATCGGCGCCTGACCGACGGCTTCCAGTGCTTCGGCGAGGAAATTCGCGGGCGATACAGGGCGCCCTTCAAGGAGTTCGGCCTCCGCTCGGACCAGAGCCATGTCCTGCGTCGCATCGTTCAGCTCACGCCTCGGACGTCGCGCCTCATGAGCGGCCGCACGAAGGACATCATGACCAAGGGTGACTCGAAGCTGCTCAGCCTCGACAATCCCTGGATCGTGATGAACGGCAAGGTCAGGGGCGTCTTCCGGATCGACCTCGATGTCACGTTCCCGTCCTGGGACGCCCTCCGGTACGAGATCGAACAGCTCAGGCTGCCATGCCTACCGCACATCATCGTCGCCTTCGAGTTGCCGGACGGCCGAATCGAGCGTCCCCATGTCATTTACCTGCTGCCTTACCAATCCAGCGTGTGGTTCGACCCCAGCGACCCGCGCTGCCGTCGCGACATTATGAGCCTCTGGCGGGGCGTCCATGCAGGCATCACGAAGGAGTTCCTGCCACTCGGCGCCGATCCCGGTGCCCTGTCGAATGCGATGCGGATCAAGAATCCCCTTTCGTTTTTCTGGTCCTATCGCACCTGGAACGAAACGATCTTCCCGGACCTGTCGGCATGGGCTGGCTGGGTCGACACGACAACGAGCCGGACCACTATGATCCGCGAGAGCGCCGCTGCTCTGTCCGGGATGGAGAGGAAAGCCTCGAACATCCTGTTCACCACGCTCCAGGAGTGGGTGTTCGCTCTATTGCGAGATCTGCACAACCAGGGTGACCAGATTTACGTCCTGTCCATTGCGAGCAAGGACCGCGATCGTTTGGCAGAGAAGCTGTTCAACGCCTTGGTCGGCCGTGCGAGCCAAGTTGCCGACAATCCCAAACAGGCCCAGGCCATCCTTTACCGCGTCACCACCTATGCCGCCGATCACTGGGATGCGAGCCGTGTCGCTCGCGATGCCTCCAAGGACCGAGGGGCCTGCACCTCTGACGTCGACGGAGTGGCTGGGACCGCCAGCCGGCAGGCCATTGGCGGCCGCTACGCCGCAGCCCTGCGTGCCTCGCGCGCTGTTGAAACCCTCCGCTCCACGGTGCAAACCGCCCTCGCCGAGAGAGCGCCTATCACCAAGTCTGAGATCGCCCGGCGCTCTGGCCTGTCCCGGCCAACCGTCCTCAAGCATTGGGCGGCTGTCGAGTCTCTCATCAAGGCCGGCACCGGTGAGGTGTAAAAGACAGTGTATAGATAAAAAGCAACCCGGCCTCCGGCCCGGGCAAGATCATACCTGCACCGAGCCGGAGAACTGTGACCCTTCCTGTGACGAGTTGGAACTGTGGTCGTCTAACGGGATGGTCCCATCACGGCAGAGGATCGTTCCCAGATGCCGATGCTTCCTTCGATGGGCGTCGAGGAAGGAATGGCGGACGCTTGAAGCCCCCGGCCTTCCCGACCTCGCCACCTGCCCCAATCGGAATGCCAGGGACCGGATCGATAGGCGGAATGACCGATGCGGTCAGGTCAGTCGGGAGCACGATGGAATCCGTCTGCATGGCCGGACAGGCGCCCGTTTCAACCTGACAGGTGGAGATCGCCAGCTCGGCGTCTGGCTCCGCAACCGGGTCGTCAGGTTCTCCATTGAGATCCCCACCCTCGATCACGGCGTCCCCGATGCCCAAACGATCCATCTCACGCACGAACTCAGGCGGGAGCGTTTGCCCGTCCTCAGCCAGAACCGGATCACGTCCCAAGGCCCATCCCAGTGCGGGAAGGACTTCGGAGCGGAGGTCGCTCACGAGGTCATCGACCTTGATCGTCTCGCTCCGTTCGAGCGTGATCAAGGCATCATTGACATCCTTCCAGTGGCCCTCCGGCCATTGGGGACGATCCTTCCAGGTCTTGCCGATATACTCGCCTGCCTTGTTCCAGAAGCAGCAGCCGGACATGCGTTCCAGCTCGATCCGGAGCCACGTCGCCTCCCAGGCAACAGCCTTCACGAGCTCTCCCTTGTGGAAGCGCTTCTTGACCTGCCCGTCTGGCATCGCTGCCTCGACCTTGGCATGAAGCGCAGTCACGCGTTCCATCCACTCGTCGACGCTCGTCCTCGTGCATCCAGTCAGGAACGCGATCAGCCCCTTCCGCCCGGGTGCGTGGACAGTCTCCTCGTCTTGGCTCTTGGTATTCTTGGGAGGGTGGCCGGCACGGAGGATCTGCTCGACGTCGCGGCCGATGAGGGTCTCCCCAGACGCCACCCGGCTGAAGACCTCGTCGACTACCTCATCCGGTGCGGTCGCCAGCTTGACCAGCGTGGTGGGCTTGATGCCCAGATCCGCGATGCTGTCGCGCCGGCTGCCGAAGCGCTGGTGAACCCTGATGTAGTTTCCCGCCGTTTTGGGCGACATCTGACACTCCCGGGTGACCCACTTCTCGAAGCCGCGGGGCACCAATGCCTTGGCCCGCTCGAGGATTTCGCCGAGTTCGAGGATCTGGAGGTTGGTCTTCCTGGCGATCACAGCGATGGCAGAGGCGCAGTCACGCAGTGCTTCCTTCTCTGCAATGGAAACGTGGCCGTAGTCGAACGGCTTGGGGTGGCGTCGTGAGGTCAAAGAGGACTCCTGTGGTCTTGACCCCCACATGAGGTCGAGATTTTCAGGAAAGTTCCCGGACAGGAGAAAAATTTTGACGAGGCCTCGAGATAGCTCTCACATGACGGACTCTTGTACCCTCAGAGCCTCCAACGGTGGTCTATCAGTCTGGTGGTGGAAGGTCCGGACAATCTGTGGGAGCTGACCTCTGCAAAGGACTGCCGAAATTCTCGGTGTGACCCAGAGCTGACTCTGGAAGTCTTCTACCACCCTATATACATCGGTGACACGTCAATCACTTATCGTTTTCCTAAACCCGATAGCGCCGACGACACGTCCTTCGGCGCTTGTGCAGGTGCCGAGCCCGAAGCTGTGACCGATTTCCTTGTACCTCCGGTGGTCAACCTCTGTGCCGAGAGTGTCACCCGTTCTAGGTAACCGGACTTTCAGCCGGCCGACCGTTCCGGTCCTGTGCCACTTCAATCCAAGGACATCCATGTTCCACCTGACTTTCGCACTGCCGGCCCTTTATGTGCTGGCGCGGTTCGTGTGGCCGCTGCCCTGGGCTCCTAGCGGTAAGATCGCCCTTGCCATCACCGTGCTCATGGCATCGCAATACCACCTCTGGAGCCGCCTTTCGTCCGGCTCGGTCTTCTCTCCCGAGTTCCCGCGCGCCCTGGTGTTCCTGTTTAACTGGGCGTTCGGGGCAATCGCGCTGCTGTTCCGGGGCGGCGGAGGCATACCGGACAGCGTGCGCTACACGGCCGCGACGGCGGCTATGCTGCTCTCGGCCCTCGGCGTGTACCAAGCGACGCGTGTGCCGCCCCTCAAGGATCTCGAGATCGCCATCCCGGGCCTGCCGCCTCAGTTCGACGGCTACAGGCTCCTGCAACTGACCGACCTGCACATCAGTCGCCTGTTTCCCAGGGAGTGGACGCAAGCGGTGGTCGAGCGGTCCAATGCGCTGGGGGTCGACCTGATCGTGGTCACCGGCGATCTGATCGACGGCTCATTCGGCGCGCGGCGTGCCGACGTAGCGCCACTACGCGACCTGCGTGCGAAGGACGGCGTCTGGGTCATCCCCGGCAACCACGAGTACTTCTTCGGCTACGAGGAGTGGATGCGCCAGTATGCCAGTCTGGGGATGCAGGCACTCGCCAACGATCATACGGTCCTGAAACATGATGGCGGATCGCTTGTACTGGCCGGCGTCACCGACCTGTCGGCGCCTCGATCCTCCCATCCGGCACCGGACCTGTCGGCAGCGCTTGAGGGCGCGCCGTCCGGAACGCCGATCATCCTGCTCGACCACCAGCCGAGAAACGCGGCCCAGGCGGCCGCACGTGGTGTGGCGCTGCAACTGTCCGGACATACCCACGGCGGCATGATCCCCGGACTGGACCGGCTGGTTGCGCGTGCCAACAACGGCTTCGTCTCGGGCCGATACGCGGTTGGCGGCATGACACTCTACGTCAACAACGGCACGGCGTTATGGCCCGGCTTCGCCTTGAGGCTCGGGCGTCCCTCCGAGCTGACTCGCATCACCTTACGACGCGCATCACCGCAGGGTCGTTCGCCCGTCCATGCGCCGACGAGTTCGGAACAGACGCTTGCTCCAGTCCCCGCAGGATGAAATTGCGGTGATAAAGCCGTCCAGCGAAATGGCAGCCATCGCTATCCCTCAAACCTAAGCCCGAAGGCCGTAATCCTTATTGAACCGGACATTCCGGACGCGAAGGGAATCTCGATCTCTGAACCGAAGGAGACTTTCTGAGCCCGCGCTCACGGTCGAGGTAGCTCAAGCCACTTGTGGGAGGGGGTGGATCCCATTCCGCTACTCAGCCCTGCGCCTGACTTGCCCGACCCGGTTCAGCACCTCGCGGGGAATGCCGTAGTCCTTTACCACAGCGTCCCAGTTCCGGAGGCCGCATAGCTCCCGCTGGATCATGAAGGCCCAGACGAGGTCGGCTACCCCGTCCAGCAAGGCATGGCGACGCTGCTCCCTATCTGCCTCGTGCGCTTCGGCATCGAAGACCCGCAACGCCGCCAGAGCCTGCTCGACCTGGCTGCTCAAGGTGCCGAGCGTATGCGCTTTCTGCTCCCTGAGTTCGTAATCAAGCACGCTCCAGCCCATCTCCGGCTGAAGGCCGGTCGACAGGCTTTGGGGGATGCGAACTGCCATATCAGGTCTCCGCACGGTAACGAGGTAGGAGAGATGGTGCCGCAACCCTCATGGGTGAACGCGACACCCTGGCGCAAGCTCCCACACACCACGCCCGGCGGCATCCGTCACGTGGCGATGTGAACGAGGAGGCCTTGCCGCCTGCCACGAAGCTGAACCTGGCGGGAGGACTGGAACCTCGCGAGCCATTGCTGATCTGCCGCGGCGCGGATGCAATCCTCCGAAGCGATGATCGAGCCGCCAATCTCGCGTGTCACCTCCTCGAGCCTGCTCGCCACGTTCACGACATCGCCCACGACGGTAAACTCGATGCGCTCCCTGCCGCCGAGATTGCCAACCGTCACCGGGCCACAGTGAACACCGACCGAGACACGCAGCGGATCGGCGCCGCGGGCGGACCTTTTCCGGCTCCAGCGCTCGATCTCCTGCTGGAGTTCGAAGGCGCACGCGAGCGCCCGGGCCGGTGCGTCCGGCTGCTGGTCGATGGAGCCGAAGGTCGCCATGAAGCCGTCGCCCAGGTACTTGTCGAGCGTGCCGCCGTGCCTGAAGACGATGGCGCTGCTCCGCTCCTGGAAGCTGCGCAGCAAGGAAAACGTGCGCTCGGGTGAGAGAGGTTCGGTGAGCTTGGTGAAGCCGACGATATCTGCGAACAGGACAGCCACCGTTCGTGTCGCCGGCTCTCCAAATGCCGTCTCTCCACGCCTGGTGAGCGCCTCGGCCACGTCCGGTGACACATAGCGCGCAAGGTCGGCGCGCACGACCTCGGCCTCGACTTGGTTCAACAAGGTCTGCCGGCTGCGCCAGACGGCGAGTGTGATGAGCAGGGTGAACAGGGAGGTCGCGACAAGCTGGGTGTACCAGGCTGTCAGGCCGACAAAGGCAGGCTTGAAGGAGAGGTCTAGGACCGCGGCTGACGTGAGAACTCCCTCGGTAACCACATCGTTGAACCGCAGCGTGTCCGGTTGCGAGTAAATCGAGAAGACCCCGATCGACCAGATGACGAGGATCGACACCCCCGTCCAGAGCACCCTCCTCGGGGAATAGGTGAGCGCAGCTTCTCCGAGGAGAAGGAGAACGTAGAGGAACTCCTGGCCACGCAGGCGGGTCTGGATCGGCCAGTCGTTGCCGAGACTCGCCGGTGGCGGGACCAGGATTGCGGCCGTCACCAGGGCCACGTCGAGGACGATGAAACCAAGCTTGATCGTCTCGCTATGAGGATGGTGTCGCAGGCGGTACGGGATGTAGCCCAGGAGGAAGAATCCGAAGGCGTAGGTTCCGTAATAGAGATCCCGTGGCCACGGGACGAGCCAGAGCAGCCAGACGGAAACGACGATGATCGCGATCAGCCGGGCGTAGAAGGCGAACCGGAGGCCTTCGAGCTCCGCCCGTCGAGTGCTCGCCTGAAGACGGCCTTGGGAACGCCCGAGAGGCCAAAGGGATCGAAGCCCATCCGAGATCCTGGATGCAAAGCCGACAAGCCGGGTTGCCAAGTGGGACATGTGAGCGCTCGGATACTTCCAGAAGCTCTGGGTCTGAACCCGATAGCATTCCGACAAGGGCTTTGCACGGTGCCGGCCCGGGGACCTAAATGCTGCCCCGGGCCGACGGCTTCGTGATCTTGGCTGTCAGGTGGCCAGGGATGAGGAGTCGATCACGAAGCGATACTTCACGTCGCCCTTGAGCATCCGCTCGTAGGCTTCGTTGATCCCGTCTACCCGGATCAGCTCGATGTCGGCAACGATCCCGTGCTCGGCACAGAAATCCAGCATTTCCTGCGTCTCGGGAATGCCGCCGATCATCGAGCCGGCCAGGCTGCGGCGCTTCATGATCAGGCTGAACACCTCCGGGGACGGATGCGGTGTCGCCGGTGCTCCCACCAGCGTCATGGTGCCATCGCGCTTGAGCAACG
>JAESFT010000894.1_pt1 | contig 10523 bp, 8 predicted proteins | sample 9269451 | NCBI WGS metagenome assembly JAESFT01 (sample SAMN14502557, study PRJNA617106) | algae metagenome | isolation source: Scytonema hyalinum WJT4-NPBG1 and co-occurring heterotrophs from well... | place: USA: Mojave Desert, Joshua Tree National Park, California | collected 2006-05-25
GTCGTACAGGTTAGGTGAGCCGGGGTGCTTCAATTCGGCATTGCCGTAGCAGGGCCAGGGCAGGCCGAAGTAATCGCCGGTCATGTCATAGCCGGTTACCGGATCCTTGCCGCCCTTGCACTTGAGCGTTTTTACATCGAACAGATGCATGTTCCGCATGTGCGCCTTCAGCCGTTCCGGCGACTGGCCGGTGTAGCCGATGGTCCAGGTGCCGCGATTGATTTCGCGCAGCATGTCTTCCGGCTCCGGCTCCATCATGCCGCCCTTGCCCGGCACCAGCTTGATCTTCGCGACCAGTTCCTTGCCGAAGCCGAGCTTCTCGGCCAGCTGGTACATGATCATGTGGTCGGTGCGCGACTCGAACAGCGGCTCGATGACTTTCTCGCGCCACTGGATCGAACGGTTGGATGCAGTCACCGAACCGGAGGTTTCGAATTGGGTCGCCGCCGGCAGCAGGTACACCGCGCGGTTCGGGTTTAGCTCCTGGCCGTCCACCTTCATCGCCGCCATCGCCGCCGTGGCGGACGGATAGGGGTCGATCACCACCAGCAGGTCGAGCTTGTCGAAGGCCTTCTTCATGTCGAGGCCGCGCGTCTGCGAGTTCGGCGCATGGCCCCAGAACACCATCGCCTTGACGTTGCTGTCCTGGTCGATCAGTTCATTCTTTTCCAGCACCGCATCCACCCAGCGCGACACCGTCGTGCCGGATTTTTCCATCATCGCCTGCGAGGCGAACTGCTTCTTGATCCATTCGTAATCGACGCCCCACACTGTTGCCCAATGCTTCCAGGAACCGGTCGCCAGGCCGTAGTAGCCGGGCAGGGAGTCCGGGTTCGGGCCGACGTCGGTCGCGCCCTGCACGTTGTCGTGGCCGCGGAAGATGTTGGCGCCGCCGCCGGAGACGCCGATGTTGCCGAGCGCCAGCTGCAGGATGCAGGATGCGCGGACCATCGCGTTGCCGATCGTATGCTGCGTCTGTCCCATGCACCAGACGATGGTGGATGGACGGTTCTTGGCCATGGTTTCGGCCGCCTTGAAGATCTCGGCCTCCGGCACGCCGGACACGTCCTCGACCCGGTCCGGCGTCCACTTCATGATTTCTTCCTTGACCTTGTCCATGCCGTAGACGCGGTCATTGATGTACTTCTTGTCTTCCCAGCCGTTCTTGAACACATGGTAGGCGATACCGAACAGCACGGCGACGTCGCTGCCGGAGCGGAAGCGGATGTACTGGTCCGCCTTGGCCGCGGTGCGGGTGAAGCGCGGATCGCAGACGATCATCTTGGTGCCGGTTTCCTTCGCATGCAGCATGTGCAGCATGGACACCGGGTGCGCTTCCGCGGCGTTGGAGCCGATATACAGCGCCGCTTTCGCGTTCTGCATATCGTTGTAGCTGTTGGTCATCGCCCCATAGCCCCAGGTGTTCGCGACGCCGGCCACCGTGGTGGAGTGGCAAATGCGGGCCTGGTGGTCGGTGTTGTTGGTGCCGAAGAAGGACACGAACTTGCGCATCAGCGCCGCCTGTTCGTTGTTGTGCTTCGACGAGCCGACCCAGAACACCGAATCCGGCCCGCTGGTTTTTCGCATGTCGAGCAGCCTGGCGGATATTTCGTTTAGCGCCTGGTCCCAGCTGATGCGCTGGTATTTGCCGTTGACCAGCTTCATCGGGTACTTCAGCCGGTACTCGCCGTGGCCGTGCTCGCGCAGCGCCGCGCCCTTGGCACAGTGCGCGCCGAGGTTGAGCGGCGAATCGAATACCGGTTCCTGGCGCACCCAGACGCCGTTCTCGACCACCGCATCCACCGCGCAGCCGACCGAGCAGTGGGTGCACACGGTACGTTTCACCTCGATCTTGCCGCCGCCCGCGCCTGCGGCGCTGTCCGCCGCCTTCGCCTTCTGGATCAGGTTCAGCTGGGAAGCGGCAATGCCGGCGCCGACGCCGATGCCGGAACGTTTCAGGAACGTTCGTCGGTCCATGGTCGGCAATGCGCGCGACAGGGTCTGGCTGAGGCTGGATGAAAAACGATTGGGCGAGCGCTGGCCTGACTGGCCCTTGCGAGTCAACAGCATGGTTGTCCCCTCGACGGTTGACGGTTAGATGGTGGTGGTGCGGTAGTATTTTTTGACGTGTTCCGTCATCCGGTAACCGGTACCCGCCGGTTTTTCCGGGGCGGGTTCCGCGACGGCGGCGGTGACGGCTTTGGGGGAAAGTTTCGCTGCGATGCCTGCGGCTGCGACTAATCCGAGACCGGCGAAGAAGCTCCTTCTTGCGATCTTGCTCTGCTCTGCCATGGCTGTCTCCTGTGTGGCATGAGTAATCTGTCGTTACTTTTTTATGTAGTTCAAGTTAGCACAATCTTTCCGGCGCGTGTATTGCGGTGCAACATGCGGCGGAGTCCTCGTCGTGCATTATATTGGTGCAGAGTAACACTATATTGTTTGGTTTGGTGTGGCTGGCTGTGTGGTTGAAAAGATTTCATGCGTCGAAAGCGTCGCGTGAGGTTCCCTCCTCCCTAAAAAGGGGAAGGAGCTTTTCCGCCTACAATCTTTGAATACGCGATCACAAGCATTACGCCATATCAAACGCCTGCATCTCCACCTCAAAAAAACTTTTCGCCAGCCGCGCCACCGGCGCATAAAAGCGCGTCCCCGGATGCGCCGTCACCGCATCGCACATCTGCAGCACCCAGGGCTGCATGTGATTCGCGAAGAACTGCTTCTGCGTTGCGACATTGGCATGCAGCGGATCGTCCGACGCGATCAGGTAGCGCATGACTTCGCACAGCGATGCGACATGATCCTCGCTCTCCGGCACGCGTTCATCCCGTTGCAACCCGAGATTCGCGAGGTCGGTGCGCAGCGCCGCCAGCGGTTTTTCCATCAGAAAGCCGGACAGGTAGAAGGACCCGTACAACATCACCTCCGGTTTGCCGACGCCGAGGAAAAGCGCCTCATACTCTTCCCTCACCAATTCTGCCTGCGCAAGCTTGCATGAAGCTGACAGCTCCGCCCATGCCTGTTCAAGCACGCCCTCGCCCTCGCTGCGCGCTGACGCGATCGTGTCCAGGAGCTGCTGCGACGGCGGCGCGTAGAAGAGGGTGGCCAGCAAGCCATAGAGGTCGGCGCGGGCGGTTTCCTCGCCCTGGTCGGGCGCTTCGAATTTCAGGGGCTGGGCACTGGTCATGTGTTTGTCGGTCGCCTTATAAGAATTAGCGCTTCAGGTCCACGATCGTGGTTTCCCGCTTGTTGTCCATCATGTCGATCACCCGGCAGTCGGAACACATCTTGATGCGGTCGATATTCCCGGCGAAAGCGCCGTGCATGGACAGCTTCGAGACCATGTTCTCGATCATCTGCAGCGTGCCGAACGGCTTCTGGCAACGGATGCAGTGATACGGCTGCGCTTCGTTCAGCACCACTGCCTGCTTCGCCGTGTCGGCCAGCAGCAGGCGCGGCGTCAGCGTGATCGCGTTTTCCGGGCAGGTTTTCTCGCAGAGTCCGCATTGCACGCAGTTGCGTTCGGTCAGCCGCAGCTGCGGCATGTTGGCGTTGTCGGTCAGCGCCGACTCGGGGCAGGCGCCGACGCAGGACATGCACAGCGTGCAGGCGCTCTTGTTGACGTTGATTGTGCCGTAGGGAGACGCTGCCGGCAGGGCGATTTCCACCGGTTTCTGCGGCGCGGATTTCAGCAGATGGTCGAGCGCGAAATCGAGGGTGCTGCGCTTGTCCGGCGCAAGGTTGAAGGTAGCGCGTTGCGCCGGGACCTGCGCCGGCTGCATGGCGTGCAGCGCGGCATCGAGCGCCTCCGGCGTCGCCGCCCGGACCAATTGCACATGGGTGCCGACATACCCCATTCCGGACAGGATGGCTTGCGCCACCCCGATCTGTGCCGCGATGGCGTCCAGGTACTGCGGCGCTTCCTCGCCGGTGGCGAGGATGGCGATGTTCGTTGCGCCGTAGGCGATCGCCGCCAGCCAGACATCGATGCCGGTCGAAGCGGTATGGTGCAGATCGACCGGAATCATGCGCGCCGGCAAGCCCTTGATCGTTCCGCCTGCCTTGGCCAGCCGGCCGGCCTGGCCGATCAGCGCCGTGCCACCGGCCTGGCTGTGCAGCAATAGCGCCGGTTGCGCGCCGCCGGCTTTGGCGTAGGTGGTCAGCAGGGTTTTCAGGCGCGTGCCGAGATCGGTTGCACGCGGATAGGTGTAGCTCAGCGCGCCCGAGGGACAGACAGTGGTGCAGGCGCCGCATCCAATGCACAGGTTCGGATTGACCTTGATATGGTTGCCGTTATGGCTGATGGCGGCGGCGGAGCACACCTCGATACAGGCGTTGCAGCCTATCTGCGTATTGCGGCTGTGCGCGCACAGCTTGTCCTTGTAACTGAAGAACTTCGGCTTGCTGAACTGGCCGACCATCTGTGTCAGTTGCAGTGCCGCTTCGGCTTGCTTCGTTTCGCTCGCGCCCGGCGCGAAATAACCCTGCGGCGGCTGGTGCAGGCTGATCAGCGGCCGGTCGGACAAGTCGAAAATCAGGTCGAAGTCGCCGTCGCGCCTGTCCGCCTCGCGGCCGAAGTCGATCGCCCCGATGGCGCCGCAGGCTTTCACGCAATCGCGGTGCGAGCGGCACTTGTCGAGGTCGATCTGGTAGTTGAAGTCGATTGCGTTTTCCGGGCAGACATCGATGCAGGCGTTGCAGCGGGTGCAGGTTTCCAGGTCGATCGGATTAATCTGTTCCCAACGCACCTTGAATGCGCCCAGCCAGCCGTCGATCTGGATGCGGTCGCCGGAAAATATCGGGAAAACCCGTTCCTGCCACACTGCATCTCCGGCCTGGCCGGAGGTGAGCAGCACGCTGACATCGAGCTGGCCATTCAGCCGCCGTGCCCATGGCATCACCCGCGCCGACGGGCCGATCAGCAGCACGCTGCCGGCCGAATCGTATTCCACCGTCGGCACCGGTTCCGGGTCGGGCAGCGCGCCCGCCGCCAGCAGCGCCGCCATCTTCGGCAGCGACTCCGTTGCCTGGGCACCCCAGCCGCCGGTTTCGCGGATATTGACGAAGCGAAGCGGCGCCACCGATTGCTTTTGCTGCGCCAGCTCGCCGAACAGCGCCTGCTCCTGGGTGCAGGCCACCACGAGGTCGTCGACGCCGTCGAGTGCCTGCAGGTAAGCGCCGACTTCGCGCCGGCATAGCTGGCTGGCAACCTCCAGCGTTCCGCTGCCAAGCGCAGCGCCAAGCTTTTCCCCGGCGCCGGCATCGAGCGGCATGGTGCGATTGCAATTACATACTTTGAATTGGGTTGTCATCGTCGGGCTTCGTAGGTGGTTCGGGCGGCGCATCTTCCGCCGGTTGAGCGGCGGTGTGTTCGGCAGAAGCCGCCGATATATCGGGCTCCGTCTGCGCGGGTTCGTCGACCGGCGCTTCCGGCGGCGCGACGTCTTCCAGCAGGCGCATCAGCGGCTGCTCGAACTGCGACAGCGGATCGAGCAGGCCCTTGGCATGGTTGAGCATTGCCAGCATTTCCGGCGGAATCGGTTCGAACTTGCTGTAATCGTCGATATAGATGTCGAGGCCATCCATGACATTGAAATGCGGGTCGGCAAACAATTTCTTCATCGCCGAACGCCGGATGTCTTCATCGACGCCCCTGGCGACGAAACGGGTGAAATCGGATTCCGGCGTCAGCGCGGCCACGTCTTCTATCGTCGGCGGCGGCAGGACTTCCTCGGGCTGCGCCGGTTCAGCCGGTACGGCTTGCTCCGTGTCCGATGCCGTGTCCGCCTTCCGCTTCGACCAGCGGGCAAAAAAGCTCTCAGCTTCCACCGCCGTCTCCTTCCGCCCGTGCCATCTGCTCAACCGCGGCACCGCCTTCAAACGACGGCTTCCGGCGCTTCTTCTTCGGCTCGGGTCGATAGTGGTCCTCCACGAAGGCATTCAATCGCTCCAGCACCCCGGCGGGCAACGGCAACGTATCGACCCGCTGCTCGCCGCCGTCCATCAGGCGTGCAGCCTCGTTGTACGACAACGTGACCTGCTTGGGTACAGCCACTTCGCCGCCGTCGATGTCCTCGAAACGCCACATGACGAACCAGCAGGGGGTGGGGGAGCTGGTATTCAGGAAATAGCCTTCCGCTTCGTCGCTGAACAGCTTGACATCGAATCCGGTAAACAGCCAACGGGTTTCGGCGGGATCGTCGCGAAGGCAGCGCGGCGGGCCTTCGGTAATGAGTTCGCCGCCCGTGACCTCGAGCGGCTTCCATTGGTGCGGCTGCCAACGGTTGTCGAGCGGCGTGCGCTGCATGACAACGGCAACCTTGAGTGCTTCTGTCTCCATGTTCTCGCTGGCGCTTTAGTGCGCTTTTTGTACTGCATGTGCGAGTGCGAAAAGCACCTGCTACATCAAAACCTGTCGCGGTAGAGTCCCCTCCCCCTTACAGGGGGAGGGCTAGGGTAGGGGTAGTGAGGTTGATTATCTGTATGCAGTAGCTCGACCTCACTACCCCTGTGCGGGCCACCCCATCCCAACCAAAAGGATTGCGCTTACGCGCAATCCTTTCCGCAGGCGAACGGCATGCCGTTCGAAACCCCTGCTACACCCCCCTGTGAGGGGGAAGGAGCCTGTTTGCTTACAACCTTCGACAGCGCTACGTATAGCCAACCACTAATCATTCTTGATCACAATACTCGGAAACTTGCTCGACATGTCCTTCGCCTTTTCCGCTACCTTGATCGCCACCTTGCGCGCGATCTCCTTGTAGATCGCCGCCACTTTCCCATCGGGATCGGCCACCACGGTCGGCCGGCCGGAGTCGGCCTGCTCGCGGATCGCCATCGTCAGGGGCAGCGCGCCGAGAAATTCGACGCCGTACTCGCTGCACATCTTCGCGCCGCCGCCTTCGCCGAAAATCGGTTCCGCGTGACCGCAGTTCGAGCACACGTGCACGCTCATGTTTTCCACGATGCCGAGGATCGGGATACCGACCTTCTCGAACATCTTCAGGCCCTTGCGCGCATCCAGCAGCGCAATGTCCTGCGGCGTGGTGACGATCACCGCGCCGGTGACGGGCACCTTTTGCGACAGGGTCAGCTGCACGTCGCCGGTGCCCGGCGGCATGTCGACGATCAGGTAATCGAGGTCGCGCCAGTTGGTCTGTTCCAGCAATTGCTGTAATGCCTGGGTGACGATCGGGCCGCGCCAAACCATCGGCTCGTCCGGGTCGATCATGAAACCGATCGACGACACCTGCAGGCCATAATTCTCCAGCGGCTCCATCGTCTTGCCGTCGAGGGTTTCGGGCCGGCCGGAGATTCCCATCATCATCGGCTGCGACGGCCCGTAGATATCGGCATCCAGGATGCCGACTTCGGCGCCTTCGGCGGCCAGCGCCAGCGCCAGGTTGACCGCGGTGGTCGATTTGCCGACGCCGCCCTTGCCGGAGGCGACGGCGATGATGTTCTTCACGTTCGGCATCAGCTTCACGCCGCGCTGGGCGGCATGGGCGACGATCTTCGAATACACATTGGCGCTCACATTGCCGGCGCCTTCGATGCCGCGGATGGCGGCGATGACGGCCTTGCGGATCTGGTCAATCTGGCTTTTCGCCGGATAACCAAGTTCGACGTCGAGCGTGACATCGCTGCCGTCGACCTTGATATTTCTGGCCGACTTCGTGGTATTCAGGTCCTTGCCGGTGTTGGGGTCGATGACCCGGGAAAGCGCCGCCTTGACGGCTTCAATCGAAATGCTCATTCCATCTCCTGAATAGTTGGAGATAAGTCTAAACTAAGTTATGCCGGTTCGGCTTGCCATTTCGACGGCGCTGTCGGCATCCGGCGAACCGCCAACGCGCACTTGTCGTTTTGTCATGCGCGGCGTGCCGCGAGTTCGACAGTTTTTTCGCCGGCGACTTACAATGCGTTCAAACAATCCTGCGCCGCCATGACTGAAAAAGTGATTCCGCTTGCGGACCTTCGGTATCTGAATCGGGTGCCGGCCGTCCCGTCGCAACTCGAAGCACCCACCGGTTTGCTGACCGATGCCCTGGCGCGCCCGTTGCGTGACCTGCGCATTTCGGTGACCGACCGCTGCAATTTCCGTTGTGTATATTGCATGCCGAAGGAAATCTTCGACAGCGCCTATGCCTTCTTGCCGCAAAGCTCGCTGCTGTCCTTCGAGGAAATCACCCGCATCGCCAACATTGCTGTTGCGCATGGCGTCGAAAAAATCCGTTTGACCGGCGGCGAGCCGCTGCTGCGCAAGCATCTCGAAAAACTCATCGCGTCGCTGAGCGCGCTCCGCACGCCCGACGGCCGCGAACTCGATCTCACACTTACCACCAACGGTTCGCTGCTGGCGAAGAAGGCGCAGGCGTTGAAGGATGCCGGACTCAAGCGGGTAACGGTATCGCTCGACGCGCTCGACGACAAGGTGTTCAGGCGCATGAACGACGTCGATTTTTCGGTGCAGGATGTGCTGCACGGCATCGACGTCGCGCACACCGTCGGGCTCGGCCCGATCAAGGTGAACATGGTGGTCAAGCGCGGCCTGAATGATCAGGAAATCGTGCCCATGGCCCGTCACTTCAAGGGCACGCCCTTCGTGCTGCGCTTCATCGAATTCATGGATGTCGGCAGCTCCAACGGCTGGCGCATGGATGACGTCATTCCATCCGCCGACGTGGTCGCGCGCATCCATGCCGCCATGCCGCTTGAAAAGATCCCCGCCAATTGCGAAGGGGAAACGGCGGAGCGCTGGCGCTATCGCGATGGCGGCGGCGAAGTCGGCATGATCTCCAGCGTCACCCAGGCGTTCTGCCATTCCTGCAACCGCGCCCGGCTGTCAACGGAGGGCAAGCTCTTCACCTGCCTGTTCGCCACCGGCGGCCACGATCTGCGCGCACTGCTGCGCGGCGGCCGCAGCGACGAGGAAATCTCCACCGTGCTGGCCCACCTGTGGCGCGACCGCGAAGACCGCTATTCCGAGCAGCGGACCAGCAATACCGCATCGCTGCAGGCGCCGCTGCGCAAGGTGGAAATGTCGTACATCGGCGGCTGAGCCGCCGCCACCCAATCCATTTCACCGATGAAACCAGACATTCACCAGATTACCGGCCTCATCCTCGCCGGCGGACGCGGTTCCCGCATGGGCAACGTCGACAAAGGCCTGCAGACATTCCGTGGCGCACCGATGGTCTTGCATGTGATCATGCGCCTGTCGCCGCAGACCGGCAGCCTGATGATCAACGCCAACCAGAACCTCGGACCGTACGAGGGCTTCGGCCTGCCGGTATGGCCCGATCAGTTGACCGGGTTCGAGGGCCCGCTGGCAGGCCTGCAGACCGGACTGACGCATTGCGATACCGAATACCTCGTCACCGCGCCCTGTGACTCGCCTTTCCTGCCCAAAGACCTGGTCGAGAGGCTGGCCGATGCGATCGACGGCCACGACCTCGCAGTGGCGGTCACCGAGGAGGCCGGCAGGCGCCAGCCGCATCCGGTGTTCTGCCTGATGAAGTCATCGCTGCTGTCGAATCTCTCCTTATACCTGCAGGGCGGCGGGCGCAAGATCGATACCTGGTACCGGTCGCTGGATTTTGTCGAAGTGCTGTTTGAAGACGAGTCCGCGTTCCGGAATATCAATACGCTGGAGGAATTGCGGCGGTTTGAATGAGGTTTGTTGGTGTAGATATAAAAAACTGATGCCTATTTAAGATTAGGCTGTTTTTGAATTTCACTACCCCACCCTACGCCGGGCGCCCCTAACCTTCCCCCTGAAAATGGGAGGGGACTGGCCCCTTCCCCCTTTCAGGGGGAAGGTTGGGATGGGGGTAGTGAGCATCAATACGTGACTCCCTTCATTTCATAAAAAAAGAAAATGCCCCATCCCACCCTCTCCGACGTCACCAGCTGCCTCTCCGACTACGACCCGAACGCGCTTCCCGTCGCGCAGGCGCAGGCCATCATCCGCGACTTTGTCACCCCGATCCGGTCGGTCGAAAAAGTCGCGCTACGCAGCGCCCTCGGCCGCGTACTCGCGCAGGACATCGTGTCCGCCATCGACGTCCCCGCACATGACAATTCCGCGATGGACGGCTACGCAATGCGCGGCGCCGATCTCGATGGGGCGCAGCCGACCACGCTGAACATCATTGCCACCGCCTATGCCGGCGCCGGGGTCGAGACCAAAGTCGCCGCCGGCGAGTGCGTGCGCATCATGACCGGCGCGCCCATGCCCGCCGGCTGCGATACCGTAGTGCCGCAGGAATTCACGCAAGCGGCAACCAGCACGAATGTGACGATTCCCCCCGGCGTGGTGAAGACCGGCGACAACCGCCGCCTGCGCGGCGAAGACCTTGCCGCCGGCAAGCCCGCGTTGTTGCAAGGCCGCATCCTGCGCCCGGCCGACATCGGTTTGATGGCGTCGCTCGGCATCGCCGAAGTGCCGGTGCAGAGGCGGCTGCGGGTGACGTTCTTCTCCACCGGCGACGAGTTGCGCTCCATCGGCGAACCGCTCGACCCCG
>JAESFT010000895.1_pt1 | contig 10510 bp, 11 predicted proteins | sample 9269451 | NCBI WGS metagenome assembly JAESFT01 (sample SAMN14502557, study PRJNA617106) | algae metagenome | isolation source: Scytonema hyalinum WJT4-NPBG1 and co-occurring heterotrophs from well... | place: USA: Mojave Desert, Joshua Tree National Park, California | collected 2006-05-25
GCTCCCTGAAGTTGCTACTTCTTGCGCTCAAAAAGACTTATTGAAAGCTGCTTAATTTTATTGCTTTATTGTTTGATTCAACATCCGGGTGTTTTGCATTTTCTATGCACCCCCTGAACGTTTACCACATCGCTTTTCCTAAAACATACCAGTAATTTTCATTATTGATTGATCAGGAGTAAGATATTACCCGCAGAAGCTCAACGTTGAACCTCAAAGCCTCGCATTTCACCTTCAGAAGCTCAATGTTGAGCCTAAAAGGGTCAATGTTGACTCTCAAAAGGTCAAACTTCACCTTCAGAAGCTTAACGTTGACTCTCAAAAGGTCAAACTTCACCTTCAGAAGCTCAACGTTGACTCTCAAAAGGTCAAACTTCACCTTCAAAAGCTCAAAGTTGACTCTCAGAAGCTCAACGTTCTTAACGGCGGTGCGTTAGGCGCTTTGCTTATGTTCTTCGTTATAAATCATATCCAAAGGGTGCGCCTAACACACCCTACTGGGTAATTTACTAAACTTGATGGGTTGGTAGTTAGCGCTTCAGCGCTAAAGCGCTAACTACGAACTAAACTGAGAATAGGATATTTCAAACCTTAACTAGCTGGAATATCCGATGCTTTTTTCTTAGTACGACGGGTAAACCTGCGCCCCATCTCATTAATAACCGCATCTAAACCCATCACGTTTCCACTTGCTTTGGCATAACTATAAACTGCTAGCGCTGATGTATACGCTTCACTTGCAGCTGTCATACACGTATCATCTACTAAGTCTTGCAGTTGCGTCAGAGATAGCAGCACAGGATATAACGCTTCATATAACATCATATCCCGGCGCATCTCTTCCAAATTAAAAGAACGAGGAAGAAAATCTGGGTTTTGCGTCGCCACTTCTAAGGCTTTGCTGACAAAAGCCCGACTTTTATCTCCCATCTTTAGCATTGTGCGCCGCTCTTCAGTTGTCAAACCTATCAAAAACGGTAATTTTTCCCGAATGGTAGCAATAGCCTGCATCACTGCTTGGCGATCGCTTTGGGAAAAGCTAGCACTAATCCGATTGTCTGCCATTTTTCATACTCCTTTGGGATACCTAAATACAGTGTTCCCAAATCAAGAAAAGCGATCGCCACTTTTATTTACTTGAATTATCAAGCACCAATTGGTCATGCAATTTCATCATTTCACTCTATTCTTGAATTTCTACCGACACCACATTTAATTCTGCTTCCAACTGTTCAACTGTAGGCAAACTTCCTTGTAAATTCTCCGGCAAAGCCTGTCTTAATTGATAAGTAGAAACACCAATCGGCTTATTCATATCGCGCAGAGCATATTCTACAATCGTCTTATTTCTGCTCTTGCACAAAATCATGCCAATACTAGCTTGGTCGCTTGGGTGTCGCAGTAAATCATCCACAGCCGAAACGTAGAAATTCATCTTGCCAGAAAACTCCGGCTTGAATTCTTCAATCTTCAGGTCAATAACAACAAAGCAGCGCAAACGCAAGTGATAAAACAACAAATCAATATAAAAATCTTGGCCTCCAATTTCCAGATGATATTGACTCCCCACAAAGGCAAAACCTACTCCCAGTTCTAAGAAATCACGAATGTGGTTAATTAACGCCTTCTCTAAATCGCGCTCTTGCGCTGCTTCTCGTAAACTGAGAAAATCGAAATTATAGGGGTCTTTAATAATTTGTTGTGCCAGTTCTGATTGAGGTTTGGGCAGAGTGCGCTCGAAGTTAGTTACACTCTTACCTTGCCTGTGGTAAAGTCCACTCTCGATTTGATGGACTAAGACATTGCGACTCCAACCTTGCTGTATTGTTTGATGAATGTACCACTTGCGCTCAGCGTTATCTTTGACTTTATCTAAAAGAACGCAATTATGAAACCAGGGAATTTGTGCAGCAGGCTGCTGCACAAATTCTTGATCGGGGTAAGCTTCAGCAAAAGCTCGCATATACTTAAGATTGCGAAACGAGAACCCCTTAATCTCTGGAAAAGCTTTGCGTAAGTCAGCAGCCAAACGGTCAATCACCTTTGCTCCTTAGCCTTGCTGCTGCTGTCGCAAAAGGATATCTCGCCCAATTTGCCAATACAGAAGTATCAATTCGCGGTTGACAGCAAGCACCGCCCTGACTTGAGCTTGTTTTATACGTTCTTTGAGTTCGCCCAAAAATTCTTCATAACCTTCAGCAACTGGCAATTTCGCCATAACCCAGCCCTTATAAATCTTATCAAAAGACGCAAAAAGTCTTAACGCCTTTGCAACGGGCAGTCGCCTGGATCGGGAAACCCTACCAAGAGCACTGCCCTCGTCTTTGCGTAAGATACTACCACGCCTTAAACCACCGCGATACACTCAATCTCCACCAACACATCCTTAGGCAAACGCGACACCTGCACACATGCACGCGCTGGCGCTGTCGCTTCATCAAAAGACTTTGCATACACCGCATTCATCGCTGCAAAATCATTCATATCTGCCAAAAACACACTCGTTTTCACCACATCCTCAAACGTCACCCCAGCAGCCGTAAGAATTGCCTCTAAATTTGCCATCACCTGTTGTGTCTGCACAGTGACATCCCCCTCACCAACAATCTTTCCCGTCTTGGGATCAAGAGGAATTTGCCCAGCCACAAAAACCATTTCACCAGAAGCTGCGATCGCTTGATTATAGGGTCCCACTGGTGCAGGTGCATTCTCAGTACGAATAACCCTTTTACTCATTTCTCCTCCTCTGCGCCCTCTGCGCCTGTGTGGTTCCTGATCTACTCCAACCTTGGACGTATCCCATAGTGCTGATACCGCCAATAATCATGCAGAATCTTATCATGGTCAAAACATAAATTCTTAGGCACGCGCCAAGACTCAAAAATCCCTATACCCTTAGCATCATCCCCCGCCTTGGGTTCACCCGTTGCAGTTGCCAAAAACACAATGCTGAGTGTGTGCTGACGGGGATCGCGACTGGGATCGGAGTATACATGAAATTGTTCAATTAACTCCACCTGCAAGCCAGTCTCCTCCAAAGCTTCGCGCCGCGCCGCAATCTCCACAGATTCGCCGTAATCTACAAAACCACCAGGAAGAGCCCAACCTAAAGGTGGATTATGTCGCTCAATTAACACTATAGGTCGATGAGGACGATCACCTAATTCGATGATGATATCAACTGTCGGAGCAGGATTTCGGTAACTCATAGTTATTAGTCATTAGTCATTAGTCATTAGTCATTAGTGAGTCAGCGCTGCAGGAGGTGAGACCAGTGCTGCAGGAGGGTTTCCCTCCGCAGGCAACTGGCTCTCCCGTTGGGGTTTCCCGACCTAGGCGACTGGCGTTGGCGCAGCCTCTCCGGAGGAGATACCCGAAGGGTCAAGAGTCAACAGTGAAATATTTTTTACTGTGCACTAATGGTATCGGCTGGACAAAGGATAAACAACGCGAGTTTAGTGGATTCATAGCGACTTACTGTTCCGTGATAAACTTCGGTGCGATAGCGCCATCGCGTCCTCAATTAATAGCAGGTTAAGTATGCCCTTTCCTAGATCCAGTGGTATTTTGCTACATCCCACCTCCTTTCCCGGTCGATTTGGCATTGGGGATTTAGGCTTAGAAGCATATCGCTTCATTGATTTTCTCAGAGAGAGCGGTCAGCAATATTGGCAAGTTCTACCTTTAGGACCAACTGGGTACGGTAATTCTCCTTATGCTTCTTTTTCAGCATTAGCTGGAAATCCCCTGCTGATTAGCCCAGACCAACTAGTAGAGCAGGGTTGGCTAGCACAGGAGGACTTTGCTAATTTACCAACATTTGAGTCGTCCAAGGTAGATTACGACAAAGTTAGACCAATTAAAATTGAGCTGCTTAAAAAAGCCTGTGAGAACTTTAAAAACCAGGCATCGCCCATACAGCAAACGGAATTTGCTGGTTTTTGTGACAGCAAAGCTTATTGGTTGGATGATTATGCCGCCTTTATGGCGCTTAAAGATGTCCACGACGGGAGAAGCTGGCATACTTGGAAGCCAGAACTTGCCAAACGCGAACCAGAAGCATTGGAACGGATAGGGCGGGAACTGACTGCGGAAATATTCTTTCACAAATTCACCCAATATGAATTCTTCCGCGAGTGGTCGCAACTCAAAAGCTATGCCAACATGAGTGGTATTCAAATTGTCGGCGATATCCCCATCTACGTAGCCCATGATAGTGCCGATGTGTGGTCCCATCGCGACATCTTTTCCCTAGATGAAGAGACGGGAGAAGCGGCGCTGATGGCGGGAGTTCCACCAGATTACTTTAGCGCTACTGGTCAATTGTGGGGCAACCCAGTTTATGACTGGGAGGAACTGAAAAAACAAGACTATAAGTGGTGGATAGGGCGTTTTGAAGCGTTGCTAGATTATGTTGATGTGATTCGCATCGACCACTTCCGAGGGTTTGAAACTTACTGGGCTGTGAAAAGAGGGGAACAAACAGCGATAAATGGTGAGTGGATTAAAGCCCCTGGGGAAGAGTTGTTCGAGGCGATTAAACTCAAGTTGGGCAAACTACCGATCATGGCGGAGGATTTGGGTGATATTACGCCAGATGTAGAAGCGCTGCGAGACAAGTTTGAATTTCCCGGGATGAAAATTTTGCAGTTTGCTTTTAGTGATGACGCGGGTAATCCGTTTTTACCGTTCAACTACCAACGCAATAGCATAGTTTACACCGGGACTCACGACAACGACACAACCGTAAGCTGGTTCAATAAAGCGACAGAACACGAAAAGCAATCCTTGTTGCTTTATCTGGGTTGTCAAAGCCCTGAAGGTATTGCCTGGGATTTTATTCGACTGGCTATGACTTCTGTGGCGAATCAGGCAATTCTCCCACTACAGGATGTCTTGGGATTGGGAGGTGAAGCGCGGATGAATTTCCCAAGTAAAGCTGAAGGAAACTGGGAGTGGCGATATGAGGGGGATGCTTTAACTCGGGAGTTAGGCGATCGCCTACAAACTCTCACCAGATTCTCTGGACGTGCGCCTCAACCTAAGTGAGGATAAGGGGGATGAGGGGGATATTACTCCCCCATCTCTCCTATCTCCCCCATTTCAATACGCAGTATTAGCTGCGATTGTGACTTGTTTCACTTTCCCAGGTTCTCCTAGTTGCTTGGCTTGTTGCTTGTTGACACTCACGAGCACGCCACCCGCATTACCTGCTTTGACAGTCAGTTCTCCCTGTGCAATCCAAGTCCGTTGGCTTCCCTGTGGAAGTTCACCCTCGTACTGAACTTTGCCATCGGCTACCACTCGAATCCAAGACTTCTCTTTCAAAGTCAGACCAATTTGCACCTGCTGATTGGCGTTAGTGCTGCTAAAGGATTCGCTCAAAGCTTGGCGTTGCTGTGTCTGATTCTTTTGGATCACTTGTGGTTGTGCTAGACGCTGTCTTTGTGCTTTTGGGTTGCCTTGGCTATAACTTACTTGTGAAGTCGCACTGTTGAGTAATCCAGACAAGCCACTGACAGAGCAGAAAATCACAAATATGTACAGCACATAAAGATGCACGGGGCGTAATTGATCTACCCCGTTGGTTTTCCAGCCTGGCTTTAAGCTCACCCGGTTCATACCTATGGGAAAAGTGCTGGAAAATTCTGCTCCATTCAACCCGAGTGCATCAGCAAATTGCCGTATCAAACCCTGAGTGTAAACTGGCTCTGGGAGCTCAGCTAAATTAGCTTCTTCTATCGCCTGCAATAGCCGTTTCGGAATTCTGGTCAACCCGACCATTTCCTCTAAGGATAAACCTTGTTCCAAGCGCACAGTCCAAAGTTTAGCACCCATGTCCGCTAGAATTTCGGCTCTTTGTTGCTCTATTGAAGGTGTTGACTCTAACTTGTCTTTCCTTCTTACCCATTTCATACTCTGTTACACTCCTTAAACCCAGCTGAATCATTAATAGGAATCTGCAGCAATTGCTTTTTTTAAAAAGCGAATTTCAAACTCTTCTAGGTGACGATACTCACCCTCAGCTAAATAGCCTTTTCCTGGCGTTTGTAATTGAATTGAACCGATAGCAGTGCGATGTAGTGTTATCACCGGATATCCCAGCTGTTCGGCGATACGGCGAATTTGACGATTTCTCCCCTCCTTCAAAATAATTTCTAAACAGCTAGAATTGGCAAACTTTTCTACGACTCGCACTTGTGCTGGTCGTGTTTTTCTCTCCTCCAAGACCACACCCTGACGCCACATCTGTAGCACTTCTTGTGGAGGATGTCCTTTGACCAAAACACGATATGTTTTGGGAATACTGTGACTGGGATGGGTTAGCCCAAATGTTAGGTCGCCATCGTTTGTAAGTATTAAAGCTCCTGTAGAGTCTACATCTAAGCGACCTACTGGGTGAATACCTTTACCGGAACTTATTTGTTTAGGTAGTAAGTCTAAGACTGTAGGTCTTCCTTGCTGATCCTCGCAAGTGGTTACGACTCCGGTTGGTTTGTGCAGTAACAGGTACATTAAAGCTGGACGTTGCACAAAAGACACGGGCTTTCCATCGACCGTGATCGTATCTCTTTGGGGATCAGCTTTTTGACCCATATGTGCTAATTCACCATTAACACGCACACGTGAGGCTTTGATCATTTCTTCAGCTTCACGACGTGAGGCTATACCCCACTGAGAAAGAATCTTTTGTAACCGAGCCTCCATGTGGAAATTACTTATAATAGATGGAAATCGTTGATAAACAAAGAATATATTTAAATTTTGTCCTGAATCACTGTAAATGGTAAAGTAATAGCCTATTACAGTACTTGGCGCTTGTTAATTGGATATTCATAAGCAGAACGGTTAGATGCAATTAAATTCACAGTCAAAGAAATCAAACAAAGTACGGATTGTTACAAATATACTAACAACAGCACTGAAGCTGTGGTTAAAAACGCAAGTGAGCCAAATCTCCGAACTGGAAGTAGAGATTAAAGCGAGCGATCGCCAAATTCTCTCTGGTTGCATTCCGAGTGTATCTATTTTTGCCAGTCATGCAGTTTATCGAGGTCTCCATCTTACACAGATTGAACTAGTTGCAGAAAACATTCGGATCAACATTGGCTCCGTACTTAAGGGGCAACCACTGCGACTGTTAGAAACAGTACCAGTAGTTGGCGAGTTAATCCAGTCAGAGGATGATCTCAATGCCTCCCTTTCATCTGCCTTATTACCAAGTGCTCTCAATGATGTTCTGGTTAAACTTTTACCAGAACACTGCCCCGAATCCAAGTCTATCAGTTGGCAAAAAATTAAGCTTCACAAGAGTAAAGCAATACTCTGCGCTATTTTGGCAGACGAAAGCGAACCTACTGACTTAGATATTAGTATGAGTTTGGAGTTACTGAGCACACAGGAATTGCAACTCTCATCAATTCAAGTCAAAAGCAATAAGGGAACGATGTTTGAGGGGAATCACCAAGACCTTTATTTCAATCTAGGTTCAGATGTTGATATTCAAGAGTTAACTCTCGTTCCGGGGCAGTTAGTGTGTCGCGGACGGATTAACGTCAACCCCTAATCATTAAAAATAAGAAACTAAAACAGTACATTCTTTACTTTTAATGATATATTTAGCTACAAAATATGATAATTAAACTAAGTACAGTCTTTCTAATTTCGTAGCACCCTGGCTCGTAGTTGCGCTTATCGTACCTGAGCCAGGAATCATTACGAAACAGACACAGTTCTGTACTCAGTAGAACACAAGAGATTTTTTAGAGTTGTTTGTCAGTTACAAGAAGCCACCTGATGATGCTCATCAAAGCATGAGGTCATCAGCTGTTCGTCCAAGAACCACAGACGCTTGTCGATTACCATCGAGATTTCAGCGTACAAGTACGCTGTATCTGCATCCCCCAGAATGGCAGTACGGTCAATGTTCTCCCACAGCAAAGAGCCATAGATGGATAGGCGCTCTGCGAGGGATGCTACGTGTTCTTGACGTTCTGTAATATGAAAGGGGTATTCAGGTAATACTGAGTGTTTGACAGCTGCCCGAGCAGTTCCTCTGGCTAAACCACCAAGGGTTGTCACTCTCTCCGCAAGCAAATCAATATACACCTCCAGTTCCATTGCAATTTCATGAAACAGTTCGTGTAAAGAACAAAAGCTCATGTTTTTGACATTCCAACGCGCCTGCTTGACCTGAGTCTTCAGATCAACGGTAGTTGCAAGCGTTTGGTTGAGGATGTCAACAAGTTGCGCTTGGACTTCTAAGGGTGTACTATTGCGAGTGGCATCAGGGCGAGTACAGCGAGGCTTGCGATTATCGTTCATACGCTCTCCTCAAGAAGAAATAGGAAAAGGACGTAGTGGTAGAACGCCCAGCAAGCACTTTTTTGCAAACGTCTCTTTGGAGATGCACCGCAATACTCATCACTTTCATTCGATTTCTCCCAACACCCGTGAATTTGGCAGGGCTATTTTCATGCTCCAAAACAAGAAAGAAATGCGGGGGATAAGGGAGGACATTATCCCCAGCCTTTATTGCTGCTGCAATTGTTGGGTGAACAACCTTGCTTTGATTAATGGGGCAAGAATTTCGCCTTGTGTTTTCACGGGGCTTGTATTAGGAGATTCAACTGGCTCGAATACCACTAGCCGAGATTAATAGAGAATAGAGACTTTCATTTTTATCTAAGGTATATGAAACCGTGATTGCTGCTGTCTAGAGGATTCTTGCTGTTTTAGAAGATTCTTGCTATTTTCTGGAAGAGCGAATTTCTTTGGGTGTCACTCCTAGCAAGCGCTTGAAGTGACGTGTAAATTGGCTTTGGTCAGCAAAACCAACCTGTGAGGCAATTTCAGAAATTTTTAGTTGACTTTGTAGGAGCAATATCTTGGCACGCTCAATCCGGCAGTGAATCACATATTGGTAGGGAGAAAGCCCTGTAGACTGCTTGAACAAGCGGGCGAAGTGGTACTGACTTATGCTGACTTGCTGTGCCATACTCCCAAGCAGTAAATTATCTGCTAAATTGTCAATAATAAACTCAATGACTCGCTGTAGCTTATACTTCGGCAATCCTCCTTGATATTCTCGAAGTTTGTGCTTCGGTGCAGAGTAATGCTGCAACAAGTGGGCTGATAGCGCAGTCGCCATTGATTCAGCGTAAAGGCGACTAGCCGATCCATCTGATTCCAGTGCTGTCTTAAGAGCAAGCCCAATTTGAAAAATTAACGGATCGGGTTTGGAAAAGTGTGGTATTATTTCCAAAATATCTGGGTCAACTGACTCGCCTGCAATATTTGAGACAAACTCAGAGTCCAAGCACAAAGCGATAAATTCGGATTCCTGAGGAGAATATATCTTGTGGGTGACTTCAGGAGGAATGACCGCTACGTCGCCTCGTATACAGTTCTCGGTTTTGTGGCAATCGCCTAGCCATCGCTCCAGCCCTGACTGACTTTTGAGACGAATCGCAAGTGTATAATGTGATGCGTAATGTTCCGGGCTTTCATACTCTGGTTGAACGTGGTGTTCCAGAGACATATTCTCCCATCCAGCTTCGTGGCTAGATAGCAAAGGTGGTTTGGGAAGTACGCTCTTGCGAGCTTCGACTCTAGTCACATCAAGCGCTAAAGCTTTTTGTTGTGGCATTGATTTCACCTCGTCTGCTAGGCTTTTGCCGTTAATTGGGTCAAAAACGTGTTGGCTATAGCTTGTAGTGGCTTGGTGTCGGTAAACCTAACTTTTTGGGGGACTATTGAGGAGAGCGTTTCTTTTGCGAGTAACGCTTGCACAGGAAGACAATTTCTTAGGTTATAACCGAAGAAAGAACTCAGTACTCAGTAGTTGGGATTGTTAATTAAGGTACAAGCCCCTCAAACAAGTAAAAAGTTAAAAGAAATATATTTTTACTTTTTACTTGGTTCCTTTTACTTGTTCTGGCATCCTTTTTAAACCCCCTAACGTTTCGGCTTCGCTCAACGTTAGCCCCGAGCGTAGCCGAGGGGCTAAATTTATTTATGGGGATGCCCAAGCTGTGTTCTGTGTTCTTCTTAAAACATATATCGGTCATCGGCACTTAAGTGCCCAGTCGAATTGGCACGCAGCGCGTGAAATTCAGCCTTAGAAATTGACATACCTTTTGAGTGTTGCTTTTTTGATACAAACAAAGTTGCAACTGTTTTTTCCTTTGAAGGCGAGACAACGGAAATTGTTACCCTTGCTAAGGAATTTAGCCCAAGGTTAGATACCGAAACACCGTGTTGCTTTCAGTAATAGTTATCATCACTATTAGCACATAATATTTATAAGAAGTTAAAGTCATCTTTACAATTACCAATAGAATCTATAAAACTTTTCACAAACAAACGCAAACAAAGTAGATGTTAGGACTTACGCATTGACAAAAAACATCATCCATGTGTACTAGGCAGCACAAGTCTTGGTGAGATTGTCCACAATGTACTCACGCACAACGAAAGTGAATAAATTTCTTTGCAATTCATACCAATT
>JAESFT010000896.1_pt1 | contig 10510 bp, 14 predicted proteins | sample 9269451 | NCBI WGS metagenome assembly JAESFT01 (sample SAMN14502557, study PRJNA617106) | algae metagenome | isolation source: Scytonema hyalinum WJT4-NPBG1 and co-occurring heterotrophs from well... | place: USA: Mojave Desert, Joshua Tree National Park, California | collected 2006-05-25
CGCAGATCAACATCCAGAAGAACGAGATCGGAGGCTTCGAGGCGCTCCTGCGCTGGCATCACCCCGAGCGCGGTCTCGTGCCGCCGGCCGAGTTCATTCCGGTGATCGAGGATACCGGCCTCATCTCGCCCCTGGGCGATTGGATCATCGAGCAGGCCTGCAAGGAAGCCGCGACTTGGCCCCGCGACGTCCATGTGGCGGTCAATCTCTCGCCGATACAGTTCCGGAACAGGGGGCTCGTGCAGAGCGTCAGCCGCGCTTTGGCGGCATCAGGCCTTGCTCCGAACCGGCTGGAGCTCGAGATCACCGAGTCGGTGCTGCTCCAGGACAACGAGATGACCGTCTCCACGCTGCATCAGCTGCGCCGGCTCGGCGTGCGCATCGCGATGGACGATTTCGGCACCGGCTACTCCTCCCTGAGCTATCTGCGCAGTTTTCCGTTCGACAAGATCAAGATCGACCAGTCCTTCGTCCGGGAGATGTCCCAGCGGGCGGATTGCCTTGCGATCGTCCAGTCCGTCGCCAATCTAGGCGCCAGCCTGGGCATGCCCACCGTGGCCGAAGGGATTGAGACGGAGGATCAGCTGCGGCAGGTCCAGGCGGCCGGGTGCACCGATGCGCAGGGCTATTATTTCGGGCGCCCGAAGCCGGCGCGAGAATTGGTCCACACTCTGGACGCTCTCAAGCACAAGGTCAGAGTAGCCTAGGAGCTGATGGATCGAGGTTCTTCAAACCCTGCTGATCGAGGGAGGGCGCCTTCGTGCGATTTTGTCGAAGAAGCGAACTATGCTAGGCAGATTTTCCACTGCGTGAACGCCGACATGCGAAGCGGAGCGACTGTTCGGCACGCATGGGCTTTCGATCAGCGACCAGCAAACAACCGGCGACGGGAGCAAGGTGAATGAAGACATATTGCGAGTTTACGTTCGAGGCCGCGCACTCGGTGGCTCCCTATTCCGGGCTGCACGGGCATACCTTCATCGTCAAGCTCACCTTCGGCGGAGCCGTCGACGAGGTCTATGGCTGGCCGGTCAATCTCTACGACGTCGAGAACTACATCAAGGAGATCAAGGGCGAGCACGGATCGGGCCTCGATCACGGCAATCTCGATCTCAACCCTGAGATCGGCATCGCCTCCCTGGAGAACGTCACCACGTATATCTGGCGGCTCGTGAAGGCCCGGTTCCCGAACCTCGAGGAAGTGGAGCTCAAGCGCGGCATGCCCGGATCCACGGAAGGCTGCATCTATCGCGGCGAGCCGGCGAGCAGCAGCCTCGCGGCCTGAAAAGGTTCGCTCCTCGAAATAAAAAGCCGCCTCTCGGAGGCGGCTTTTTCGTGCCCGAAATCGATTGGGTTCCTTAAGGCGTGTAGCCGAAGGAATAGGAGACCGTCAGCCCGACGCCGACCTGGTGCTCCGAGCCGAATTGCTTGACGATCGGGCTGTCGGCCGCATCGCCCACCAGATGCTTGTAGGTGACGAAGGCGGTGGTCGACCATTGCTGCGACCAGTCGTAGCTGACCGCACCCGTCGCACCCACGGAGGTGATGCCGCCGGAAGGCCGGTACGGGGTCACCTGGCCGTTCAGCGCCGCCTCGGCGGGCGTCACGCCGAAATAGGTGCGGGTGAATTCGCCGTCGCCCAGAGCAAGCCGGGGTCCGACCGAGACGGTGAACGCTCCGAAGCGCTGGACCGCGTCGAGGCCCAAATCGGCCACGAAGCCTTCATGGCCGCCAAAGCCGCGCCGGATCTCGGCGCGGGCCCGCAGGAACTCGAGCGGCCAGTATTCCACGAAGACGCCGGGCTCCACCGCCCAGTCGACCTTCTCCAGGCCGAAGAGCTCCCGGTTGTCCTGCAGGTAACGCCCGCCTACGAAGCGGCCCACGACGCCGAACCGGACCGCGGAATCCTCCAGGAACGAGAAGCTCAGGCCGTCATCGGGAGCGCTGAAGCGCTCGACTGTGCCGGCACGGCGAAAGCTCAGGGACGGATAGCCGATGAAGCTGAACTCGTCCGAACCCGGATAGGACGGCCCCACCCGCAGATTGCCTTTCACGGTGACGATCCAGCCCGAGGAGGCCTGGACGGGCTCCGGCGAGAAGAACAAATCGGCCCCCTGGGCCATGGTCGAACCCGCCACGAGGGCCGTCAGAAAGGCGAAGGATGGGACTGCGCGCATGGCTGTTCCGATTCAAGATTCCATCCTGCCGTGGTGGCCTCAAACGGACGTAAGGTCAAGCCTCGGTTGCGCCTATGGTTTCGCCTTGGTGACGGTTTCGGGAGCGGACGACGTTGCAGACGCGGGAGAACTTTCACGCACCTGGGCGGTTGAACACGAGACAGAATGTTGCAAGGGAGAAGTTCTTGTCCGTGACCAGTGCCAGCCGCCCGCAGCCGGACGAATTCTATCCCAAGCCGCCGCCGACCGAGCCGGTTCCCATCATGCCGATCCCCCCGGAGACGCCGTTGCCGTCGACGCCCCCGGGTGCGCCGTCACCCCTGCCCGAACAGCCGCCGGAGCCCGACAAGCCGATCATCCATCCGATGCTGCCGCCCGAGGTTCCCTGAGCGGCGACGGCGAGCGTCGGGACGGAGGGCCCCGCGCCATGGGAGCCTTTCGGTTTCAGGCGCCTTCGACACGAAGGTTGTTCTGGACGTGTGCGACGCCCGAGGCCAGTTCGGCCAGATCTTCGGCCCGGCGTTTGAGGCCGCGGCTGGACACGGTGCCGGCGAGCGTCACTTCCCCATCCTGCACCGATACTTCGATGTTCGAGGCATCGATGAACGGGTCTTCCGTGAGGCGCTCGCACACATCTTCATGGATGCGCTCGTCGGACCGCTTATACCCCTTGGGACCGCGTCCGCGATGGGCGCCGGAGGAGCGTCCGTCCTCTCGCCCGGTGCGAACGTCCGGATCGTTCGGGTCGCGTGACCCGAAGGCGCCCAGGCCCGAACGATTACGGCTGTAGCCGGGATCGAATCCCTCGTCGTCCGGGGGGCCGCCGCGCCCGTCGTCGACGACACCGCCGGCAAACTCGTTGGCGTCGCTGCCGTAGCCGCCCGGGTATTCCCGGCCTTCGCCTCGGAAGCCGACGGCGCCGCGCGGAGGCACATCGCCGTAGCCGTTGTCGTCATCGAAAGGGTTCCGATTCCTGCGGCGGGTGTCTACCATTAGGTCTGCTCCTTCGATTGCAGGAGCAACCACCCCGCTTCCCCTCCGGTTCCACATGACAGGAGCGCAGATTCGATCGCCATGAAGGCAGCCCAGCGCATCCGGCTTTTCAACGATATCTTTGCCCGCGACGGAGGGCGTTGCGTCTACTGCGGCATCCCGGCGCGGCGACCGGGCCGTGGCGTGAAGCGGGCGCCCGATCTCGCGACCCTCGACCATGTGCTGCCCAGGTCTCTCGGCGGGCCGCTCGACCGGGACAACATCGTGCTGGCCTGCTCCGCCTGCAACAACGAGCGCGGCACCATGGACGCACGGGAGTTCAGAGACTTAAAGGCTCGTCAGAAAGTGACCATGGGCCCCTGATACCGCACGGGGTGGAACAGGGTCCTCCGTCCCGACGTTCGACAGCAGGAAACGCCATGGCGAAAGGACGGGTGCGATGAATATCGAGGATCAAGTGCGCGAGGCCATCGTGGCCGAGCTGAAGCGTCAGTCGGAGGCGGGGCAGCAGGGGCTTCGGGTCAAGTCCGGCGAAGCCGAAATGATCACCATCGAAGGCCGCGTCAATCTCGACGAGCTGACCATGGCGGTGGTAGGGTCACTGGCCGGCGGACCCTGATCCCTCAGGCGCTCGCAGCTGCTGCTCCACGTTCCGCCGACACCGCTTCCTGCCGGGGACCCAGAGCCAGATAGCGGAAGCGGTGCGAGCTTCCGGGCGCATCGTCCAGAAGTGCCAGACTCTGTTCCATGTCGCGCTTCCCGGCAGCCCAGCGATCGCGGATGGAGGAGGGCGAATAATCGAAGGTCTTGCCGGCGCGCTCGTCGCTGCCCGCGTAATAGGCCAGGTGAAGGAGTGTTGCCTTGGGGCCCTCCGGCTCCCATCGGTCGCGCAGGGCATATTCGCGCTCGAGCGCCTTCAAGGTCCGCCGCGTGGCGCTGGCGAAGATGAGATCGTTCGCCCGCTCCGCAGTTGAGTCGAGCGAGGCCGGGCGTGCCGCCTGCAGGCTGAACAACTCGACGGCGATGCAGGTGAAGTCCTGGTTCATCGGCTCGGCGAACGGCACGTCGAGAGGCAGATTGTTGGTGTAGCCGGGGTCGCACAGCAGCCGGCCGCCGATCTCGACGGGCGGAAAGATCGGCGTAATCGCGGCGCTGGCCAGGAAGTGCTCGGGCCCAAGCGTGTCGCGCGTCGTGTCGAACAGCACCTCGTCACCCGATTCGAGGTCGACGCAGCCGACGGTGAGCCTGATATCGCCCCGGTTCAGCCTGTCGAAGTCCACAAGCCGCTCCAATGTCTGGCGCAGAGGCGTGTGGTCGTAGAGTGCGACGTCGTCCGGCATCCAGGGCAGCATGGAGAGCATTCCCGGGAAGCGATGCCCGAACAGGCCCGGTCGTCCGAACAGGAGCGCCGTGATCGTGTGAAGCTCGTTGTAGGTGTGCCGGACTTTCGTGCCGCGTCCTAGAAGCCCCGGTGAACGGATCATCGCCTCGTCCCAGAAAGCCTTGAGCCGGGGCAGGCGATCCTCCGGGGCATTCCCGGCGATGATCGCGGCCGTGACCGCTCCGATGGATCCGCCAACGATCCATTGCGGTTCGATGGCCTGCTGCAGCAGGGTTTCGTAAGCGCCGGCCAAATAGGAGCCGAGTGCATTGCCGCCGCCGAGCACCAGGACGACCGGATGCTCCTCGCCTGGTGATTCTCGACTGAATTTCGACGAAGAGGTCATCGTGAATGCCTTGGCCCATCGGCAGGCGTCGCCGGGTTTGAAATAGCGCTCGTATGGGATCATAGGAGAGGCCGGGAAACGCCCGCCTCCGGCAAGGGTTCCGAGGATCGGCAGGCAATCACAGGGAGAGGGTCTTGGCGAAGCAGGATACTTCGATTCGGACGGAGGACGGAACCGCCAAGGCCGGGCTGTTTCGCCCAAGCCATCCCGCCAGCGCAGGCGTCATCCTCTACATGGATGCATTCGGTCCACGCCCCGCACTCGATGCCATGGCCGAGCGGCTGGCGGATGAAGGTTATGCGGTTCTCGTTCCCGATCTCTTTTACCGGTTCGGCGTTTACGGCCCCTTCGATGCCAGGACAGCTTTTTCGGAGGAGCCCACCCGCACCGCATTGAGGAGCATGATCGACGGCACCAGCCAGGACATGACCTGTCGCGATACGGCGGCGTTCCTCGACGCGCTCACCCAGGCAGGCGTCACGGGTCCGGTCGGCGCGGTCGGCTATTGCATGGGCGGAGGCCGCGCCATCCGTGCGGCGGCCGCCTATCCCGACCGCATTGCCGCAGCCGCGAGCTTCCATGGGGGACGCCTTGCGAGCGATGCGCCCGACAGTCCGCATCGCCACGTGTCCACGATCAAGGGGCGCGTCTATGTGGGCAGCGCCGGCGTCGACGGCAGCTTCCCGCCCGAACAATCAGCCCTGCTGGCGGAGGCTTTGCGCCGGGCCGAGATCGACCACATCATCGAGAATTATGTCGGCATGGCCCATGGCTGGGCCGTCTCCGACCACAGCGTCTATGACGAACGCGGAGCCGAGCGACATTGGAACCGGCTGCTCACCTTGTTCGAAGAGACGCTGCGCGGACATCCCTCAGCCAGGCCTGCCTGAGGCTGGTTTGGACACCTTCGACGGCAGCGGGAACAGGCTCACGAAACGTTGGGCCAGCGCTCGATCGCCCTCAACCTGAAGCACGCCAGCCTGTTCCAACGTCTCCAGAGGCTGCCCGCCATAGATCGCGCCGGCCAGGACCGGCGGAGTTCCTGCCAGGATCACGTCGGCTTCGTCGAGGGGAGCGCGGTCAACCCTGATCCGTCCACTGGCGAGCTGGGCGAGGAAGGTTTCCTCCCCGATGCGAAACCCGATTCGGGCGTCCACGCCCTTCGCCTGCTCCGCATCGAACATGGTTCTCATGGACAGCACCAGAGAGGCCGTGCTGAACGGCAGGGTCGGGTCGTGCGAGGGCGAGCGTGCCGCCCAGCGCCCCAGTGCCTGAAAGATCGGCTCGCTCTCGTATCCCCAATCCGTCAGCTCGTAGACCTGCACCGCCGCAGGCGGCGGCAGCTTGCGGCGCACCAGAATGCCGGCGCTCTCCAACCCTTCCAGGCGCTGGGTGAGAACATTGGCGCTGATGCCCGGCAGGCTCTCCCGCAGGTCGCTGAACCGCTTGGGCCCAAGCATGAGCTCGCGCATCACCAGAAGCGCCCAGCGCTCGCCGACGAGGTCGAGCGCATGGGCGGTCGCGCAGGCGTCCTCATAATGGCGCTTGGGCCGGCTCTGGGGATTGTTAGTTATTTTTTCTAACTTCATAGTTGCTATTTATAACTTTCCGTGGAATCAATGTCAAATCACAAGCCGAGAGGGGAAATGAAATGTCCAAGCTGATCTTCGTGAACCTGCCCGTTGCCGACCTGCCGAAGTCCATCGCCTTCTACGAGGCCCTGGGTGCCGTGAAGAACGAGCAATTCACCGACCATACCGCCGCCTGCATGGTCTTTTCCGAGACGATCCATGCGATGCTCCTGACCCACGACAAGTTCCGCGAATTCACGCCGAAGAAGATCGCCAATGCCAAGGAAACGTCGGAAGTGCTGATCTGCCTCTCCGCGGAAAGTCGCGACGAGGTCGACGCGACCCTTGCCAAAGCCATGGCCGCCGGCGGCAGGGGCGATCCCGGCCCGAAGCAGGATTTCGGATTCATGTATGGCCGCAGCTTCGAGGATCCCGACGGCCACATCTGGGAAGTGATGTGGATGGATCTTGCAGCAGCCACGGAAGCCATGAGCAACAGCACTCCGGCGTGAGCTCACGTCAGTGGAAGGAGGATATGGCATGACTGACCAATTCGCTGCCAATCACGAACTTGTCGTCACGCGCCTGATCGATGCGCCACCCGAGACCGTCTACAAGGTCTGGACCGAGCGCACCGGCGAATGGTGGGCCCCGCGCCCCTACACCACGCCGGAGGTCGATTTCGACCTTCGGCCGGGAGGCCGCTGCCGGGCCTTGATGCGCGCGCCCGACGGCACCGACATGCCCGACGAGGAGGGCGTGTTTCTCGAGGTCGTTCCGAATCGCAAGATCGTCTTCACCAATGCCTTCGCGCCCGGGTGGATTCCGCAGAATCCCTTCATGGTGGTGATCGTCGCCTTCGACCCCGAAGGTTCAGGGACCCGCTACACCGCTCGGGTGCTCCATTGGAACGAAGAGACGCTCAAACAGCACGAGCAGATGGGCTTCCATGAGGGCTGGGGCGCCGTGGCGGGCCAACTGGCTGAACTCGCCGAAAGCAAGCCTGTAGCCACTGCGGCATAAGGCACCGAGAGGGAGGGAACGAATGACCACGATGTCCTACACAGCGGCACCAAATGCCAACAGCAGAACCGGCGCAAGTGTCTGGACCGGGCGCGCCTTGAGCGGTCTGGTCGTCCTTTTCCTCCTGTTCGACGCCGCGATCAAGCTGGTGCCGCTTCAGGTGGTGATCGACACGGCGATTCCGCTCGGCTGGCCGGCCGATCCCGCCCTCTGGCGCACGCTCGGCCTCGTGCTCATCGCGTCCGCCCTGCTTTATGCGTATCCGCGCACGTCGATCCTGGGAGCCATCCTGATCACCGCCTATCTTGGCGGGGCAATCGCCACCCATGTGCGCATCGGCAGCCCGCCGTTCAGCCACACGCTCTTCGGTGTCTATCTCGGGATTACCGTGTGGGCCGGTCTCTGGCTCCGCGATCCACGGGTGCGGGCGCTCCTGCCGCTCGCCCGCTGAAATCTCACCCGAACATCTCCTCCCGGCGGCATGACGTGCCGCCCGTTCAGGCGACGGCCGTGGCGAGCTGGATCTGCAACCCGTCGACCACGACACGGTTTCGTCCGGCCGCCTTGGCCTTGTAGAGAGCCCCGTCCGCCCGCTCGATGACGTCCTGAATATCCCGATCCTCGAGGCGGGCCATGGCGCCACCGACGCTGATGGTGACGGACAGGTTCTGGCCCTGATGCTTGATCGAAAGAGCCTCGATCGCACGGCGCAGATTCTGAGCCACCGTGATGATTCCCTTCGCATCGACCGCGTGCATGAGAACAATGAACTCTTCGCCGCCGAACCGGGCGATGATGTCGGAGGTGCGCAGGGCCATCGTCAAAGCGGTTCCGACGGCCTGGATCACGGCATCGCCGGCAGCATGTCCGTAGGTGTCGTTGACCCTTTTGAAGAGATCGATGTCGAGGAGCAGGATGGCCAAGGGGCGTTCGGTGCGCCGACAGAGAGTGAAAGCGTCGTCCGCCAGGAGGCTGAAGCCGCGACGGTTGAGGAGCCCGGACAAGGCATCCGTCTCGGCCACCTGGCGAAGAGCGGTCACATCCTTCTCATGCTGCGAGGCAACCTCGATCGCCTGCTGCTCAGCCGCCCCGGCTCGCCGGAGAAGCGAGCGGAGTGCCGCCGAGAGCCTGATGATTTCCCGGGATCCCGCCACACGGGGAACTTGGGAGATTGTCGGATCGCGGCCAATCTTGTCGGCGGCCTGGATGATCGCCTGCAAGGGACGGGCAACGCCCCTCGCGATGAAGAGCGCGCACATCAGGCCAGCCAATGCGATTGCGCATCCCAAACCGATGATCGTCCAGACGATGCCCTTGGTGGCAGCGAACGCGATGCTGTCGGGCTGGCGGGAGATCACGATCCAGTTGAGACCAGGATAATCCTTGTAGCCGCCCGCAACGGCATAGCCGGCCAGCATGGGTTCGGGACCCGACGGATCCTCGAAGGCGCCTGTTTTGGCCTGGCGCATCGCGCGGACCTGCTCGTCCGTGAAAGGCTTGCTGCCGATGTTTGGACCCAGGAGCATCGTTCCGTCACCGGACAGAATCCAGATGGACTTGCTGTCCGGCCGGCTTTGGCTGCGGAGAACCGCCTGGCGCCGCTCCTCCGCCCAGGTCCAGCTCAGGTGAGCGCCGATCACACCGACCACGCGGCCGCTCTCGTCACGAACCGGCGCCGCGACGTCGACGAAGCGGAAGGGCTCATTGTTCGGCCCAGGACCGAGAAGAGCGGCAAGGAGCTTGGCTTCGTGCACATCGCCGACAGCCGGGCCCTTGAGACCGTCCTGGAACCACGGACGGGCCTGAACGGACTGACCCTCCAGCATGCCCTGTGTCGCAGCCCGGACCGTTCCGTCGGGCGCGGCAAAGCCGATCCAGGCATAGTCGGGATACGAGGTCCGCAACTGCTCGAGCACCTGACGGACCATGGCCGGATCGCCCGTCCAGATGTTCTTCAGGGGCGGCATGGCGGCGAGATTGCGGATTTCCCGGTAGCGTTCGAACATGCCGCGATCCAGGATGCTCGTCGTGAGCGCCGCATCGTGGGCTTCGTTGCTCATGACGATCTGCCGGACACGGCTCTGAGCGATATAGGCCGCTCCCGCAGCAAGGACACACACGAGCGCCAGGCACAGCACGCCGACCAGCAGGGTGACCTGCTGCCGGAGCGACCAGTGCCGCATTGCTACCATGAGTGCCGTCCGTTGAGAGATGAGGGATCCTAAAGCCGAGCCTTATACCCGCATGTGCATCTTTGTGGCACCTTTCATGATGGATGGTTAAATTTGCTCTGCCGCGCCTCGATGCTCGCCCGCATAGGATTGAAAAGACACCGTCCCTATGCAAGCTTGAGCACATACCGGGGGACAGCGATGATCGTTTATGTGTTGGCGCTCCTGATCGGAGTGATCGCCGGCTTGCGTGCGATGACGGCTCCCGCGGCCATCAGCTGGGCGGCCTCCCTTGGCCTCATCAATCTTGAGGGCACCTGGCTCGCGTTTTTGGGCTATCGCTTCACGCCCTGGATCATGACGGTCCTCGCCCTCGGTGAACTGATCGGCGACAAGCTCCCGACCACGCCCAGCCGCAAGACCCTGCTTCCCTTCGCAACCCGGACTATCGTCGGCGGCCTGTGCGGCGGTGCGGTTGCCGCCCAGGGCGGATCTTTCCTGGGCGGGCTCGTGGCCGGAGCCGTGGGCGGGATCATCGGCACGCTTGGAGGAGCGGAAGGCCGGGCGCGCCTGGCGGCCGCCTTCGGCAAGGATCGTCCCGCCGCCCTGATCGAGGACGCCATCGCAATCCTCGGAGCGGCGCTGATCGTGGGAGCAGTGCCATGAGCCAATCGTTCGATGCCATCGTGGTCGGCGCCGGACAGGCCGGACCGTCGCTCGCCGGGCGGCTGGCCGCGGCCGGCATGAAGGTCGCCATCATTGAGCGGAAGCTTTTCGGCGGAACCTGCGTCAACACCGGATGCATGCCGACGAAAACCCTGGTGGCGAGCGCCTATGCGGCGCATCTC
>JAESFT010000897.1_pt1 | contig 10479 bp, 10 predicted proteins | sample 9269451 | NCBI WGS metagenome assembly JAESFT01 (sample SAMN14502557, study PRJNA617106) | algae metagenome | isolation source: Scytonema hyalinum WJT4-NPBG1 and co-occurring heterotrophs from well... | place: USA: Mojave Desert, Joshua Tree National Park, California | collected 2006-05-25
TACTGTAATCCTTCTCTTATACAAAAACTGTCCGTCAGGTCAAGTTCACCCTTTTTGTCTATTCATAAAACCAAATCCCTATAACAGTTCTGGGATTGTTAAGAAAGATCCGGGTAATGCATAGCCTAGTAGGGAAGGGGGCTAGGGGGTTAGGTCACGCGATGATTTTTCCACATAAGGTGAAAAGTCAGATAAACTCACCGAGCTTAGGCTATAAACTCATGACTAATGACTAATTCAAGCTAAATTCCTCAAACTCAGGTTGCCCAAACAGCATATTTCGGTCTACCGCTGAGAAAACTTTATTGTTGGCGCGATCAGAATTCAAACATCGACAAACTAACTGAGCAACATCTGCACGATGGATGCTACCAGAAATGCGTGGCTCTTCGGTTAAAACTCCATTTCCAGTTGCGGGTTCCGACACAAGTCCACCAGGACGGATGATGGTGTAAGTCAGCCCACTTTCAATCAAGTGATTTTCAGCTTTTTCCTTTTCTACTAAAACGGGTCCTAATGTTTGCAAAACTTGGGGAGGTAAAGCAACAACACTGTTTCCACTACCAATAGAAGAAACAAGAATAAATTTTTGCACTCCTGCTTTGACTGCTGCATCAATAAGATTTTTATTACCTATATAATCTACCTTTTCACTGTCTTTGGGTAAACTACCAATTGTACTTATAACTGCATAAACGGGTTCATTTGTCAGTATGGCACGTTCTACATCGCCTATATTTAAGGCGTCTCCCAGAACTACCTTAATGCCTATTGCTTCTAGTTCCGCACGAGATGCTTCTGTTCTAACAAGTGCTTTTACGTTTACCTGTTGTTCGATCAAACACTTGGCAATTTCTAAACCAACGCCGCGACTAGCGCCAGCAATAAAAATGTTGGATGTCGTTGTCATGGATATTTTCTTAAGTAACAATTGTGTAACAACTCATCAATATACAGCAATCTTATTTAATTATTTATTAATAAAGTAAATATACTTAGCCCGATAGTAGGAAGCACTTTTGTAGAAGTTCATGCCAAGGTATTAGATAATGGCGCTAAAATAAAGTTATGGGTAAAAGATTCAAAAAAGACCTGGAAGAACATCAAGATGTACGAGTTGCTGCTACCTCAAGAATTTGGGGTATTGCTGTGGGAATGCTAGCAATTTGTATTCCGCTTTCAGCGGTGACGAAAAGTGGTCCAATTCTACCTTTAGCGACTCTGACAGGCGCAGCAGTGGGTACAGCTGCTGTGTGGCGTTCTGATGACAAAAAATCAAAAAGTAACTCTTTGCCTCAGCAGAAAGTAGAACTGTTAGAGCAAAGAATCGCTAACTTAGAAACAATTGTTAGTAGTGAGGATTTTGATTTGCGGATGAAAATTAAACAGCTAGAAGTGAGCGATCGCGCGGAGCGCAACTCCCAAGGGCATCGCCAACCTGACAATTAGATAATTTTCATCCAAACCGTGTCTGTGTAAGGTGCCACTCTATTTATGGCAGCCTATGGCAATTTTTAAATAATTGCCATCATTCATAATTAAGATAATATTATTCATTTGATAACCCTTCGTTCTATTATACCTGTTTGAGAGTTGATGAATTATAGGTAAAATTGCCATGTTGATAGAGAAAAAATCGGAAACAATTGTAAAGTGATATTACAATTGTTTCAAAAATATTTAAAAATCGTCGGAAATCCAAACATGGTTCTAAGGTAGAACCTAAGGAGATGCTAGAGGCAAATTATGACGAATAAAATTCAAAAGTATCGGTTTGTCTGTACCCTTACCTTCGGGGATATCTACGGTCAAATCATTATTTGGTTGATTACCATTACGATAAGCTTGGCGTCAGCTTTGGCGCTGATGGGTGCTAGACGACCAGTTTATGCTTTAGTTACAGTTGGACTCGTAGTTCTACTATCTTTGCCTTTCTTGCTTTTTGCCTTCGTAACCACCTTGCTAAATCACATTGAGGTGTCTCCCATAGAAGCAGGCACAAAAATGGAACCAATGCCTGGTAATATTTCTCAGCAACAACCTGTACAAGCGACTAGCTGAAGGGATTTTAGATAGAGGACTGGTTATTGGTTAGTGGTTAATAGTTAGTGGTAAAGAATAACTAATAACTAACAACCCTCACTCCCTACTCCAAAATCCACAATTAAAACAATATCCCTGTCTGTTGGCGGGGAATTTTTTTTAGAGATGCGACATTTCACGTTTCTACAATAGAAAAGCTATAGCTTTTTTTTACACTGGGTGGCTGATTATGCTTGAACATGATGTGATTATTGTCGGAGGTGGGTTGGCTGGGTGTCGCGCCGCATTGGAAATTGTCCGCACTGACCCCAGTTTGAATGTGGCTGTGGTTGCCAAAACCCACCCGATTCGTTCTCACTCGGTCGCAGCACAAGGTGGGATGGCTGCATCTCTGAAAAATGTTGATTCTAGCGACACTTGGGAAGCTCATGCTTTCGACACTGTCAAGGGTTCCGATTATTTGGCGGATCAAGATGCAGTGGAAATTCTTACGCGTGAAGCGCCAGATGTGGTGATTGACCTAGAACACATGGGGGTTTTGTTCTCCCGTTTAAGCGATGGTCGTATTGCTCAACGTGCTTTTGGCGGACATTCTCACAACCGCACTTGCTACGCCGCTGATAAGACTGGTCACGCCATTTTGCACGAATTGGTGAATAATTTGCGGCGATATGGTGTGCAAATTTATCAAGAGTGGTATGTGATGCGCCTGATTCTGGAAGAAGGTCAGGCGAAAGGTTTGGTGATGTACCACATTTTGGATGGGCATATTGAAGTGGTGCGGGCTAAGGCGGTGATGTTTGCGACTGGTGGCTATGGTCGTGTTTACAACACCACGTCTAATGATTATGCTTCCACTGGTGATGGTCTCGCAATGACTGCCCTGGCTGGGTTGCCCTTAGAAGACATGGAATTTGTGCAATTTCATCCCACAGGGTTGTATCCGGTAGGGGTGCTGATTTCAGAAGCAGTGCGCGGAGAAGGGGCGTATCTGATCAACTCTGAGGGAGAACGCTTCATGGCAAGGTATGCTCCCAGCCGCATGGAACTTGCCCCGCGTGATATTACTTCACGGGCGATCGCCTACGAAATTCGTGCAGGTCGCGGTGTTCATCCCGATGGCACTGCTGGTGGTCCGTTTGTTTATCTCGACCTGCGGCATATGGGTAAAGAAAAAATTATGAGTCGCGTCCCCTTCTGTTGGGAGGAAGCACATCGCTTAGTGGGTGTTGATGCAGTCACTCAACCCATGCCAGTACGCCCCACCATTCACTATTGCATGGGCGGTATCCCAGTCAATACCGACGGTCAAGTCCGCAGTAGTGGTGATGGTCTGGTTGATGGCTTCTTTGCCGCCGGGGAAACTGCTTGTGTTTCCGTACATGGCGCAAATCGCCTCGGCAGTAATTCCTTATTGGAATGTGTGGTTTATGGACGCAGAACAGGAGCTTTTATATCACAATATGTGCAAAAACGCAAGTTACCAAATCTGGATGAGCAACGCTACATCACCGAGGCTCAGCAACAAATTCAGGTTCTGCTAGAACAGCCTGGAAAGCTCCGCATTAACCAAATCCGCCAAACCTTCCAAGATGAAATGACGCAGTATTGTGGCGTGTTCCGTACACAAGAACTGATGCGTGAAGGTCTGCATAAAATAGAGGAGTTACAACAAAAGTACTCGCAAATATACTTAGATGACAAAGGGAATTGCTGGAATACAGAAATTGTGGAAGCTTTGGAATTGCGGAGCCTGATAGTGGTAGGGCGGATGATTCTAGAATCCGCCTTAAATCGTCAGGAAAGTCGCGGCGCTCACTTCCGCGAAGATTACCCCGAACGGGATGATACCAACTTCTTGAAGCACACAATGGCTTATTATTCGCCAGCAGGAATTGATCTTCAATATCGTCCAGTGGCGATTACCATGTTTAAGCCACAAGAACGGAAGTATTGAATTGGGGACTGGGGACTGGGGACTGGGGATTGCAGACTGGGCAATACTGTTCCTTATCCCTAATCCCTACTGCTTTACTCAAACTGTGGATAGATGTATAATTACTTATGAAAAGAAGGGGAGTAGCTGCTGGCAATCATATTAGCCAGTACACCTGAGTCAACATACTGGCAATAAGCCTGGTTCAGGTGACGAGAAATGTAAAGCTCTTATTTTTGAGAATACGAAAAGTACTCAAAGACTGACCGTTGAGAGCAGATAAATTCTTGGAAGTGAGACCTTCACTAAGTTCACATGAAAAAGTGTGAGCTTGGTGGAGTCTCATCGCTCACATCAAGCTCACCAAGGTAAAAAATTCCTGAAGGAGCTTGAGAGAGTGTTAACAGCTTTTACTGCGGGTTTGTTATTAATTACGGTTTCCGAGCTAGGTGATAAAACATTTTTCATTGCCGTGATTTTAGCGATGCATCACTCCCGGCGGTTAGTCTTTGTAGGTGTGACAGCGGCTTTAGCTGCAATGACAATTCTTTCTGTTGCCCTGGGACAAGCAGTTTCTGTACTTCCAAAAGTTTATATTCATCATGCTGAGATAGCTTTATTTCTTGGCTTTGGAATAAAGCTGCTTTATGATGCAAGCCGAATGCCTGCTTTTAGTTGTGATAACGAAGTTGTAGAAGAGGCAGAAGCTGCAGTGAAACAGGCAGATATGCAACTGCCGAAAAAGAAAAATGCTTTAGCAATTTTAACAGAAGCCTTTGTCTTGACATTTATGGCGGAGTGGGGCGATCGCACACAAATTGCCACGATTGCTTTAGCCGCAGGAAATAACGCCATTGGAGTAACAACGGGCGCAATTTTAGGACACGCCATTTGTGCTGCCATTGCTGTCATTGGTGGCAGAATGCTAGCAGGGCGAATTTCTGAACGGAAACTCACCTTCATAGGTGGATTTTTGTTTCTTTTGTTTGGTGTCGTAGCCGCTCTTGAGGGAGCGTGAGGCAAGATGGGGAAGATGAGGAAGGAAACGAAGAATGACAACTCCCGCTCATCTTCGTCATCTCCCTTCACTCTTTAGGGGTGCTATTCGGCGTTGGCGTTGGAGTGGGAGTAGCAGAGGGGGATTCACTTGCTTGCTTATTAATTTCGTCTCTGTACTGGGTTGGTGCTAAAGCCGCAGCTTTGGTAAACAAAATTTTTGCTTCATCAGTTTTGCCCTGTTCTTTGAAGAGCATCGCCTTGGCTAAAGCGGGACGAAAATCCTGTGGATCGTTCTTGATTGCCTCGTCATAAGTAGTAAGAGCTTGAGCATAGCGTTTTTGGGAGGCGTGTACGTTGCCCAAGAGCACTTGTACAGCGACTGTATCCACACTTCCAGGCTGAGTTTTATTTGCTTGGCTTGCATTATTGAGAGTATCTTGCAGCAAACCAACAGCTGCTTCGGGGCGTTTTTGATCCAGCAGGAGAGCTACCATTCCTTGTAAAGCATCAAGGTTGCCAGGTTTATTTTGCAGAACAGAACGGTAAGCTTGAGCAGCTCCTTCCTTGTCGCCAATTTGCTGCTTAGCTTGAGCCAGCAGCACTGCGTATCTTGTTTGTTCTGGATTCAGCTTTGCTAACTTTTCTAAAGGTTCAATAACGCTCTTGATCTCACCGACACCTAAGCTGAGTAACTGTAAACGAGTCTCAAGCAAGCCTCGCAGCGCCGTTTGGTTGTCGCTTTCCCGCTGCAAAACCTGTTCATAACCCCGTGCTGCATCTTCGAGCTTTGATTTTTGATCAGAGGAAGGCGAACCACTTCTTGCGTTTGCGGACTGTTCGGTTGAGCTTTGCGTTTCATTAAACGCTCCAATGAGGGGCACTATTGAAACTCCAACAAAAGCAATAAGTGCCAGCACCAAAATCACATTGACTATCCAGCGATTGCGAGGTTTAGACACAAAACCGTCCTTAAACTCTAATGACATTATCGTTTACAGAAAACATGAAAGTTAAAAATTTTAAAAACTTTGCGGAATGCCGTGAATTGTTTGTGAATTTTATAACAAAAAGCAATGTACGCAATCCATGTAAGTGTTCACTTTAGGAGGAATAGTCTGAATTTTAGCTATGTTATGCTTCCGAAACTAGTGTAAAGGCGCTAAATTACACATTTAGTGCGTGTATGCGAAATTTCGCGTCTTTAGTATCGCACAGAGCGTTGAGGTAGGTTGTCTTGAAAGGAAATATACTTACAAGCGCCGCACAAACGCTCTTTCCAGCTGCCTTCGTAAAATCCCACAATGGGATGTGTCTCCGCCGCAAGGAGTTTTTATGACTTCCGACCTGATGCCGTCGCCCGAATCGTCCAACTCAGCTGCCTCTAAAGAAGCTTTAAACAGCAATGACGCAGCTACGAATTTAAATGCAGCGAACCCAGCTTCTCAAGCAGAAGATTCGCCTGTGATCTCAAATGAAACTGCCAATGATGAAAACTTAGTAAATCGGCTGCAACCGATTCCACCTCCTAGCGAACCAATGCAGTACCGAGCCATTGGCTTAGTACGAGGTCGTTACGTTGCCAGCAGCGAACAATTCACTCAAGGTGCAATGTTCACCTCAGATGGTGCAGAACTCGATGCCGTCCTTCTGGGTCGGATTATGAGTTTAGTTAAAAATCATTTGGACTTGGAAAAAGAACATCTGTGGGTCGTTTATCCGCGTACTCGGCAGGAAAACGACAAATTGCACGTACAAATTGTAGGAGTTTGGGAGCCAGAAAACTTAGCTAAACAAACAGCTGATGATGAAGATTCAGCTACAGAAGATTTGCAAACAGCCGCTAATGATTCATCAAGTGCCCTCGTACCCTCATCAGAACTTCCAGATGGTGGTTTTTCTGTTCGTGGCGAGGTCGTTTACCAATCTTTTGAAGGTGAACACTTGGTGGTCAAAATTAAGCAAGCTGCCCGCAAACAAGATGACAAACCAAAGTATTTCAAGTTGAAAATTAAAGGTAAGCTTGAAACCAAAGCAGTCAGTAAGTTTTGGGACTTGAAAGTCAAGCGGGAAGCTGACGAATTGGTTGTAGAAAGCGCTGAGGCGATCGCTGATTTACCCAAAAAGCGCAGACCACCACAACGCAGACCAGGGGGCGGTGGGGGTCGTCGTCCTAGCGGAAGAAAACCATTTCCTCCAAGACAACGCAATGGCGAAACTCCACGCCCACTGCGGAAAACAGACGACTCTTCTGCGGCGTCAAAACCTGTATCTACAAAACCCGTTCCTAAGCCTGTCAAGCGCCCCAAGCCACCGGAACAGTAAAGAATGAATACAGAAGAATGAAGAATGAAAAAATTCTTTATTTTTCTCTCTTCTGTGTTCTTTGTTTATTAAAACTCCGTCCATCGGTCTTGCGGAAGAAAAGACCGCTCCATCTCAATTGGGGCTACGGGTTCTGTTAGGGTAAAATCACCTGATGAAATCCATTGTTTCAACTCCACAGCAACTTGCTTAGAGAGAAATACACTTGCAAGAGGTGCAACGCGCACAGTTCTGCCTTCTATGGTGATACGCCCTGATTTAAGTTGGGTGTAACTGACTAAACCAAAAGTAGGACGGACGCGCCGGGGAATAGAAAAGTCTACTATCGGGGCTACCAAGTCTTTATCTTGAACTGCACATCTTGCAACGACTTCTTCGTTCAATACCGGGAGTGGTACACCCACTCCCAACATCAAAGAAGGACCGTAACTCTTGAAGTAACATCCACGCACCCAACGAGCATCCATTTGCTTGGCATCACCAATTAAAGACAAAGTCGCAGCCGGACCAATAGGTGTACGATTGGGTAAGCGTTTTTGTAAGGGAAAGTGCTGCGTACCTTCCCAAGCAACATAACCAATACCCCCTCCTAGGAAAATTCGCGTGCCAATTCCAATAAGTTGCAGATCTGGGTCGTTGAATAGGGGGGAGATGGCACCAGGGTTAGAGTAAACAGCATTGCTCAAACGCGGTTGTAAAGGACCGAGGTATGTGTAAAGTGGGCGATCGCCCCCATTCACACCAACTATAAAATTTTGATAAAGATTGCGGGGATTGAATAAATAAAACTGGTTTATAGTCTCACGAGTAATCGTCGTTTCAAAATTTGCTCTGGGATAACAATCTGTAACTTGTCCTAGCGATCGTACGTGTACGGGTTTACCAGCTATCAAATCTTCAATGACATGACCCCCACCACGTTCCCGGACTTCTTCCCCGTCCATCACTTCTACTGCACAACTTGCACCCAAGTACAAATCTACTGCTCCAAAACCAGAGTATGCGGGTACCCCATCTAACCAGCAACGGCGAATTTTTATCGGCGGGTCAGTATGTCCTAAATTAATAATTGCACCGCTAGATTCCATCGGCTCAAAAGTGCCAGTGGTGATGACATCAACTTCCTTAGCAACTTTAGTAACACCAACTTCTGCAACTCTTGCTTTTAATTCAAGAGCGGTCAATACTACCGCTTGCTTGCGGCTGATTTTGTCATTTATTTCCGCAATTGTTCGCATAAAAAAATGTATGGAATCAAGGAACGTGAGTTATTGATAGAGGCTGGGTTATTTAATGTACCTACTTAGTAGAGCGTGTTGGAACGCACGGATATAATTTGGATGAATAGTGCATTACACGTTCCAATCACACATCCTACGTTACTATTGCTTTATCACTCTAAATGTTAGATTTATTCTTTCTTTTAATTGTTTAGATGTCTTTGGTATTTGGTGATGCCAAAAATGTTGTGTTGAGCCTTTCATGAGCAGAAGGCTACCATCAGTTAGGGTTATTTCAACTTTCTCTAAATCTTTGTTCAATTTATGCTTAAGTTGAAAACGCCTAGTTTGTCCAAAACTTACTGAAGCGATAATTGGGTTTATTCCTAGTTCTGGCTCATCATCGCTGTGCCATGACACGTAATCCTTTCCATTCCGATAAAGATTGATAAGGACACTATTAAACTTTTCTTGTACAACCTCTTCAATTCTTTCTTTTATTAAAAGTAGTATGGGTGTCCAAGCATCGGGATTCATGGTAATTCCTGAATACGTATAAGATTTACCCCCGTCTCCATACCAAGCTGTCAATCTTGGCAAGTCAACTTCTTTACCAAAAATCTTCATCTTATCTTGTCGCCAATTTATGCTGTCAAATAATTCTTTGAACAGTTGGTTACTTTCTAACCCATTAAAGAAACTTCGATATATAATTACCTCTCCATCTGGTAGAGGTTTACCATCAGCCATCGTTATAACGTCAAGTATTGGTTTAGTAGTCAACTCTTGGTTACTAAATAAGTTAAGGCTCAATTGATTTGCCATATAATCTTGCATTCTAAACTCCAAATTTTGGATATTAAATTAACTTACATATGTCATAAAAATTCTTTGATACCTACCTATCCCTTGATTATCAACAAAACATCTTGCTGTCATTAACCAAAATCTACCCCTAACGGCTTCATCAAGCATGGATATGTCCCATATCTGAAATAAAGTAGACATTATACTACGAAAATTATCAATCCGTTTTATAGAACTATAAAAATTAGGGCTTACGCATATAAAATAATTAGAACCCTTTTGATAAATGTTTAGGATATTAGCCAAATGCTTTAGGTTTATATGTTCAATATCAAGAATGTTGGAAAAGACATGAAGCTTTATAGTTTGAGATTGAGAGCTAACATCGGTAATATCCAAATTGTCAAGTTTTTTGTTGACTGTCCTAATCTTTAAACCTGCTTGCTTATGTATTAGGGCGGACTGCACATATTGTTCTCCTCGATCAAGTGAAGCAGCAGAGGGTTCAATCAGAGTAAGACTGTTTATGCTTAAATTTATTTTTTTCGAGGCTAGATAACTGATTAAAACACACGTATCAGTTGCGGGACCACAACCATAACTAAAAATCTCAAGTGGCTTTCCTATAAATTTAAATAAATCTAACGTATCAAAAGCACTGGTTAATTTGTAGTAATGATGTGCGCCATAGAGAGCTATGTAAATGTCTACTTCTTCGTCATGTTCTAATATTTTTCTACCATTACTAATATCATTTAGGGCGCGACGGAAATCTTTGTACTTTGGATTTATGTGATACCTGTTTAGACAACTGCCGTATACTTCTTCAAGGTAATTGAAGTCAGTTCTAAATACACCTATTTCGGAAAACTTATTCGGCATTTTTATCCTTCTTTGTGAAATTTACTGGTTTAAGTCCAGAATGCCCCAAAGAAAGTTAAAAAAGGCAAATAATTTGTTAGATCAACATAAATTTAAATATAAAATTATATGAATAATAAATAAATAGTTTCAGTAAAATTACCATAATAACCCAAGTTGCTAGTTATTTGAGAAGGCGATCGCAAAGATAATAAAATCCCCTCCAGTAAGAAAAACGGAGGGGAATTATGTTAAATGAAACAATTGCTGTCTATGCTATCATTGACGACT
>JAESFT010000898.1_pt1 | contig 10471 bp, 10 predicted proteins | sample 9269451 | NCBI WGS metagenome assembly JAESFT01 (sample SAMN14502557, study PRJNA617106) | algae metagenome | isolation source: Scytonema hyalinum WJT4-NPBG1 and co-occurring heterotrophs from well... | place: USA: Mojave Desert, Joshua Tree National Park, California | collected 2006-05-25
CGAGGTTGTCCAGCAACGGTTGGAAGGAAAATTCCTTCACGAACACCCCAATACCGCGGCGCGTCTCGAGAATCCCGATGGATTCCAGCGCCTTGATGGCCTCCCGGACGGAGTTTCGGCTGACGCCCAGTTGCTGTGCGAGAAAAGACTCAGGGGGCAGAGCGTCACCAGGCTTGAGCTTGTTCTCCTCAATGTAGCTGCGCAGACTTTCCTGCACGGTTACGTGCAGCAAAGGCGGCCTGCTCAAGGGCTTTATGTCTTTCAGCCGGGACATCGGTTGCTCCTGCTCGCCGTGACACTGTCTCGCCCACGGCGGACAATCCCCTGTCTCGCTTGTAGCATATCAGCTTGTAGGATATCCTGCAAGGAGTGCACTGGTTGGAGATTTTTGATGCAGGTTGCTTTGCTTGGCGTCGGCCACTGGCATGCCCAGATGCACACGGATGCGATCCGGTTTGCCGGCGGCGAGATCATTGCTGTTTGGGATCAGGACCCAAATGTCAGGACAGCCTTTGCCAACAGCCAACGACTTCCCGTCTGTCGGAGCGTTGAGCAGGCCCTCGCCACACGGCCTGATCTAGTAGTGCTGATGGGCTCTCCCCCGGATCTGGTGAACATCGCCCTAGCGGTCATGGCTGCCGACGTGCCCATGATCCTTGAGAAGCCGGCGTCCAGCACGACCCTCGGCTTGGCTCCAATGGTGGCCGGGGCGCTCAGGCGCGGCAGCTTCGTCGGTGTGCCGCTTCCGAATCGGTTGGGTCCGATCTACCGGGAAATGGCAGAGCTTGACCGCCAAGGTCGCCTCGGAAAGCTCGCTCATGCTCATTTCCGGATCGTCAATGGCCCACCGCAGCGCTACCGCAATGACGGCGTCGGCTGGATGCTCGACCCCGCAATCAGTGGTGGCGGGGCGCTGCGCAATCTCGGCATTCACGGCGTCGATGCCGCTCTCACCCTCGCACAGGGAACCTTGCGCGTCATATCGGCCCTGACAGGCAACCGCATTCATCGGGAGTGTGTTGAGGATCATGCCCATGTCACGCTCCAGGATGAGGCAGGAACGCTTTTCACCGTCGAAGCCGGTTATACTTACGCCTCGATGGCTCCCGGCGGGGACTTTGAGTGGCGGGTTGCTACCAGCAATGCCTACCTGATCGATCGGGGAGAAACGGCTCATTGCGCGACCCTGGACGATGGGACCGTGCGCACGTTGCCGCCCGAGCCTCCTGACACGCGCTATCGGCTATTCATGGCCGATGCCCTGGACAGAGTACGCGCTGGCGCAGCACCAGCCGTCAGCATTCACGACTACCATTCGGCCATGCGGCTCATCGACATGGCGTATGAAAAGGCGAACTCATGATCGGAGTAGGTATCATCGGGGCGGGCCACTTCGGCGCCGTTCATGCACGCGCCATGGCGAGGGTTGGCACGGTCCGGCTCGTGGCATCCTGTCGGGAGCACAGGGTCGCTGCCGCGGCCTTCGCGGCCGAACATGGAGGCAGGAGCTACTTCGACTGGCGGGCTCTGCTCGATGATCCCGAGGTCGATGCAGTCCTGATTGCGACGCCGCACCATCTACACGAGGAGATTGCCGTCCGCGCTGCACAAGCAGGCAAGCACATCCTGCTTGAGAAGCCGATGGCGCCGAGCGTGGCTGCCTGCGATCGGATTCAGGCGGCCGCTGATGCGAGTAAAGTCAAGCTCATGATCGGGCATATCATGCACTTCGCTCTGCCCTGCCTTAAAGCCAAAGAGATCCTCGATTCGGGCACACTTGGAGCGCCGATCCTAGGATCGAGCTGGATGATCAAACTTTGGATGGAGAGCAATCGCCAACCTTGGCATCTCACCCGAGCTACGGGTGGCGGCATGCTGATGACAGCAGGCATCCATGCGCTCGATCGTCTGATCTGGCTCATGGGACAGCCCGCGATTGGAGTGACCGCAATGACCGGCACCTATTTCCACAACCAAGACGCCGACGACACGGCGCTGATTGGACTCCGCTTCGCCAATGGCCGTGTCGGCCAAGTCGCCAGTATCGGTTATCGCGACGGTGCCGTATCGTTCGCCATGGACCTTGTGTGCGAGAAAGGGACCCTCCGGATTGATTTCGATCAGGGTGTTTCCGTTGGGCGAGGAGCGGTCTGGACCGCGGTCCCTGCCTCCATCGAGAGAGACTGGATGGACAGAGCCGTTGCGCGCGAATGGCAGGCAATGGCTGACTGCATCATGACCGATTCACCCTCCCCTGTTAGCGGAGCCTACGGATGCCATATCATCGCATGCATCGAGGCCGCGTATCAGGCCAGCACCGAGCGACGCGAAATCCAATTGCGCTGCCCGAGCTGCGAGAGAACACCTTCCCAGGACGTCAGAACTGATAACTGGAATCTATTATGACATCGCATCCGGCCGCTCAGGGAACCGAACTCATCGACGCGTTGCGAGGTGGTCTCGTCGTATCATGTCAACCGGTACCTGATGGGCCTTTTGATGATCCTGCCTCTGTTGTGCGCTTTGCTCTGGCGGCCCAGAATGCTGGCGCCAAAGCACTGCGTATCGAAGGCGTTTCGAATATCACGGCGGTCGCTGCCGCCAGTTCACTTCCGATCATTGGCCTAGTAAAGCGTGATCTGGCCGATGCACCGATCCGGATCACTCCCTGGATCGAGGACGTCAATGCGGTCGCCAAGGCGGGAGCCGCCATCATCGCAATCGACGCCACCGATCGAACGCGGCCCGTTCCGGTCAAGGATTTGATCGAGGCAGTGCATACTCAGGGCTGTCTCGCGATGGCCGACATCGCGACGATCGCCGAAGCCAAGAATGCGGCGAGGCTTGGTGTTGACATCCTCAGCACCACCATGTCTGGCTACACCGGCACGCAGACACCTCCTCAGATGCCCGATCTGCAGCTGGTGGCCCAGGCGCGCGATCTCGGCAGGCCCGTCTTCGCGGAAGGCCGCTACAATGTACCCCGCCTAGCGGCAGCGGCGCTTCGAGCGGGCGCCGCCGCTGTCGTCGTTGGCTCCGCAATTACGCGGCCGGAACATATCACACGCTGGTTCGTGGCTGCCATGGAAGCAGAGACAACGGGCGCCGAACCTATCCTTGCAATCGATATCGGCGGCAGCAAGACAGCCGTTGCGCTAATCCAGAATAATCACGTCATTGCGCGGCACCAAGTTGCGACGAGGCCATCCGATGGCGTGGAGGCGTGGCTGCAATCGGCCGCCGATTTGGCAAAGAACTGGAGCGGGCAATACAGCGGTGTCGCGGCTGCCGTCACCGGGCTGGTGCGTGAAGGGCGGTGGTTTGCCGTAAATCCCGCGACGCTGCCGATTCCCGCAGGATTCGCTCTAGTGCCAAGTCTAAAGGAGCTCTTCTCAGAACCCGTTGTGGCGGTCAATGACGCTCAGGCGGCGGCGTGGGGCGAATATCGCTTCGGCGCTGGCCGTGGGCGCGATCTTCTTTTTCTCACCGTTTCGAGCGGGATAGGCGGCGGTATCGTGAGCGGCGGCCAGCTCCTGCGTGGATATGGCGGACTTGCCGGACATATCGGGCAGATGCCCATGCTAACCTCTGGAAAGGGATATCATCGTCTCGAACAGGTGGCTTCCGGATTCGCCATTGCGACTGCAGCCCGTAAGGCTGGGCATATTGTGGATGCCAGAGCCGTCTTCGATGCGGCCAGAGCGGGCGAAAGCTGGGCGGAGGCCATCATCGATGACGCAGTCAACCATCTAGCTGTATGCCTGCCAGGATTGCAGACCGTGATCGATCCGCAAGTCTTCGTAATCGGTGGTGGTGTTGGCCTCGCTCCCGGGTATCTTTCACGCCTCGAGACAGCTCTATCACGCCTCCCGACGATTTTTCGCCCGTCTTTGATACCGGCTCTTCTTGGTGCCGACGCCGGGTTGCTCGGAGCAGCGGACCTTTTGAGGCATCAGATAAGGACAGAATGACACCTCGCGAGCAGCCCCTTCTTATGGAGGTCAAATTAACTGATCTGAGCGGCGGAGCTGCTTTTTTGCACAAATCCTGGCATTCATGGAGTGGATGCGGCCGCAGCCACATCTTAGGCAAAGCGGACGGACTTTGGCGGCCTGTGCTAGCATTAACTTCAGGGCTTTCCGGAGATGAGACAGACCGGTCGAATTCTTCGGCAATTTGCTAGGGCGAACTCGAAAAGAAAAAGCGTACCGGAACTGTCATTTGGCGGAATAGTTGAGGCATCCATTGGCAGCGTCCAGACCTGGCTTAGTCGGTGTATCAACATCAGGAGACCGAATTCTCGATTACAATCTCTGTTATCCCAACACTAAGATCATCGATGGAACCAATCGACTTCCGTTTTGACGATGCGCTTTCCAGTGGGGATCGGTGGAACTGGCACGGCTCAAATATGACACGCTCTCTGGGTTGTCTTCGCCCGACAAATTCTTACCCGGATCGGCCGTCATTGAAGCGGATGTCGAGGGCGGCCGTGATGGCCATTAAGGCTGCGATCAGGATGATTCCCGCTGCCGCTGTCCACCCATAGATTCCGGTCACACCACCGACAGCGACAGGACCGATCACTTGGCCGAGATTGCTGCCCTGCATCACCAGACCGATGACCATAGGCGCGAGCGCAACGGATGGTGCCAGGAGCGGGGCGGATGAGATCAGGGTGGCTGGGATCAGCCCGCCAACGGCCGAGAACAGAATGCAGAGCAGGAAGGTGGGCGTAGTGCCAAGGACCTCTAGGAAAATACCGACGCCGGCAAGTCCCATGATCAGGTATGCTCCGCTCAGAAGCACATTGCGCTTGGCGCCGCGCGCCAGCAGGTAGCCCGCCCCAAGATTGCCGACGATGTTGGCGCCACTAGCCAGCGCGCTGAGCAGCCCGGCAGTGCCATGCGAAATCTCCATCTTCTCCATTAACAGCACCGGAAGAAAGCTGAATAGAGCGAAGAACATCAGGCTGTAGAACGTAAAACACACGGCCAGCAGGATTGGCTCCTTGCTGGTGAGCACGCGTGTCACATCGGAGATCGTGCTCCTCCAGGAGACTGACATTCGTGCTGGTGCTAACGGGACCATTGTCCACCCTACCAAGACTGTAGCGGCCGCAAGTCCTGCATTGCTCCACCACAGTGTGCGCCAGTCGCTGAACAGAGGCCCACCGATCATGGCAAGCGCCATACCCGCAGGCATGAAGCAGCTCCACAGGGCGAGGGCGAGATCACGCTCCCTCATGTTCACCACCCGGTTCAGGATGGCAGGACCAGCGACGGTGACCAGAAGAAAGCCAAATCCCTCCAGGAGGCGCGACGCAAGAAGCACGGAGTACCCGGATGCAGTCGCGCCAATGATGGCTCCCAGTACAATCGATCCAAGTCCCAGGAGCAGGATCCGCCGATCGCCGGCGCGACTAACGAGTGTGCCGGCGGGAATCCCGCCCACGAGCCCAAGAACGGCAAAGATCCCCGTCAGCCAGCCTGCCGCCGCAAGATCAAGACCCAGGTCCGTTTGCAACATGGGTGTGGCGATGGCGGCTTTGCCGACCTGAATCGCAGTGACGATACCCGCCCCCACCACCGCACCCACGACGCCCCATTGAGTGTGGCGAAGGGTGGGAGCGTACGCAGCTGTGGTCATCACGCCGCCTCCTTGAGCCGCGCAGCGGCCAGGGCGCGGGCGATCTCAGCGACGTGGCGGCCCTGGAAGCGGGCACCTGCGAGCTCATTAGCGCTGGGCTGGCGATCGCCTCCGTTACCGTCATCGGCCAGTGTTGAGGCGCCGTAGGGGGTGCCGCCGGTAATCTCGTCCATCCGGCTCTGGCCCTTGAAGGTGTAAGGCAGCCCAACCACCACCATGCCGAGGTGGAACAGAACATTATGGACGGACAGAATCGTGCTTTCCTGACCGCCATGCTGGCTGCCGGTGGACGTAAAGACGCTGCCGACCTTTCCCACCAACTTGTCCTCAAACCAGAGCCCCCCGCACTGATCGAGGAAGTTCTTCATTTGCGACGCCATGTTGCCAAAGCGCGTAGGCGTGCCGAAGATGATCGCGTCGTAATCGGGCAGTTCGGCAACGGTCGCGATCTCGGCCGCCTGATCGCGCTTGTATCCCGCTCTCTCGGCGATGTGGTCGGGGACAAGCTCCGGAACCCGTTTGACCACCGCCATGGCTCCGGCGTCCCGCACACCATCGGCAACGGCCTGAGCCATGGCCTCGATGTGGCCGTAGGACGAGTAGTACAGCACCAGCACCTTCGACATTGCTCTTCCTCTGCCGCTACTTCAGTCAAGTTGCGGAGAGGATACGCCTGTGCTTGACATATGGGAGTGATATAAGATCGATAGGTTTGATCGATTGGATAGATCATGCTGGATGTGCTGACGCTAGATCAATTGCGGATCTTCGTGACGGTGGCGGAAAGCGGCAGCTTCCGCTCGGGCGCCGCGCGGCTGTCACGGGTTCAGTCCGCCGTCAGCCATGCAATCGCCAACCTGGAGGCTGAACTCGGCATAGCGCTGTTCGACCGGTCCAGCCATCGTCCTGTGCTGACACCGGAAGGGCAAGCCCTGCTGGCGAACGCTCGGGACATTCTTCTCAGGGTTGATGTCATGCGCGCCCGCGCACGAGGCCTCGGCGAGGGTGTCGAACTCGAGCTCTCCGTGACTGTTGACACATTGTTCCCAATCACCATGATCGGGGCAGCGCTGGTGGAAATGCGAATAGCCTATCCCGCAGTCTCGATCCGACTGGCCGTCGAGCCGCTGGGCGGGCCAATTTCGGCAGTGATCGAAAAGCGTAGCGCACTTGCCATTGTCGTGGGCGAGGACTTCCGAGACCCGCGGATTGCGCTTGGAGCCATTTCTTCCGTAACACAGGTGGCTGTGGTCTCGCCGAGGCACCCGCTAGGCTTGCGCTCACCGAGCGAGGAGCTCGGCTTGCCGGATCTCGCCGATCATCTTCAGATCGTTTTGGCCGATCCGACGCCCCTGTCGGAAGGGCGCAGCTTCGGCGTGCTCTCGCCCCAGACCTGTCGCGTCAGCAGCCAGGACACCAAGCACGCCATGATCCTTGCGGGTCTGGGCTGGGGGCGGCTGCCGCTCTGGCAGGTGGAACGTGATTTGAGTGACGGGCGTCTCGTGCGCCTCGCCACCACTGCGCTCGGGCGCAACAGTCAGGTCGCCTTAGAGGCTTATCTTGCCCATCGCCTGGATGAGCCGCTCGGGCCAGCCGCACAGGCCTTCTGCCAAGCGCTCGAGCGGATCGTCGATGGCTGAGCCAATCACCTGGGTTTCGCGCCTAGCTGTATGGGTATTAAGCTAACGGGCTGCGATAAGGAATCTTGGCCAGAGCAGACGTAGCCCAGAAGAATGTAGATCCCTTTCAAGTTGGATCGAGCAGCCGTGGCCCTGGGCCTTGCTCAGAGAGCTCGTCCCAAGGATTGCGCAACGGGCATGCCGCCGTCGACAAACAGCCGCAACCGATGCAGTCGGTGAGCTGGTCGCGTAGGCGCGTGAGCCGGTCAATGCGGTCGTCAAGATCCGCCTTCCATTGCGCCGACAACCGGCTCCAGTCGGCCGCCGTTGGGGTGCGTCCCTCCGGCAGGGCCGACAACGCCTTGCGGATCTCCGCAAGAGGGATGCCGGTCCGTTGCGCTACCTTAATGATCGCGATGCGTCTCAGTACCTCGCGCGGGTAGCGCCGCTGGTTACCCTGGTTGCGGGAGCTGCGGATCAGTCCCTTGTTCTCATAGAAGTGAAGTGTGGACACCGCCACCCCACTGCGGGCCGCAACCTCGCCCACGGTGAGTTCCCGATGGAATGTGTGGGGAGTGACTTTACTCATGAAAATATGCCTTGACCTCAACCTTGCTTGAGGTTTTATCAACCTGTCTCCCCATTAGCAACAAGGGAGAGACAAACCGATGAACACACCTCTCAAGCTCGCGCTGATCTATGGCAGCATGCGTGAAGGCCGCTTCTGCGATACTGTCGCGAACTGGGCGGCCAACGAGATCTGGAGCCGCAACGACTTCTTTCTCGACGTGATCGACCCAGAAGTACTAGACCTGCCGCTGCGCTACGGGCAGGACGACCATCCTGCGCTAGTAGACGTCCGCAGACGCCTTGCTGAGGCCGATGCCTTCATCGTCGTCACGCCGGAGTACAACCATGGCTATCCAGCGCCTCTCAAGTTCCTGATCGACTCTGCCTATCGCGAGTGGCAGGCCAAGCCCGTGGCCTTCGTCTCCTACGGTGGCATCTCTGGAGGCCTTCGAGCGGTCGAGCAACTGCGCCTCGTCTTTGCCGAACTGCATGCAGTAACAATCCGGGACAGCGTGAGCATTGCTAACCCGTGGACCAAGTTCGATGCCGACGGCCACCTGTTTGATCCGGAGGAGCCCTGCAAGGCCATGGCCGCCCTACTGTCGCGCCTGCGCTGGTGGGCGACGATCCTGCGCGAGGCGCGCCAGGTCGCCCCATACGGCGAGGTGGCGGCATGAGGCCCGTAAACTCTTCTAAGCTGGCGCATTCCGCCGTTCCGGCCCCTGCCCCGGCCCCCGCAGAACTCCAGAGCACACCGCGCTCCCGCGGCTCCACGATCACGCTGCTGTTCGTCAGCGCACTTACGATGATGGCCGCCACGGCGATCTCTCCGGCGCTACCAGCCATCGAAGAAACGTTTGCTGCCACTGAGAATGCGGCCCTGCTAACGCGGCATCTGATCACTGTTCCGGCACTCGTCATCGCGTTCGCAGCGCCAATGATAGGAAGCCTCACAGACCGCTACGGCCGCCGACGGATTTTGTTGGGCGCAATTCTCCTCTATGGTCTCGCCGGAATGTCCGGCCTCGTCCTTGAGACCTTGCAGGCACTTCTGACCGGGCGAGCCCTGCTAGGTGCAGCCGTGGCGGGGATCATGACGGTATCAACCGCTCTCATCGGGGATCTTTACGCCGGGCCTGAACGCGATAGCTTCATGGGCCTCCAAGCTGCCTTCACAGGAGTGGGAGGCCTGATGTTCATGGCCGCGGGCGGCTTGTTGGCTGAAGCGAGCTGGCGTGCTCCCTTCGCGATCTATAGCCTTGCCTTTGCTATATTGCCTTTCGTTATCGTTTTTCTAGGCGAGCCGCGGCGCACCGGCCACAGCACGATTGAAGAACAGCCGGCAGACGTTCCCTGGTTGCCGGCGATTGCGCTGTTTCTCACGGCGGCTTTCAACAGTGTGATCTTCTATCTCATTCCAACCCAGCTCCCGTTCCATTTTCGCTCTCTCGGAGTTAGCTCTCCGGGGATCGTGGGACTGTCGATCGGCGTCTTCAATCTCTCGATCGCGGCGGCATCCCTGGGATATGGATACGTTCGGACCCGGTTTGAGATCCTCAGCGTGTTCGGAATCGGGTTTGGCCTCATGGCCGTCGGCTACGGAATTATTGCTGCAGCCGAGGCTCATCCAATGGTTCTGGCGGGACTGGTGGTCACAGGAATTGGGATGAGTGGGATTATGCCAAGCCTAATGGCGGGAGCTATGGTCATCGCTCCTCCGTCAGCGCGCGGGCGGATCGCCGGTGGACTGACCGCCAGCATCTTTCTGGGCCAATTCCTGTCACCGCTGGTCAGTCAGCCGTGGATCAGGTCGTTTGGCTACGCCGCAACCTTCCGCGACATGGGAATCTTACTCGCTTCAGCCTCTCTTGCGGCAGGGATCGTGGCCGCCAAGAAACGTTTTCTCCCGCGTCCCCGCCGTTGAGGTTCGCCAGCACGCAAATGTCGTGGACCCGTCTGGGAATGATGGGCTCACGAACTAATGAGCAGCACAGGAGAGTATCGACACATGCATCGAGCATTGCACGTCAACAGGGTTCTTGAGACAGCCTTATATGTGGACGATCTAAGACGGTCCCGGGAGTTCTACGAGGCGGTCTTTCCCGTCAAACCGCTCTCCGCCAATGATCGGGTTTGCGCCTATGACATTGGCGGCCAAAGCATTCTCCTACTATTCAAACGCAGCGCAACGCTCGAAGCCATTGTTACCTCAGGAGGAACGATCCCACCTCATGATGGAAGTGGGCCATTGCACATTGCCATGGCCATCAACGAGGATGACCTTGCTGGTTGGGAACACCACCTGATCGCTCAAGGCGTGACCATTGAAGCGCGTATGATCTGGAGTAGAGGCGGGAAAAGCATCTATTTCCGCGATCCAGATGGACACCTTCTCGAACTTGCGACACCTGGCCTTTGGCAGACTTACTAACGTCTCAAACAAGGCGTCTATCAGATTGCCTTGCATCCTTGATGGGGTCGCTCACAAGCAATATCGGTCGCTGCCACCATAGCCACATCAAGGGCTCAGCAGTGGACATGTCAAAATTGAGCAATAAACAACTTCAGGGGGCTACAACGGCGCAGACTGCGGTTTGGTTCCGACCTGCTACCGTGTCGAGACACTAATATAG
>JAESFT010000899.1_pt1 | contig 10462 bp, 11 predicted proteins | sample 9269451 | NCBI WGS metagenome assembly JAESFT01 (sample SAMN14502557, study PRJNA617106) | algae metagenome | isolation source: Scytonema hyalinum WJT4-NPBG1 and co-occurring heterotrophs from well... | place: USA: Mojave Desert, Joshua Tree National Park, California | collected 2006-05-25
CTCGTACTATTATCCACCGGGGTACAAAAGTCAAACGAGAACTTAGAGGGTCGATTCTATTTGTATAAGATACCGAAAGGCACTATTTTCGGGTCTCCCAAGCCCGAGATTATGAGCCCGACCGGTCGATCAGGCGCCTGTCACGTTTAGTAGGACGGCCTTTTATCGTTGAGCTTGGTTCGCGGAAATAGCGCCGCTGTTCCGCCTGCTCTTGTCTTTTTGCCATACTCGCCTCGGTTTCCGCGTAAAGCGTTTGGGCCACCGAAGCAGGACCGCGCTTGTCCGACAGATCCTTGACCACGACTTCCCATTCAGTCGATCCGTTGTCTATCTGAAGAATATCGTCCGCCTTCACACTGCGGGCCGGTTTGATGCGCTCTCCGTTCAAGCGCACCTTGCCGCTGTCGACGGCATCGGTTGCCAGGGAACGGGTTTTGAAGAAGCGGGCGGCCCACAACCATTTGTCGATACGTACGGAAGGATTCATCATTGATATCGTCACCTAATGCAAATTAAAGGAGATAGGGAGTACTGTTTAGTACAAAAAGCGTTCCTGCGGTGAATAGCGGAAGCGCAGGCGGCCATACTATAATCCGCCTTGACTACCAGTAACACTGGGTTTGCCGGCATCGGTCCGCGTCGCGCGGTCCTGCCCAACTTTTTAAACGGATCCACCTTGTCCACTTCAGATCTGCAACCCGCGCAGTTGAAAAACTGGCTTGCCGCCGTCGCCCGGCAAGACGGCGAGGCTTTCCGGTCTCTCTACGATGCAACATCACCGAAACTGTTTGGCTTCGCGCTGCGTATATTAGTAAAGAGAGAGCTGGCCGAAGAGGCGTTGCAGGAGAGTTTTGTCAGCATCTGGCATAACGCCTCCTCCTATCAGGCCAGCCTTGCAGCGCCGATGACGTGGATGACGACCATCGTGCGAAACAAGGCATTCGATATTCTGCGGCGGTTGGACAACGCTGTCGAGATCGATGCGGAAAATTTTGACCAGGATGTCATGAACGCAATGGAAAGCAATCAACCTACGCCGATCGAGGCGCTGCAGATCAGCGGCGACGCGAAGGCATTGGCGCAGTGCTTTTCACGCCTGGAGGGCCTGCACAGGCAGGCGATCGCGCTGGCGTTTTATCACGATCTCTCCCATAGCGAAGTGGCGGAACAGTTGAAGCTGCCGATCGGGACCGTCAAGACCTGGATACGGCGCGGACTTGAACGCCTGCGTCTTTGCCTCAGCAAGCTGGAGGGCGCATGAATCTCCAGAACCTGAAGCGCAACGACAGGCTGCTCGAACAGCTTGCAGGCGAATATGTATTGGGTACACTGCGCGGCGGCGCGCGCCGTCGCTTCGAACAATGGCTGCGCGACGACCCGGTCGTGAAACGGGCGGTGGCGGAATGGCAGGACCGCCTGCATCCGATGGCGGAGTTCGCGCCCGCGGCACATCCATCACCGCAGGTTTGGCAGGCGATCGAGAACCAGTTGAAATTGGGCTCCGCTCCTGTCAGACAGGACCGCCGTTCCTTCTGGCTGGGTCTGCGGGAAGACCTGAGCTTCTGGCGCGGATTGGGAATGGCGTCGACGGCATTGGCTACGATCCTCATTACGGTGATGCTGACCAGGCAGCCGGAACCGGCATTGCCGACCATGTCCTTCGTCGCCACGCTCTCCGACGACAAGGCCCAACCCGTGATGGTCGTGACAGGCGATGCGAAACGCCGGCAGATGACGGTCAAGGTCGTCATGCCGCAGAACATCGCAGCCGACAGGAGCCTCGAACTGTGGGCCGTGCCGAAACAGGGCGCGCCCCGCTCGCTCGGTCTGGTCGCCAACAACGGCACGGTGGTATTGCCCATGCCGGAAGACGCGACGCCGGAATCGATCCCGGTGCTGGCGATCAGTCTGGAGCCGAAAGGCGGATCGCCAAATCCGAATGCGCCGAGCGGCCCTGTCATCTTCAAAGGCGCGTGGGTGCAGATCTAAGAACGTCCAACCGCGCTATACGTAGCCCGGCATGCATGCAATAAAAGCGCCGGCACCGCCATGGAGGCGAGCATGCCGGCGCTGGACCAACAGGAACCGAGGCGCTGCCCCGGTGAAGCAGCGTCAATGCAATTGCTGCGACGGCGGCGATTCCGCCTCGTCCACCGCCTCGTTCGAAATGGCCTGCCCGATGGTCGCCTCTTCATACCAGGTCTGCACCATCTGCAGATGCGAACGCTCGCTGTCGAGTGCCACGCTGAAATCCACCATCATCGAATTCTGGCCCTGATCCTCCGCGAGCGCGATGAGCAGCTCCCAGCCGTTGTTGTCGGTCATTTCCGCCACCAGAATGGCGTGCAGCGATTGCGCCAGCGTGGTGCGCGGGTCGGTGATGACCTGCATCAGGCCCATCGATTCCACGCCGACCAGATCGGCGCAGGGCGTCTGTGACGTCGGGTCGCCGCCCAGCGATTCGATGGCGGCGGCAACCATGGTGAAATGCCGGAATTCCTCTTCGCGGATCTTGCGCAATTCCCCAAGCGTCATGCTGGTCGTGCCTTCCTGCAGCGTCTCCACCTTGGTGATCAGGGCATCGTACAAGCGCGTGCTGGTGCGTTCGAATGCCAAGCGCTCGCCCAGCTTGTCGAGCAGGATCTCCGGATTATTGCCGGTCAACATGGAGACGCCGGTCGTAAGCGCGCCTTTGACCGTGCCCGGCACCGGCACGGAACCGAGTGTGTCGGCTTCGGCGATGTAGAGGCTGCGCATCTGCGCCAGCGCCGCTTCGCTTCCCGGCGTTGCCGGAATTTCCGATGCAGGCGGTGCCTGCATGGCACTGGTATCGAACGGCGACATCTGGATGCCGGTGCGATTCATTCCGATATGGGTTTCTTCCTTCATTGCTGTTCCTTCAGGTCGTCAGACCGCTGAGTAATGTAAATACGGTATGGCCGGCCATCGCTTATGCGGCAATGGCAACCTTGCGATTGAGTTCGGTTCCCGGCGTCCAGATATAGCCGGCGGCAACCGTCTCGCTCGGCGATCCTTCGGAGTTGATGTGCGTGCGATAGTCGATCGATGCCTGGCTTTCCTTGTCCATCGGCACGAATTGCGTGCCGTTGGTGCGCAGGTCGGCTTCCTGCAGCAGCGTGCGGCGTATGAAGTCCCGCTGGCTGGCAAATGAAATCGGCTCGGGGAGATCGCCGGGAAACACATCCATCGGATCGCGCTTTTCATATTGCTTGAACAAGTCGGCGACGAAATGGAATTGGCCAAGTTCGTAATCCAGGAAACGCTCCCAGATCGCCTTCACACGCGGGTTGGTTTCCTGCTGCACACAACTGTAATAGTTGTACACCTCGGTCGCTTCATGCAGCAGCCATTGCTCCAGCCAGCCCTCCTCAGGATCGAGCATCGATTCGTAGTGGGTGACGTGCTGCTCCTCGATGGAAGCGATTTCCGCATAGAGCTGGCGCGCCACCGGATCGGCGAATTGCGGGCCGATATTCATGTAGTACTCATGCACCTGGAACTCGACGCCGACGATCGTCAGCGCGTTGAGCTTGGTGATCGGCGCAGCCGTCCTGCGATCGTACGGATCGCGCACATCGTCCTGAGGTGCCCTGTGTTCCACCACCGTCGGCCGGCCCGGCAGGATATCGGTGTAGCTTTGCAGGATATTGTTGGCATCCTTGCCCTCGACACGATCGAGCAAGGCGGAATAGCGATACAGGTGATCGAAGTCCTCCAGCATACCGAAGCGGTATGCCTGGGCGAGATAGGGATCGGGCTCCTGCTGCGCCACGGCGGCGGTGACTTCGATGGCGACCTGCTCATAGCCGAGCGTGATTTCCAGCGGTGAATGATCGGGGCCGAGCAGCCAGTTGACCATGGTTGCCTGGTGCTGCTCGGTGCGGCGCACGCGTGCGAGCGGAACGCGCAATGCCCTGTTGGCCCGGGCAGCGAAATGCTGGAAACGGATCGATTCCTGTTCGACGCCGTTCATGAGAATAACGCGTGCCCTGGTGAATGCATCATCGTCGAGCTTGCTGATCGGTTTGCCGACCATGTCGCGCCACGTGAAGCGCTGCTGTTCCAGCGGAACGCCTTTTGCACTAAATAAATTGAATCCCATCGTCATGCTCCTTGGAAGTATGCTGGCGGTGCCGAACCCGCGTCGGATGTGGCGGAAACCACCTGGCCGTTGTCATCTTGAACAGCTTCGATGATGTCGGTCCAACGAAGTTCGGCGTTGTCGCGTTTTTAATGCGATCGCCTTTTCAGGCGTCTCGATGACGAAGGCTTGCGGAGTGACATAGCGGGAAAGATAGCGGCGGACGATGCCGCTGCTATGTCTGCAATCGTACTTTGCCGTTGTCGCCAAGACCGCTGGTGTCGCCCGTGACAATGCCTTTGGCCAGACCATACAGCCGCTTGACCATGCTGCCGGGTGCATCCCAGTATTCGGCTTCGGTGATCCTTACCCGCAGCAGCACAAGATCCGGATCGTCCAGACCGTCCGGAAACCAGGGCTTGATCCACGGCGTCCACAATTGCGCCATTTTTGCCTTGTCGCGAACGACTTCGCTGAAGCCGGAAATCGATACATAGTCCTGCTTGTCGATGCGTGCATAACTGAGATTCACCTGCCGGTGCTGTTCGGCTTCGTCGATCTTCGGCGATGACAGGCTGGTAAAGAACCACAGATCGCCGTTCGCCTCCATCTGCATGGTGGACATCGGCCGGCTGCGCAGCGTGCCGTCCGGTTCCTCGGTCGTCAGCATGGCGAACTTGATCTCCTTGACCAGATCGGCGACGGTCTGCAGGTCCGGATTATCTTGCTCTTGCACATCCATGATTTCTCCTTGCGATGATGCCGGTGAAGGCCGGCCATCAAGGAATGATGTGGTCCCGGAGTGAAAGTTCCGGCTCGGTACGCCCTGCAATTTTGCGTTCCGGAAAAGCGGCTGTGTCAAAGCGGCCACGGAGCATGCGGATAGTGGCAGGCTTCCGGTGCGGCATGATGCCGAGCCACATTAGGGACGGCGTGCCAGCATGATGACGGCACTCAACACCATCACGCCTCCGACGACCTGGCCTGCGCTGACGTTCTCGCCGAGCAGCAACGCACCGAGGCAAAGGGTGATGACCGGCTCAAGCGTGGAGATGATTGATGCCTGCGCCGGACCGATATGCCGGATGCCCGCCAGCAGCGCCCCCACCGCGATGACCGTCGAGAACAAGGCGATCGCACCGACGGCAAGCCATGTCGATACGCCGGTCGGTAAGGATTGCCCGCCCGCGATTGCAAGCGCGCCATTGGCCAGCGCGGCAGTGGCCATCACCACCAGCGTTCCAGCCAGAGGCTGGATATCGCGCGTGACTCGCCCGCCGATCAAAATATAGACGGCGTACACGACTGCGGCCAGCAGACCGAGCGCAATGCCGAGCGGACTGCCCTGCAGATTGCCGCCCAGGGTGATCGCGATCCCGGCGACGGCAACCGCCAGCAGAACGAAGGTGCGGCGTTCCGGCTTTTCCCAGCCGAATGCAAGAGCGAACAAGGTAACCAGCACCGGATAGACATACAGCAGCAGGCCCACCAATCCGCTACTCGCATGCAAGAGCGCCGTGAAGTAGCTTTGCGACTGGGCGGTGTACAGCAGCCCCATCAGCGCGAACCCGGCCAGCACGCGTCCGCGTGGCAGCCGCATGCGTTTCGCCCATACCACCGGCGCCAGCAATGCCACCGCCAGCAAGAAGCGCAAGGCCAGCAATACCGTCGGCGTCATGCCGCCGGCGTATGCGACCTTGGCGAACAGGGCCATGGTGCCGAATCCAAGGGCGGACAGCAGAACGAGGGCGATGGCGGCTTGACGTGACATGGATGATGTGCGGATAGGCGGTTCGACACCGGATTATCGATGCAATAGCCTTTGTGCGTCCATCCGGCATTCATGGGACGTAGCCGGTGATCCCGGAAGCGGTTCAAGCGTCGGATATCAGCCGGCAAACCGTCGTGCGCCGCGAGCCTGCCGTCCTGCGCACCGGATCGTCATAAGTATCAATCTCGATGAACCCGGCCTTGCGCATCATGCCGGCAGACGCCCGGTTTTCTTCATGCCGCTCGATGTAGATTTCGGCATATCCCTTCGTTGCCAACGCTGCCACGGCTCTTTGCAGCAGTTGCGCGCCGATGCCCTTGCCGGCATGGTCGCGATGCACCACCGCTTCGCATACGTAGCCGTGCCGGTGACCGATGCGGTCCCGGGATTGATAACGGGTCATTGCACGGCTGGCCATGAAAGTGACGAAGCCGACCAGGTGACCGTCGATCTCGGCCAGCACCGCACCCGTCCTTCCGCCATCGATGGCGGCAATATGCGCGCCAACCTCTTCCTCCGGCAGGTGATTCCATTGGTTGGGGCCATGCGTGAAGATGAATGCCGTCATGTTCTTCACGTCACCGGCGTGGGCTGTCCTGATTGCGATGCCGTTCAGGGCATACTTCGGTTCATTCATGTGCTCACCCTTCGAAGGACTGCGTGCTACCTGTTTACTCGGTGTAGCGGCCTAACGTAATCACGCGCAGCACGCTTTTATAGAACATGTAGGCCGCGCCGTACAGGGCGCGTTCATACCACGGAATATTCGCATAATCCTGTAGCAGCACCACCTTCCCTTCTTTTACCGCGTCTTCAATCTGCCGCCGAAGCGTGCGCGCAAACTCATGGTCCTTGACGACCACGTTAGCCTCCTGGTTCACGAACAGGCTGAGTCCGTCCCAGTTGCTGGAGCCGACCGTAGCCCATTCGTCGTCGATCACGGCTACTTTGCCGTGCAGCTGCGTCTTGTGATACTCGACGACCTTGACCCCGCTGCTCAGCAATTTCGGATAGAACGAATGCGCCACCGCGTCCTGTATGCGGAATTGTCCGACGCCGATCAACAGCGTTACATCGACGCCGCGAGCCGCTGCCCTGGCCAGGCCGTCGCGCAATTTGCGTCCCGGCGCGAAATACGGATTGGCGAGAAGTGCGCTCTTGCGCGCACCGCCCAGGGCCTTGAGATAGGCCTGCTGTATGGTGCGTCGATTGCGCAGGTTATCCCGCACGACCAGTCCCGCCAATGCGGGCCCGGCATCCTCCGCCGGCTCGCGTCTCAGCTTTTCGCGCAGGCGCTTCCACCTGAAACGGAGATGCAGTCCATTGAGCAGCCGCCATTGCGCATCCACTTCATGGTGAATCGACGCGACCAAAGGGCCTTCGATGCGTACCGCGAAGTCCCAGCGCGGTGCCGGCAGAGGAAGGTTGAAACCATCATCGGAGATCCAATCGTAGTTGATGTTGAGGCCGCCGAGGAAAGCGATTTCCCTGTCAACGACGCAGATTTTCCGGTGCGTGCGCGTAAGCCCGCGATGAAACCAGGAGTTGAAGACTTTGTAATTGACCTTGGTCCTGGCGAACTCGCGCTTGAGAAACATGCAGTTGGCATGACCGGTACCGACCCAGTCGCTGATGACATTCACGGTCACGCCCCGGTCGGCGGCACGCGTCAGCGCGGCCATGATGTCGAGCCCCGTCCGGTCGGGCGTGAATATATAGGTTTCCAGATAGATCTCGGACCGCGCGGCGTCGAAGGAAGCGATCAGAGCGGGAAAGTAGTCGGCGCCGCCTTGCAGCAGCTCGATACGATTATTGGCGGTAAAGGCGACCGGACGCATAGGGCAGATGGGTTCCCGGCAAAGACCTGATGGGCATCGATTTTAGCTGTTCACCCCGACCTGCACTACTCCAGGACCAGCGTTGCGACGATAGGCGCATGGTCCGACAGTCGCGCCCACAAAGGCCCGTGCAATACCTGGGCGGACTCCACCTTCATGCCGCGCACGTAGATGCGGTCCAGCCTGAGCCACGGCAGCGCCGCCGGGAATGTGCGGGCCGGTTTGATTTTCACGCCCCGTCCGCTCAGTTGACGAAGGTAGGTGCCGAAGCCGCGCGCCGGCAGGTTGGTATCAAATACTTCCGTTACGCCGAGCCGCTTCCTGAGCGTATCGCTGAGCTGGTTGGTCCAGTCATTGAAATCGCCGGCGATGATGACCGGAGCGTCGGGTGGCGACGAGCCTTCGACAGCGGCGATGAGTGCCTCCGTCTGCCGTTTGCGGCTGCCGGCAAACAAGCCGAGATGCACGACATAGCAATGCAGTTCGCCCGCCGGCGACTGCACGACGCAGTGGAGGATGCCGCGCGCCTCATACGCATGATCCGAGACATCCTGATTGCGCGCTGAGGCAATGGGATAACAGCTGATCAGGGCATTGCCGTGATGTCCATGGTCATACACCGCGTTCATGCCATAGGCGCAATGATGCGAATCCCCGGCGAAAAATTGGTGCTGCGATAGTTCCGGCCAGTTGCCGGCATGACGGGTTGCATAGCGGTCGTGCCGCCCCTGCACTTCCTGCAGGAAAAAAACATCAGCCTCCATCGAGTTCAACGCCTGTTTCAGGGCATGTACGCGCGGTCGGCTGCCAAATGAAGAAACGCCTTTGTGGATGTTGTAGGTCGCGATGCGTAGTTTCATTCGCTTAGCTTAAGTTGTTGAATGTCACATGAATGGATGCCGTCGGCACGGACTTGGTTCCGCGCAAGGCGGATCAGTCACGGCGGATATGATCGGGAAGTTGCAGAATGGCTTCGGCGTTGGATGGCGAGAAGCATTTATCCGCCGCCTCACGCCACGGCAGCCATGCATGCTGCAGATGCTCGCGCGGCGCCAGCCGCACCGGGATGTCGTGCGGCACCAGCAAGCTGAAAACATGTTCCGTATTCCGGGTTACGCCGGGCGCATAGCGATGCCGCCATACCGGATAGATTTCGTACACATTCGACAATTGCCAGTCGCGCAGGTTTTCCAGCGGCAATTCCGGAACCTTCATTTCGTCCCTGGCGACGGCATGTGTGGGCAATCCGGCGATGCGGATGCCGGTTTCCTCGTACACCTCGCGTATTGCGGTCTCAAGCAGCGATTCTTCCGGCACATCCTTGGAGCCGGTTACCGACTGCCAGAAACCCGGCCTGTCCGCACGCTCGATCAGCAGCACGTCAAGACGCGGGTTGTGTATGACGACCAGCACCGATTCCGGAATTTTATGGACAGTACTCATTCACCCCAGTCTGAAAGATGGCCCCGGTGCGGCGTGCATGGACGAAGCCCGCCGGCGAACCACAAGTAAAAAAGGCGCGGAAAACCGCGCCTTGATTATGCCCTGAAACGGTGGTATCGACGGCCTTGGAAAGGCTTATGCCTTCACCGCCGGCTCGACATTGCGCAGACGGATATGCAGTTCGCGCAACTGCTTTTCGTCGACTTCCGACGGCGCCTGTGTCAGCAGACACTGCGCACGCTGGGTCTTCGGAAATGCGATCACATCGCGAATCGATTCCGCGCCCGTCATCATCGTCACGATACGGTCAAGGCCGAAGGCCAGGCCGCCGTGTGGTGGCGCGCCGTACTGGAGCGCATCGAGCAGGAAGCCGAATTTGAGCTGCGCTTCCTCGGCATCGATCTTGAGCGCGCGGAAGACCTTGCTCTGCACATCGGCGCGATGAATACGCACCGAGCCGCCGCCGAGTTCCCAGCCGTTCAGCACCATGTCGTAGGCCTTGGCCAGCGCCTTGCCCGGATCGGTTTCGAGCAGGTCCTCGTGGCCGTCCTTCGGCGCGGTGAACGGATGGTGGGCCGCGGTCCAGCGGTCGTTTTCCTCGTCATGCTCGAACATCGGGAAGTCGATGACCCACAGCGGCTTCCAGGCATCCTCGAACAGGCCGTTCTTGCGGCCGAAGTCGCTGTGGCCGATCTTGACCCGCAAAGCGCCGATCGCATCGTTGACGATCTTGGCCTTGTCGGCGCCGAAGAAGATCAGGTCGCCGTCCTGCGCGCCGGTCTGCTCGATGATCTTGGCCAGTGCCGCGTCGTGAAGGTTCTTGACGATCGGCGACTGCAGGCCGTCACGTCCCTTTGCCTTCTCGTTGACCTTGATGTAAGCCAGGCCCTTGGCGCCGTAGATGGCGACGAACTGCGTGTAGGCGTCGATCTCGGAACGCGGCATGCCACTGCCCTCCTTTGCGCCGCCCGGCACCAGCAGGCCGACCACGCGCCCGCCTTCCATGTTCGCCGCGCCGCTGAAGACCTTGAAGTCCACATCCTTCATCACCTCGGTCAGGTCGGTGAACTGCATCTTCACGCGCATGTCCGGCTTGTCGGAACCATAGAGGCCCATTGCAGTGGCGTAATCCATGACAGGGAACGGATTCGGCAGGTCGATGTTCAGCGTGTTCTTGAATACCAGGCGAATCATGCCTTCGAACATGTCGCGGATTTCCTGTTCGTTCATGAACGAGGTTTCGCAGTCGATCTGGGTGAATTCCGGCTGGCGGTCCGCGCGCAGGTCTTCGTCACGGAAGCACTTGGT
>JAESFT010000900.1_pt1 | contig 10459 bp, 10 predicted proteins | sample 9269451 | NCBI WGS metagenome assembly JAESFT01 (sample SAMN14502557, study PRJNA617106) | algae metagenome | isolation source: Scytonema hyalinum WJT4-NPBG1 and co-occurring heterotrophs from well... | place: USA: Mojave Desert, Joshua Tree National Park, California | collected 2006-05-25
CGCTCGCCTGAAGGACTGGCGGCGTGTCGCTACCCGCTACGACCGCTGCGCCCACACCTTCTTCTCAGCCATCTGCATCGCAGCAGCCGTCACCTTCTACCTCAATCAATGAGTCCTGAGCCTAGGGCCGCTGGAAAGGTTCGTCCCACCCACGCCCTCATCCTGAGGAGCGGCGCAGCCGCGTCTCGAAGGATCCTCCAGGACCCTCGCGCGAACTGGAGCCCTCCTTATGAGACAGCCTGCTGCGCAGGCTTCCTCAGGATGAGGGCGTGGGTGGGATGGCCTGTCGTTCCCTTACAGCCGAAAGAGCCGATCCCATGCGCCGTGCGCCTCTCGCCATCGCCCTCATGATCACCCTGGCCGTCGCCATGGTGGCTTCCCTGGCCCGCGTCGAGCAGGCCGCCGGGTTGATGGAGCAGGCAAGGCAAGCGCTGGAAACGGCGGCGGACGCGCTCCGCCGCGGCGTCGAGGGGCTCTAGAGGAGCTCTCGAGGGCCACCGCCGGGCGGCGGTGGCGCAACGATGCGGAGGTTTTAAGCCCGCAGCAGCCGGCGGTCGCGCTTGCGGTCGGCGACCGGCTGGTAGGCGATCCGCGCGTGGTGGCTGCAATAGGGGAGGCCCGTCGACGAGCGGGCGCCGCAGAAGCGGAAATCGGGCTTCGTGGGGTCGCCCATGGGCCAGCGGCACATGGCCTCGCGCAGATCCATGATGGTGACGCGCTCGGACACGGGCACGCCCATGTCGTCGTCGACGAGGGCGACGGTTGCCGTTGCGGGCTCCGCGTCGAGTTCGAGGGCGGGCGGCGTCGGCGCGATGATGGGAATCGCACGAACGGGCGCGGCCGCCACCGGCGCGGGAGCGCTCGGAGCCTGGGTGGTCTTGCGCGGACGCTGGGGCGGCGCGGCCTTCGTCTTGCCGCGGCCCGACAGCCCCAGGCGGTGAACCTTGCCGATCACCGCATTGCGGGTCACGCCGCCGATCTCCGCCGCAATCTGGCTCGCACTCAAGCCGTCGCCCCAGAGCTTCTTGAGAAGTTCGACCCTCTCATCCGTCCAGGTAGCGCCCGCATCCATCATCAACTCGCCTCCAACGGGCCTTTCGCCACCGGAATCCCTCTCGCTTCGCGGGAAGACCTTAAGTCCAACCGTGTCGCTTGAGGCTCATCCTTGAGGGGTTAAGGCCGCCGCACGAAATGTCGTAATCGACGGCCAGAAGGTACCCGACCGGCTGACTCGGGCGCAAGAGTCCCCGGGACCCCCCCGCCGTTTTCCCCAAGGAACTCGGTTCAGCCGATTCGGCTGTGATGATTGGCTTCATTTCTCTTGAATTGACAGGGACCTCGTCTCCAATAGAATCCCGCGAGTGCCGCCCCTGCCGGGCGGCGCTTTCTTTTTTGCCTGGGTTCTAGGCTGGGGCTGCGACCTCAGGTCCTAGAGTGGCGTGGAGGTTATCCGCCGTGAACTCGCCGTTGCTGCCTACTTACGCGCGCGCCGACGTCTCTTTCGAGAAGGGGGAGGGGGCCTGGCTCCTGTCGCGCGACGGGCAGCGATATCTCGACTTCGGCGCCGGCATCGCCGTGAATGCCTTGGGCCATGCCCATCCGCATCTCGTGCAGGCCCTCACCGAGCAGGCCGGCAAGATCTGGCACACCTCGAACCTCTACCAGATCCCCGAGGGCGAGCGCCTCGCGCAGCGCCTCGTCGATCACACCTTCGCGGACGTGGTGTTCTTCTCCAATTCCGGCGCCGAGGCGAATGAAGCCGCCATCAAGATGGCGCGGAAATATCATGCGGCGAACAGCCAGCCTGAGCGCTTCCGCATCATCACCTTCGAGGGCGCCTTCCACGGCCGCACCCTCGCGACCATCGCGGCGGGCGGACAGAAGAAGTACCTCGAGGGCTTCGGCCCCAAGGTCGAGGGCTTCGATCAGGTGCCCTTCGACGACATGGAGGCCCTCAAAGCCGCTGTTCTGCCGGAGACGGCCGCGATCATGATCGAGCCGATCCAGGGCGAGGGCGGCGTGCGCCCCGTGCCCGGCCCGTTCCTGCGGGCCTTGCGCGAATTGTGCGACGAGCGCGGCCTGATGCTGATCTTCGACGAGATCCAGACCGGCGTCGGCCGCACCGGCAAGCTCTTCGCCTATGAATGGACGGGCATCGCGCCCGACATCATGTCGGTGGCGAAAGGCATCGGCGGCGGCTTCCCCATGGGGGCGTGCCTTGCGACCCGCGAAGCCGCGAAGGGCATGACGGCCGGCACCCACGGCACCACCTTCGGCGGCAATCCGCTCGCCATGGCGGTCGGCAATGCGGTGCTCGACGTGATCCTGGAGCCCGGCTTCCTGGAGCGCGTGGAGCATCTCGGCATCGTCCTGAAGCAGCGCCTCGCGGCGCTCAAAGACCAGCATCCGGCCGTCATCGCCGAGATCCGCGGCCAGGGCCTGATGATGGGCATTAAGACCCATGTGCCCAACACCGATTTCATCACCGCCCTGCGGGACCAGAAGCTCATTCTGATCGCCGCCGGCGACAACGTCGCGCGCATCCTGCCGCCGCTCATCATCTCGGAGGCCGACCTCGCCGAGGCCATGAACCGGATCGATGCGGCCTGCCTCGCCATCGAGGGCGAGCTGAAGGCCATGGCGCAGCGCGGAGCCGCCGAATGACCCCCGAAACCCGTCACTTCCTCGACCTCGCCGATTTCTCTGGCGCCGAACTGCGCCGCGTCCTCGACGCTTCCGCTGCCCTCAAGGCGCGCCGCCGCAAGGGCGAGCGCGCCAAGGAGCGGCCGCTGGAAGGCAAGGTGCTCGCGATGGTGTTCGACAAGCCTTCGACCCGCACCCGCGTGTCGTTCGATGTGGGCATGCGCGAGCTCGGCGGCGAGACCGTCATGCTCACGGGCAGCGAGATGCAGCTCGGCCGGGGCGAGACCATTTCCGACACGGCCCGCGTGCTCTCCCGCTACGTGGACGCCATCATGATCCGCACCCTCGACCACGAGATGGTGCGCGAACTCGCCCGCTCCGCCACGGTGCCGGTGATCAACGGGCTCACCAAGATGAGCCATCCCTGCCAGATCATGGCCGACGTGCTCACCTTCGAGGAGCATCGCGGGCCGATTAAAGGGCGCACGGTGGCCTGGACCGGGGACGCCAACAACGTGCTGACCTCCTGGGTCCACGCGGCGGCGCGCCTCGATTTCCGCCTGCGCATCGCGGCGCCCCCGGAACTCGCGCCCCGTCCCGACGTGCTCACCTGGGCCAAGGCTCAAGGAGCCGACATCCATGTGACCACCGACGCCTACGAGGCCGTGGACGCAGCCGACGTGGTCGTCACCGATTGCTGGGTGTCCATGGGCGACGAGGACGAGGGGCGGCGGCACAACCTGCTCCAGCCCTACCAGGTCAACGCCAAGCTCATGGCCCAGGCTGCGGAGGACGCGATCTTCATGCATTGCCTGCCGGCGCACCGGGGCGAGGAGGTCACCGACGACGTGATCGACGGGCCGCGCTCGGTGGTGTTCGACGAGGCCGAAAACCGCCTCCATGCCCAAAAGGGCATCCTGGCCTGGTGCCTCGGGGCGGTGCAGGCTTAACGCGCAGGCGGGCATCGCTTCGGGCGGTCCCGGCTTAAGCGGGAGCGGCCTCCTGCGAGGCCTCTTGGGGCCCGGCCTGGCGCATGGGCCCCATGCCGTCCGGGGGCTGAAGAACGGGGGCGGAACCCCCATATGGCCTGTAGCTTTGACCCTCTGCGCAGGGCCTCAAAACCAGTCCCGGAGCACCTTTTGTTATGAATTCCACCTCTTTCGAGGGCGCTGACGATTTCGTTCTGCCGTTCGCGGTGGAAAGCCTCGACGTGCGCGGCCGCGCGGTGCGGCTCGGCCCCGCCATCGACACGATCCTGAACCGCCACGGCTATCCCGACACGGTGGCCAGGGTGCTGGGCGAAGGCGCGGCGCTGGCCGTCCTGCTCGGCTCGTCGCTGAAGCTCCAGGGCCGTTTCCAGCTCCAGACCAAGTCCGACGGGCCGATCGAGATGCTGGTGGTCGATTTCGACGCCCCCGATCGCCTGCGCGCCACCGCCCGCTTCGACGCCGAGCGCGTGGAGGCGCTGGGCGCCAACGCGAAATCGGCCGAGCTTCTCGGCACCGGCATCCTTGCCATGACCATCGACCAGGGCTCGGACCGCAGCCGCTACCAGGGCGTGGTGGCCCTCGAAGGCCAGGGCTTCGAGGAGGCCGCGCACCAGTATTTCCGCCAGTCCGAGCAGATCCCGACCCGGGTGCGCCTCGCGGTCGCGGAGCAGTTCGAGGGCGGCGAGCGGGCCTATCGCGTGGGCGGGGTGATGATCCAGTTCCTGCCGACCTCGCCCGACCGCATGCGCCAGGCCGATCTCTCGCCGGGCGACGTCCCGGAGGGTCATCCGTCCCAGAACCTGGAGGTTCCGGGCGAGGACGACGCCTGGGTCGAGGCCAAGACGCTGGTCGATACGGTGGAGGATCTCGAATTGATCGACCCGGCCGTGTCCAGCGAGCGGCTGCTCTACCGGCTCTTCCACGAGCGCGGCGTGCGCGTGTTCGAGGGTCAGGCGGTGCGCGAGGCCTGCAGCTGCTCGCATACCCGCATCATGGCGATGATGCGCCGCTTCTCGCCCGAGGATCGGCGCGACATGGTGGGCGACAACGGCCGCATCGGGATCACCTGCGAGTTCTGCTCGCGGGTCTACGACCTCGACCCCGCGGTCGTGGAAGCCGAGATCGCGCAGCCCGAAACGGCGGCCGATTAGGCGCAGGCCGCCGCCAGCCGGCGCATGAAGGCGGCACCGGCTTCGAACTGCTCCATCGTGATGTACTCGTCGGGCTGATGCGCCTGATCGATGGAGCCCGGCCCGCACACCACTGTCGCGATGCCGGCCGCCTGATAGTGGCCGGCCTCCGTGCCGAAGGGCACCGTGACGGTCTGGTTGCGGCCGGCGAGCCGCTTCACCAGGGTCTCGGCCTCCGAACCGGGATCGGGTGCGAGGCCCGGCACCGCCACCTCCATCCGGGTCTCGATGCGCCCGAAATCGCCGAAGCGGTTGAGGCGCGTGCGCTGGACCTCGTCGGCGAAGCGCTGCAGCCGCTCGGGGATTTCCTGCGGGTCGAGGCTCGGCAGGCCGCGGAACTCCCAGTGGAAGCTGCAGCTCTTCGCCAGGATGTTGCGCGCGGTGCCGCCGTGGATCGTGCCCACATGGACGGTGGTGTAGGGCGGATCGAAGCGTCCGCTCGGATCGCCCCGCTCCACCATCTCGTCGGCGATGCGGTTGAGTTCGGAGACGAGTTCGGCCGCCGTCATCACGGCGCTCGCGCCGAGATAGGGCTTCGAGGAATGCGCCTCGAAACCGTGCACCGTGGTGTGGAAGGTCACGACGCTCTTGTGGGCATCGACCACCTGCAGTTCCGTGGGCTCGCCGACGATGACGGCGCCGGGCAACGGCAGATCGGCGCCGAACCGGCGGATGGTGTCCACCACGCCGAGGCACGTGGTCTCCTCGTCGTAGGAGAGCATGATGTGGATCGGCCGCTTGAGGTTCGCGGCCTGGAATTCCGGCACGAGCGCCAGCGCCAGGGCATCGAAGCCCTTCATGTCCACGGCGCCGCGGCCATAGAGGCGTCCGTTCTCGGCGCGCAGCGTGAAGGGGTCGGTGGTCCAGGCCTGCCCCGCCACCGGCACCACGTCCGTGTGGCCGGAGAGCACGACGCCCCCCTCCACCTGGGGCCCGATGGTGGCGTAGATCGCGGCCTTGTCGCCCACCGCATTCGGCACGCGCACGTAAGGCACGTTCCAGCTCTTGAGGTAATCCTCGACGAAATCGATGAGCGGCAGGTTCGACTTCGCGGTCTCGGTGTCGAAGGACACGAGGCGGGCGAGCATGTCGACGGGCGAGAGGCGGAGGCCGGTGGAGGTCATCGGGTCCTTGAGTTTGGCTACGGCTGGACCGCGGCGAGGCCGGTGGAGGTCATCGGGTCCTTGGAAATGGGTCCGAACGGATCGGGAGCAGGTGTGAGGGCGTGAGGCGAGCCGGACCCCTAGTGAAACACGCGCTTGACGTGCGGGCTGTCGAGGGAAAACGCGGGGATCTCGGCCTCGAAGGTCTCCCCCGTCGCGGTCACCATCGCATAGGAGCCCTCCATGGTGCCGCCGGGCGTCCTCAGGGGGCATCCGCTCGTGTAGTGGAAGCTCTCGCCCGGGCCGAGGACCGGCTGCTTGCCGACGACCCCGGCGCCGCGCACCTCCTCGACGTTCCCGTTGCCGTCCACGATCCGCCAGTAGCGCGAGCGCAACTGCACCCGCTCCAGGCTGCCGTTGATGATCTCGACCGTGTAGGCGAAGAAGTAGCGCCCCTGGTCCGGCGACGATTCCTCCGGCATGAAGCGCGGCGTCACCGTCACGCTGATGCCTCGGGTCACGGCCTTGTACATGGGGGAGACCTCTTGCGGGAGCCGGGCGCCCCGGTGCTCCTCGCGCGGCGGTGAAGGGACAGGCGCCTGGGCCCGTGGTAAGGCGGCCTCCCAACCCCGTCAATCGCGCCAGCCGGAACCCCGCCATGCTCGACGGCTTCATGCGCCGCCTCATCGACCCGCCCCTCGACCGGGCCGGCGTCTGGCTCGCGGAAAGGGGCGTGCCGGCCGACGGTCTGACGGCCTTCGGCCTCGCCGCCGGACTTGCCTCGGCGGTCGCCATCGTGGCGGGCGCCGACGCGCTGGCGCTCCTGCTGCTCGGCTTGAGCCGCCTTCTCGACGGCCTCGACGGCGCCACGGCCCGGGGCTCGCGCCGGACCGACCGCGGGGGCTTCCTCGACATCGTGTTCGATTTCGCCTTCTACGGCGCGATCCCCCTCGCCTTCGCGATCCGCGACCCGGCCCAGAACGGCGTGCCCGCCGCGGTGCTCCTGTTCTCGTTTTACGTGAACGGGGCGAGCTTCCTCGCCTTTGCCGCGGTGGCGGCGAAGCGCGGCCTGGAGAGCCGGGTGCGGGGGATCAAGTCAATCTACTTCACCGCCGGCCTCGCCGAGGGCACGGAAACCATCCTGGTGTTCGTCGCGATGGTGCTTTTCGCGGATGCCTTCCCGATCCTCGCCTACGGCTTTGCCGGCCTCACCCTCATGAGCGCCCTCGCCCGGGTGTCGCTCGCCTGGAGCGCCTTTCGGGACGAGCCCGAAGCCCCTGAAAGCCTTCGGCAGGGCAGTCTTGCAACGCCCCCTGTGCACGGCGGGGAGAAGTCCTGAACCCGCCTTGGCCGGCACGGGAAAGCTGCGCTAGGGAAGGGGATCGAGCCCTTGGGCTGCCGGATGTGAACATGGTTGCGTTGCGGGACGGGATTCAATCGGGCGAGTCGATCTTGAGGCTCAAGGAGGCGGGCGTGATCCGCACCGCGGCGCCGTTCGCCGCCGATCAGGTGCAGCCCGCTAGCCTGGATCTGAGGCTCGGCGCCAAGGCCTACCGGGTGCGGGCGAGCTTCCTGCCCGGGCCCAACCGCCCCGTCCGCGACCGGCTCGGCGCCTTGAGCCTGCACGAAATCGACCTGACGCCGGGCGCGGTGCTGGAAACGGGCTGCGTCTACATCGCCGAGCTGCAGGAGGGCCTGGCCCTGCCGAAGGACGTGTCGGCGGCCGCGAACCCGAAGAGCTCCACGGGGCGCATCGACGTGTTCACCCGCGTGATCACGGATCGGGCGCAGGAATTCGACACCATCGAGGCGGGCTACGAAGGCCCGCTCTATGCGGAGATTTCCCCCCGCACCTTCCCGGTCCTTGTTCGCTCCGGCACGCGCCTGTCGCAACTGCGCCTGCGCAAGGGCGAGGTGCGGCTCTCCGACGCCGAGCTGCACCAGCTTCACGCCCGCGACCGCATCGTGACCTCGGCCGAGCCCTCGATCCAGGAGGGAGTGGCGGTGAGCGTCGACCTTGCGGGCTTCGGCGGCAACGGCCTCGTGGGTTATCGCGCCAAGCGCCATACGGGGCTCGTGGACGTGGACAAGCCGGGCTCCTGCCGCGCGAGCGAGTACTGGGAGCCGCTCCATGCGGACGGCTCGGGCTCGCTCATCCTCGACCCGGGCCAGTTCTACATCCTGGCATCCAAGGAGGCCGTGCACGTGCCGCCGGATTACGCGGCCGAGATGGTGCCCTTCGACCCCCTGGTGGGCGAGTTCCGCGTCCACTACGCCGGTTTCTTCGACCCGGGCTTCGGCCATGCGGGTGCCGGCGGGGCGGGGGCGCGGGCCGTGCTCGAGGTGCGCTCCCGCGACGTGCCCTTCATCATCGAGGACGGCCAGATCGTCGGCCGCCTCGTTTACGAGCGCATGGCCGAGCGCCCCACGATCCTCTACGGCGCGGGCGCGGGCTCGAACTACCAGGCTCAAGGGCTGAAGCTCTCGAAGCACTTCGTCTAGGCACCCTCGGGCGCGATCCGCCTCTTGCGCGAAAGCGCCGACGCCCTTCGTCCGCGAGACACCGGGGCGCGGCATCCGCCTCTTGCGCGAAACCGCCGGAGGCCGTTATCTAGACGGCGCGCGGGCGTAGTTCAGAGGTAGAACTTCAGCTTCCCAAGCTGAATGTCGTGTCAGCCTAAGTCCCTGATGGCGATGATTTAGGCTGCATTCCCTTCGCTAATTTTGAGAGAATTTTGAGATTTCCTGCGCTGCGTCCTCAACGCCTCGCGCTTGGCCTGGATAACCTCTGCTGTCCGCTTGTTGGCTTCAAGCACATCATCCGACGTGATGTGCGCATAATGTTTAGCAGTGATGGCAATTGACGAGTGCCCAAGCTGCTTTGAAGCAGCGGCAAGGTTGCCCGTTGCCCGAACGATACGACTGCCCGTCGTTTTGCGCAGGTCATGGAGGGTAAGGTCCTCAACGGCTGCCTTTTTCCGCAAGACCCGCCATGCGCTTTGATATCCTTCATAGGTAATGGGGTAGCGGTGGCCTTTGACATACCGAAGCTTGTTCCTCGGGTTTGTCCACGTCTTGGCGGCAACAAAGGTGAATACAGCCGTTGGGTGCTTCCCACGCTCATTTTCCAAAAGCTCAGCAACTTCAGGTGTGATGCGAAGTTCCCGAAACTTGCGACCCTTAGTCAGCACACGGATTACGCCATCCGCGATGTCGATCTGCGACCACTTCAAGTCACATACGTTTGCTCTGCGTAGGCCGGTCAGTAGGCTGAAGCTGATTGCTGCCCAATAGTCATCTCGGGACCACTGCTGGAGGTTGTCCTCTTCCTCGATTGATACCTCACGAATGCGAGCAGCCTCGGGGAGGCGAAGCCCTGACCAGTTTGGTTCATCGGGCAGAGGGATTTTCCAGAACTTGCGGGCTCTAGTGAGCACTCGTTGCATCAGGTCTGTCGTCGTGCGGTTCACGTAGGCATTGGATAGTTTTCCAAGATTCGGATTGTCCTGCCTGTTTGTCGCGCGGCGGCACGCAACAATCTTGGTCATGAGGTTGTCGTCTATTCGCGTCAGCGGCGTCTCGTCTCCGATCCAATCCAAAAGTCGATTGAAGTGACTTGCATCCTCGTCTGCCGCTTTGGCGTAGCAACCGATCTCGGCCCAATACCGACAAATGGCATCACAAAGTGTCATGTCTCTCACCCCGAGACCGCCGCTGGCTTTAGCCAGCGCATGCAATTCTCCTTTGATCCGCTCCTTTTCATCTCGGATGAAATTCGTGGCTTCCCGTTTGTTGCCTCGCACTGTTCCAGTGTAGCGCTGCCCTTTGATGTTGAATGAATAAGCCCAGGAGCCTGGGGAGGTCTCCCAGCAGTTCTTGGCTTTTGCGATTGACATGATTGGTTCACTTACGTGTTAAATGTTCGAATCGCCGCGTCTTGAAAGCGCGATCATTTGCGCGGGGCTTCTTTATACGGAGAGCATGCACGAAGTTGCTGTGATTCGATAGTTTACGGGGTATCGTCCTTCGTAATCTTGCTTGTTGCCTTTGTATCCAGGCTAAAAGCTCCGACCCAAAAACGCGGTGGTCAGCCCTTTGTTTGCCGCGACCTACACTGAACGCCGGCAGAGGGTCCTCTGGATCGCGTATGGCATCCCGGACTGTGCGCTGACTGCACATCCAAACGTGCTCAGCGATTTGCTTCACGGTGTAGACTTGGTCAGTTTTGATCGCGCCGAAGTTGTAGTCCTGTCCCATGATAATCCTGCTTGCCACGTGCAGGTAGTCGGTGCCTGTCGGCATCGGTCCTGTTTCGGCGTCGTTCTCAAACAGGAGGACGTGTGTGTGCAACTGTGAGTCGGGACCAGAGCATGACAGCAGTAAATCTCTGTTCGATCAGAGGAATTCGCCTAGGCTCAGGACCTATTAATCTCGGCTGAGGGCTGATTCAGTGTCCCTGTAGAGGAGGCGCTGATGAGCGGTCTATTTCTGCTGAGCAAGGCGCAGATGGCGCGGATTTCCCCACACTTTCCGC
>JAESFT010000901.1_pt1 | contig 10455 bp, 9 predicted proteins | sample 9269451 | NCBI WGS metagenome assembly JAESFT01 (sample SAMN14502557, study PRJNA617106) | algae metagenome | isolation source: Scytonema hyalinum WJT4-NPBG1 and co-occurring heterotrophs from well... | place: USA: Mojave Desert, Joshua Tree National Park, California | collected 2006-05-25
CCTTGAGGCTGCGGATCTCCTCCAGCCGGTCGATCATGTTGGCGAAGCGGACGCGAATCAGCTCGTTCTTCTGGCCGACGGAATCGAGCGCACCGTTGGGCCGGACGACGATCGTCTCGCCCTTTTCCGGCGTTGGAGCGGCAGGCGCCACCGCGGCCCCGACGGCCCCGGTCCCTTCGGGCAGGGCGCTGGTGCCAGCCTCATCCTGCTTCCTGCCAAAACGGTTTCTGAAAGACGTCCAACCCGAAGACATGTGCCGGCCCTTACGCCCCTGAAATTCACACTTTCCCAACTTTTAGCTCAGATGGGAGCAGTTTGGAAATGAAATTTCGTTGCGTAAGAATGTAGCAGCCTTACTCTGCCGCGATGGTCAACGACCCAGAGGGGCGCTTCTGGAACCCTGCCGTCTCCAGAGTTTCCGGCATGGGGCCGCCGGTGGCCCAGTCGAGAAGCTCGACCGTATGGACGATGGGGATCTCGGTACCCTTCCCGATCTGGGTCATGCAGCCGATATTGCCCGTGGCGATGAGGTCCGGCCTGGTGCGCTCGATATTGGCCACCTTGCGGGCGCGGAGCTGGGCGGCGATCTCGGGCTGGAGCAGGTTGTATGTGCCCGCCGAGCCGCAGCAGATATGCCCTTCCGGCACGTCTTTAACGGTGAAGCCTGCCTGCTTCAGGAGCGTCTTAGGCTCGGTGCGGATCGCCTGCCCGTGCTGCATGGAGCAGGCGGAGTGATAGGCTACCACCAAGTCCGTCTCCCGCACCGGCTCCATGAGCTTCAGGGAGGTGACGTATTCGGTGATGTCCTTGGCGATGGCGGAGACCCGGGCCGCCTTCTCGGCATAGTCCGGATTCTCCCGGAACATGAAGCCGTAATCCTTGATCGTCGTGCCGCACCCCGACGCCGTAATGACGATGGCATCGAGCCCCTCCCCGTCCATCTCGGCGATCCAGGCGTCGATGTTGCGCTTGGCGAAGCCATGGGCATCCTCGTCGCGGCCCATGTGGTGGACGAGCGCGCCGCAGCACCCCTCCCCCTTGGGCTGGACGACTTCGACGCCGTGGCGGTTGAGGAGCCGGACGGCCGCCTCGTTGAAGCCCGGCTTGAGCACCGGCTGGGCGCAGCCGGACAGGATGGCGACCCGGCCTCGGCGTCCCCCTTGCGCCTTGAAGGTGCCGGGCCGATCGAAAGGCGAGCGGGCGGGAGCCTTCACGGGTGCCAGATCGATCATCGCCTGCAGGCGATTGCCAAGGAGCGGCAGCGCACCGATCACGCCCCTGAGGGGCTTGGCCAGCATGGCGGCACCCAGCGCGAAGCGGAAGCGGTTCGGGTACGGGAGCACCGTGGCGAGAGCCCAGCGCAGGAGCCGGTCGTGCCACGGCCGCGTGTAGGTGGCCTCGATATAGGCGCGGGCATGATCGACCAGATGCATGTAATGCACGCCGGACGGACAGGTGGTCATGCAGGACAGGCACGAGAGGCAGCGGTCGATGTGCTTGACCACCTCGGGCGAAGCAGGCCTCCCGCTCTCCAGCATGTCCTTCATCAGGTAGATGCGCCCGCGCGGGGAATCGAGCTCGTCCCCGAGCAGGAGATAGGTCGGGCAGGTGGCGGTGCAGAAGCCGCAATGAACGCAGGTCCGGAGGATCTTCTCCGAACTGGCCATGGCAGGATCTCTGAGCTGATCGGGCGTGAAATTGGTTTGCATCGTTTTGTCTCACATCGCCCCTTGCCATCGATTGATGGCGTCAATGGGATGGATCAGCATGATGACGTTCAGGATCAGGTTGTCGCGGATCCAGAACCCGACGAAGGCTTCCATGACGGCCGCCACGAGAACCGTCAGCCAAACTGGCCAGAGCCGCGCGAGCACGAATCCGGCGGTCATGGCGAGAATGTCCGACACCGAGTTGATAACGCTGTCGCCATAATAGTCGAGCGCGATGGTCGTGGCACGGTATCGCTCGATGACCGCATCGGTGTTCTCGGCGATCTCCCAGGTGGCCTCCAGGCCAATGGCGAGAAGCAGCGCGACACCGAGCGGAAGCGCCTTTCCACGCAGCATACCGATCATCCAGGCTCCTGCATAGAACAGGAAACCGTGGATGACGTGAGAGGGCGTGTACCAATCGGTCAGGTGCTGGGAGTTGCCGGAATCCTTCACGGTCCCGTGCCACAGCTCGACGGTGCCGCAGGTGCAGATCGGCGTGCGGCCCATCATGAGAAGAATGGCGGCGGCGAGCGCGACGAGCGCGAGAGCAGCGCCGGCAACGAGCATTGTCCGCCCGCCGCTCGGTGTCCTTGCCTGCGAAGCGAGGGATACGGTGCCGGCCATCTCAGATCCCCGCATACATCCGCCCCGGGTTCAGAATGCCGGCCGGATCGAGCGACGCCTTGATGCCGCGGGTGAGCGTCATCAGCGCGTCGGCTTGCGGCTCGAACACGTCGAGGGTCGAGCGGATCTCGGCCGGTGCGCGCACGAGCGTCGCATGGCCGCCGAAGGTTCTGGTCGCCTCGCGCAGGACGGAGGCGCCCGCATCGCCGTCGACCGGCGTCGAGATCCAGACGAGGCCGCCGCCCCAATCATAGAACCATTGCGCATCGAGCGACCGCGCAACCTGGGCGACCAGATCCGGCCCTTTCGTCGGCGCGGTGGACACGCGCCAGACCGCCCGACCGCCCTGATCCGTCAGCAGCGTCGCGTCGCGCACCGATTGCCAGAGCGCCTCCGCGCCGACGCCCTCGAGGATGTCCATGAACCGGAAGCGCTTCAGCAGGCGCTTGAGCTCGTTCATGCGGTAATCGACCGAGACCCTGAAGCCCTCGAGCCGGATCAGCGTGCTGCCGCCGCTCCGGTTGCGCGCCGGGACATGCGCGGCGCCGGTCACGTCGAAGGGGGATCCGAGCGCCATCGACAGAGCCTCGATGGCCTGGCTGTCGTCGAGGTCCCGGATGACCAGGGTCGCCATGCGCTCCTGCTTGGGCAGCACCTTGAAGGTCACCTCGGTGAGGAAGCCCAGCGTGCCCCAGGAGCCTGCCATGAGCTTCACGAGATCGAGCCCGGTGACGTTCTTCATCACACGGCCGCCGGACTTCACCACCTCGCCGCGCCCGTTGACGAAGCGCACGCCGATCAGGCTGTCGCGGGCGGCGCCCGCCATGATGCGGCGCGGGCCGGAGATGTTCATGGCCGCCACCGCGCCGATCGTCGGCTCCCCCTTCGTGCCGAGGAGCGCGCGGTAATCCATGGGCTCGAAGGGCAGCTCCTGGCCTTTGGCGGCCAGCACCCGCATAACCTCGAGCACCGGCGTGCCGCTGCGGGCGGAGATCACCAGCTCCGCCGGCTCGTAGAGCGTGATGCCGGTCAGGGCGGACGACGAGATCGATGCGTCGGTCTGGTTCGGCCGGCCCATCGGAGCCTTCGTGCCGTTGCCGGAAACGTTCAGAAGCGTACCTGTGTCGGCGGCTTCGCGGATGATGTAGGAAACGTCCTGCTCGTCGCGGGGGGTATGGGTCGTCACGCGGCGAACCTTCCTTCGAGCGGGAACACCTTCGCAGGGTTCAGCAGCCAGCCGGGATCGAACACGCCGCGCACCCGCATCTGCTGCTCCAGATCCACCGCGTTGAACTGGCAGGTCATGAGATCGCGCTTCTCGATGCCGACGCCGTGCTCGCCCGTGAGGCAGCCGCCGACCTCGACGCAGAGCCTGAGGATGTCCTCGCCGGCCTTCTCGGCCTTCTCCATCTCGCCCGGCACGTTGGTGTTGAACATGACGAGCGGATGCAGGTTGCCGTCGCCCGCATGGAACACGTTGGCGACGCCGAGCCCGTAGGACTTCACGATCTCGTCGATGCGCCTGAGCACGTAAGGCAATTGGCCGGTCGGGATCGTGCCGTCCATGCAGATGTAGTCGGCGACGCGCCCCGTCGCGCCGAAGGCCGATTTGCGCCCTTTCCAGATCGCCGCGCTCTCGGCTTCCGACTGCGAGACCTTCATGGTCTTCGGCCTGAAGGGCTCGGCGATGGCGACGATGCGGCGGAGCATGTCGTCGATCTCCTGATCCGAGCCCTCGACCTCGACGATCAGCATGGCCTCCACGTCGAGCGGATAACCCGCGTGGGCGAAGGCCTCGCAGATCTGGATCGCGGGCTTGTCCATGTATTCGAGGGCCACCGGGATGATGCCCGCCCCGATGATCGCCGCCACGCAGGCGCCCGCATCCTCAGCCCTCTCGAAGCCGAAGAGAGCCGGGCGCGCGCCCTCCGCGGCGCGCAGGATCCGCACCACCGCTTCCGTCACCACGCCGAGCTGGCCTTCCGAGCCGCAGACGAGGCCGAGGAGATCGTAGCCCGCGCTGTCCAGATGTTCGCCGCCGATCTCCACCACCGTGCCGTCGAGCAGCACCAGGGTGACACCCAGCAGATTGTTGGTGGTCACGCCGTATTTCAGGCAATGCGCCCCGCCCGAATTCATGGCGATGTTGCCGGCGATCGTGCAGGCGAGCTGGCTCGACGGATCGGGCGCATAGAAGAAGCCCTCATGGGCGACCGCCTGGCTGATGCCGAGATTGGTGATGCCCGCCTGAACCCGCGCCGTGCGCCCCTCGAAATTGACGTCGAGCACCCGGTTCATCTTGGCGACGCCGAGCACGATGGCGTCCTCCTGCGGGATCGCACCGCCGCAGAGCGAGGTTCCCGCCCCGCGCGGCACCACCTTCACGCTGTTCTCGTGGCAGAAGCGCAGGATGGCCGAGACCTCGTCCGTGGTAGAGGGCAGTACGACGGCGAGCGGCATCTGGCGATAGGCCGTGAGGCCGTCCGTCTCGAAGGCGCGGCGCTCGTCCTCGGACACGATCAGCGCCTCGGACGCGACAAGGCGTCCCAAACCCTCGACGATCTCCTTCCGGCGCGCCAGAACCGTCTTGTCCGGTTTCGGAAACGCAATGGTCATGGCACCCTCCCACAAGGAATCATCGCTGCGTCCAAGGAATGGCTACCTTAACAATAAGGCGGCTTTCCCCGGTGGCGTTTTCTAATAATGTAGAATCTCTCTAAGATGGGACAGGTGTCCAGCAAAGGAGTTTTTGATGCGTTCCTTCGTTCTATCCGCCGCCCTGCTTCTTGCCGGGATCGGGTCCGCCCACGCCCAGGACGCGGCCGCCGGCGAGAAGGTGTTCACGCAATGCCGGGCCTGCCACCAAGTCGGGGAGAATGCGAAGAACGCCGTCGGTCCGGTGCTGAACGGCCTCTTCGGCCGCCAGTCGGGATCGGTCGAAGGCTACAACTATTCCCCGGCCAACAAGAATTCCGGCATCACCTGGGACGAGGCGACGTTCAAGGAATACATCCAGAACCCGCGCGCCAAGATCCCTGGCACCAAGATGGTCTATGCGGGCCTCAAGGACGAGCAGCGGATCAACGACCTCGTGGCCTATCTCAAGCAGTTCGACGCCTCGGGCAAGAAGACTCAGTGATCTGTGCAGCAAAGCTCGCATTGCACCAAATGCAATGCAGGTATCGAACAGCTTAGCTTAAGTATAAAACCGGGGCTGAGCCTGGCTTTCAGGTTCATTGACCAGTGATGCGCATCGAACCAACGGTCGCGACTGGTCATCTTATGAAACTCTATAATGATTCAATTGTTGGCTCCGTGTGCTGAGTGCTCGAAGGCACTCGATCCGCAATCGTAGGAGCGATACAGATGTTGAGCATTCTCAAACACTTTGAAGACCGAATATCAGATATCAGCCAGCCTGACCTGTCCAAGATATCAGGCCTGCCTTTCCTATCCGGCATCCTTTCGCGCCTGCCGGATCCTGCCGCGGTTCCGCTACCGCCCCAATATCCTCCCAAAGACACCATCTATGGCACGGATGCAGGCGAAAGCTTGAGCGGGACGGCTTCTGGCGACGTGATCAACTCACTCGGGGGAAGCGACACCGTCTACGGGAAAGCTGGCGATGACGTCATCGTCACGTCCGGCAACGGTTTCGACCGTCTCTACGGAGACGAGGGGAACGACGAGCTCCACGGCGGCAGCTCCGGCAACTTGTTCCATGGCGGCAGCGGCGACGACCATGCCTATGGCGGCAATGGCGGCGACAAGATCAACGGCGACAGCGGCAACGACTTCCTGCACGGCGGCGACGGTGTTGACAAGGTCAGCGGCGGCTTCGGCAACGACACGGTCATTGGAGGCAACGGCACAGATGAGCTTGTCGGCGGGTTTGGCGAAGATGCATTCCGATTTGACCGGCTCGATGGCAGCGTCGATCTCGTGTCCGATTTCAACTACGTCCCTGACGTCGACGGCGCGCTCGACCAAGGCGACCATTTCGAACTGAGCCTTAGCGCCTTCACTGCCCTGAGCGGCAGTCCGGGCGAGACGCTGAGCGACGATGCGTTCGCTCTCGGCGCAAAAGCGAAGACGTCGAGCCAGCATATTCTCTACGATCAGGCTGGAGGCGCTCTCATTTACGATGCTGACGGCAACGGTGCGGCCAAAGCGGTGCAGTTTGCCTCCCTGGCCGGACACGTGGAGCTTCGCGCCTCCGACTTCGTGCTCATCTCCTAACCGGCTTTCATCGCAAAGCAGCAGCCGGGCCTACGGGCCCGGCTGCTGCCGTGCAGCATGACAGGCGCGACGGCAGCACACTTGACCCTCGCTGATTTACGTTCATGGTACGATCTCAAAAAACAATGCGAGACCGTAAACCGTGAACATGGCCCCGAAGAAACCCCACGTCGGCCTCTTCGTCACCTGCCTCGTCGACCTGATGCGCCCCTCCGTGGGATTTGCCGCCGTCAAGCTTCTGGAGGATGCCGGCTGCGTCGTCGATGCTCCCGTCCAGACCTGCTGCGGCCAGCCGGCCTACAACTCGGGCGACCGGGGCACGACGCGGGATCTCGCCATGCAGGTGATCGACGCCTTTCACGGATATGATTACGTGGTCGCCCCCTCCGGCTCCTGCGCCGGCACGATCAAGACCCATTATCCGGAACTCTTCGAGGAAGATCCGAACTGGCGCGCCAAGGCCGATGCGCTGGCCGCCAAAACCTACGAGCTGACGAGCTTCCTGGTCGACGTGCTTGGAATCACCAAGGTCGATGCCTCTTTCAATGGAACCGTCACCTATCACGATTCCTGCTCAGGCCTCCGGGAGCTCGGCGTGAAGACCCAGCCGCGTCGGCTTCTCTCCAGCGTCGAGGGCCTGACCCTCGTCGAGATGAAGGACAGCGACGTCTGTTGCGGCTTCGGCGGCACGTTCGCCGTCAAGTACAGCGACATCTCCGGCGCCATCGTCGATGCCAAGGCGAAGAACGTCGAGGCGGCCGAGGCGCCGACCCTGCTGGCGGGAGATCTCGGCTGCCTCATGAACATGGCCGGCAAGCTCACCCGCGACGGCAGGCCCGTTCAGGTGCGCCACGTGGCGGAGATTCTCGCCGGCATGACCGATGAACCGCCGATCGGTGTCGCCAAAGCAGCCGCCGTCAAGTAGAAGTCGATCATGACCGTTCATTCCACCTCTCCCCAGTTCAAGCAGAATGCCGCGCGGGCGCTGAACGACGATCAGCTGCAGAAGGCGCTCGGCAACGTGAAGCAGGGCTTCATCGACAAGCGCCAGATGGCCGCCGCCAAGCTGCCGGAATTCGAGGCGCTGCGGGATGCGGCGCGGGACATCAAGAACCACACGCTGGAGCATCTCGACCTCTACCTCGAAGCCTACGAGGAGAAGGTGAAGGCTTCCGGCGGACACGTGCATTTCGCCCGCAACGCCGACGAGGCCCGCGACATCATTCTCGGCATCTGCCGCGATGCGGGCGCGAAGACGGTCACAAAGGGCAAGTCCATGATCTCGGAGGAGATCGGGATCAACCATCATCTGGAAGCGAACGGGATCAGGCCGGTCGAGACGGATCTCGGCGAATACATCATCCAGCTGCGGGGCGAGCTGCCGAGCCACATCATCGCCCCGGCCGTGCACCTCAACGCCACCCAGGTGGAGGAGGACTTCCGACGCGTCCATACGCATCTCGACGCCAAGCGCGACCTCTCGGAGCCCGTGCAGCTTCTCACCGAAGCCCGCGCCGTGCTGCGCGAGCGGTTTCTTGCGGCGGATGTGGGCATCACCGGCGCCAACTTCCTCGTCGCCGAGACCGGCACGTCGATCATCGTGACGAACGAGGGCAACGGCGATCTCACCCAGATCCTGCCGAAGACGCATATCGTGCTGGCCTCCATCGAGAAGCTCGTTCCGACGCTGGAAGACGTGAGCCAGCTCCTGCGCGTGCTCGCCCGCTCGGCCACGGGCCAGGAGCTGTCGGTCTACACCACCTTCTCCACCGGTCCCCGCCGCAGCGCCGATGCGGACGGGCCCGAGAACTACCACGTCGTCATTCTCGACAACGGCCGCTCCTCCATGCTCGGCACGAGCTTCGAGGAGATGCTGCGCTGCATCCGCTGCGGCGCCTGCATGAACCATTGCCCGGTTTATCACGCGGTCGGCGGGCACGCCTATGGCTGGGTCTATCCCGGTCCCATGGGGGCGGTGCTGACTCCCTCCCTCATCGGCGTCGACAAGGCGGGCCATCTGCCCAACGCGTCCACCTTCTGCGGGCGCTGCGAGAGCGTGTGCCCGGTGCGCATTCCCCTGCCCAAGCTCATGCGCCACTGGCGCGAGCGGGAATTCGAGCGACACCTGACGCCGGCCACCGTCCGCTCCGGCCTCCAGCTCTGGGGCTTCTTCGCGCGGCGCCCTGCCCTCTACCGGCTGGCGACCCGCGTCGCCATGGGAGCGCTCGCCCTCGCGGGCCGCCGGCGCGGGCGCTTCTCATGGCTGCCCATGTCGAAGGGCTGGACCAAATACCGCGACTTCCCGGCCCCGCAGGGCGAGACCTTCCAGCAGCGCTGGAAGCGGGAGCGCCGGGGTGCCCGCGCATGAGCGCCCGCGACGACATCTTCGCCAATATCCGCCGTTCGCTTGGCGTCAAAGGCAGCGAGACCATCCGGCAGCAGATCGTGGCCGACCGCCTGGAGCGCGCGCCCAAGGGCGTGATCCCGCAGCGCGGACAGGTTGCGGGCGAGGAGCGGATCGCGCTCTTCAAGACCATGGTCGAGACGGCGCTCGCCACGGTCACGGAGGTCGCCTCCCCGACAGAGGTGCCGCAATCCATTGCGCTCTTCCTGCGCAACCACAACCTGCCCGCGACCCTGCGGATGGGCGACGACCCGCGCCTGAAGGCCATGCCCTGGTCCGAGACCGCGCTGGAGATCGCCCATGGTCCGAGCGAAGGCCGCGACCTCAATGCGGTCAGCCACGCCTTCGGAGGCGTCGCCGAATCCGGCACGCTCGCCATGGTGTCGGGCCCTGAGAACCCCTCCACCCTCAACTTCCTGCCCGACAACCACATCATCGTGGTCTCGGCCAAGGACATCGCCAGCGACTACGAATCCGTCTGGAACCGGATCCGCTTCGCCTACGGCAAGGGCGCCATGCCGCGCACGGTGAACTGGATCACCGGCCCCTCCCGCTCCGGCGACATCGAGCAGACCCTGCTGCTCGGCGCCCACGGGCCCCGGAGGTTGCATGTGGTGGTGGTGCGGGACTGAGGACAGTGCGTGAAGTCGGGGCATCGCCACAAATTCAAGATACAAGCGGCCTCCACACGTCATCACCGGCCCTGTGCCGGTGATCCCGATCCGAGAGGCGCAGCGCTCTTCCGATCGGGATGGCCGGGACAAGCCCGGCCATGACGTGAACGTTTCAACGGGTCACAGTACCTGTCGCTCCCACGAAGGAGAGGGGTAGCGCATGGCATTCTTGATCCGCATGTGAGGAACCCTCGATTCGACAAGCCATCCGGCTGAGCCATAATCGTCCAGCGTAAGAGCTGTGATGCCAGGAGCCTCGGCATGTCCATTCCGACACTGATCTTCCGCACCATCCGCTGGTCGGCCTGGGCGGGCTGCGCGGCAGGAATGGAGCATGTAGACATCCGCCCGGCGGATGGTGGACTCCACATTTCGGGCGTGGTGATCGCTGAAGAAGACGAGACGGATTTCGGGCTCTCTTACCGCCTCAAGCTCGACGCCCTGTGGCACACGAAGGAGGTTCACGTCAGAACCACCTCGGGCCATGTACTGCACCTGGAGAGCGACGGCCGGGGGCACTGGACGGAGAACGGCAGGGATCGGCCGGACCTCCAGGGCTGCATCGATGTCGACATCCAGGCGACGCCGCTCACCAACACCTTGCCCGTCCGGCGCCTCGATCTGGAGACCGGCGAGAGCATGGATATCCGCCTCTGCTACATCACCGTGCCTCATCTGACCGTTGCGCCTGAAATCCAGCGCTATACGGCTCTCGAAGCGGGCTCGCTCTATCGTTTCGAAAGCCTGGAGAGCGGCTTTACCGCCGATCTTCCCGTCGATGAGGACGGCTTCGTTCGTGATT
>JAESFT010000902.1_pt1 | contig 10414 bp, 10 predicted proteins | sample 9269451 | NCBI WGS metagenome assembly JAESFT01 (sample SAMN14502557, study PRJNA617106) | algae metagenome | isolation source: Scytonema hyalinum WJT4-NPBG1 and co-occurring heterotrophs from well... | place: USA: Mojave Desert, Joshua Tree National Park, California | collected 2006-05-25
GTGGCGGAGCCCTGGGGCTCGGCCACCCATTCGCGCATCGCAGGTCCTGTAGGGGGGACTAGCGGGGCGCTGGAGTTGAGCAAAGCATGGCGACGAAGACAACCGGCGGCGACGAAGGCGATACGACGACGACCGAGCAGCAGACCGATGGGCCTCTGCTCGACCTGAGCGATGCCGCCGTCAAGCGGATGATCAAGCTCGCGAAGAAGCGCGGGTACGTCACTTATGACGAATTGAACGAGGTCCTGCCTCCGGAGGAGTTCTCCTCGGAGCAGATCGAGGACGTTCTCGGCCAGCTCTCCGAGATGGGCATCAACGTCGTCGAGTCCGAGGAGACCGACGAGAATGCTCAGCCGGAGGCCGAAGAGGAAGAAGCCGAGGGCGGCGACCTGGTCGAGGCCTCCCAGACCCGCGCGGTCGCGGTGCGCGAGACCACCAAGGAGCCGACCGACCGCACGGACGACCCGGTGCGCATGTACCTGCGCGAGATGGGCTCGGTGGAGCTTCTCTCCCGCGAGGGCGAGATCGCGATCGCCAAGCGCATCGAGGCCGGCCGCGAGGCGATGATCGCGGGCCTCTGCGAGAGCCCGCTGACCTTCCAGGCCATCATCATCTGGCGTGACGAGCTCGTCGAGGGCCGGGTGCTGCTGCGCGACATCATCGACCTCGAGGCCACCTATGCCGGCCCCGACGGCAAGGGCGCCCCCAAGGTGGATGCCCTGGGCGAGGGCGAGCCGGAGGAAGAGGCGGCCGAGACCGAGGAGGGCATGACCCCACCCGAGGGCGAGCTCGACGACGACGACATGGAGAACAACGTGTCGCTCTCGGCCATGGAGGCCGAGCTGAAGCCGCGCGTTCTCGAGACCTTCGATTCCATCGCCGACAACTACAAGAAGCTGCGCCGCCTGCAGGTCGAGCATGTGGAGCAGCGCATGCAGAACAAGCAGCTGACCCCGGCCCAGGAGCGCAAATACAAGGAGCTCAAGGCGGACATCGTGGCGGCGGTGAAGTCCCTGTCGCTGAACAACAACCGCATCGAGGCCTTGGTCGAGCAGCTCTACGACATCAACAAGCGCCTCATCTCCCATGAGGGCCGCCTAATGCGCCTGGCCGAGAGCCACGGCGTGGCCCGCGAGGAGTTCCTCAAGCACTACCAGGGCTGGGAACTCGACCCGAAATGGGTGCTGCGTGTCTCCAAGCTCGGCGGCAAGGGCTGGAAGGACTTCGTCGCCAAGGCGAAGGACCAGATCCACGACCTGCGCGAGAACATCCACACGCTCGCCAGCGAGACCGGCCTGGAGATCCAGGAGTTCCGCCGCATCGTCATGATGGTCCAGAAGGGCGAGCGCGAGGCCCGTCAGGCCAAGAAGGAAATGATCGAGGCCAATCTTCGCCTCGTGATCTCCATCGCCAAGAAGTACACGAACCGCGGGCTGCAGTTCCTGGACCTGATCCAGGAGGGCAATATCGGCCTCATGAAGGCGGTGGACAAGTTCGAGTACCGGCGCGGCTACAAGTTCTCGACCTATGCCACCTGGTGGATCCGGCAGGCGATCACCCGGTCGATCGCCGACCAGGCCCGCACGATCCGCATCCCGGTGCACATGATCGAGACGATCAACAAGATCGTCCGCACCTCGCGCCAGATGCTGCACGAGATCGGCCGCGAGCCGACCCCGGAGGAGCTGGCCGAGAAGCTCGCCATGCCGCTGGAGAAGGTGCGCAAGGTCCTCAAGATCGCCAAGGAGCCGATCTCCCTCGAGACGCCCATCGGCGACGAGGAGGATTCGCATCTCGGCGACTTCATCGAGGACAAGAACGCGATCCTGCCCATCGACGCGGCGATCCAATCGAACCTGCGCGAGACCACGACCCGGGTCCTCGCCTCGCTCACGCCCCGCGAGGAGCGCGTGCTGCGCATGCGCTTCGGCATCGGCATGAACACCGACCACACCCTCGAGGAGGTCGGCCAGCAGTTCTCGGTGACCCGCGAGCGCATCCGCCAGATCGAGGCGAAGGCCCTGCGCAAGCTCAAGCACCCGTCGCGGAGCCGCAAGCTCCGGAGCTTCCTGGACAATTAAGCGAACTGACAAGGCGGGTCCAAGGCCCGCCTTTTTCTTGGATCGGTTCCCATGGCCAGCCTGCCCCCTGACGGGCTTCTCGTCCGTCCTGCCGCTTCCCACGATGTCGCGCCTTTGTGCGAGATCCTGAACGTCATCATCGGGATCGGCGGCACGACCGCCTACGAGACCCCGATGACCCATGCCGCGTTCAGCAGGATCTTCATCGACGGCGAGGATTGCCTCACCTGTCTCGTCGCCGAAGATGCGCGGACTGCGGTGCCTCTGGGGTTCCAGGCGCTCAGCCGTTACCCGGGACTGCCGGACGGCTGGGCCGATATCGGCACCTTCGCCCGGGCGAAGCCGAAGGTCCCCGGTGTCGGAACCGCCCTGTTCGAGCACACGAAGGCGAAAGCGGCAGAACTCGGGCTGATCGCCATCAATGCCGTGATCCGCGCGGACAACACGGGCGGTCTTGCCTATTACGAGAAGATGAGCTTCGAGACCTACAAGGTCCATCAGGGGGTTCCCCTTCAGGACGGCACGCCCGTTGACCGCATTTTCAAGCGCTATCTTGTGAGACCAGCAGCCGGCTCGCGATGATCACCAGCCTCACCGTCATTCTCCTGTGCCAGCTCCTGGGAGAGGTGGTCGCGCGGGGCTTCGGCTGGCCCGTGCCCGGTCCGGTGCTCGGCATGCTGTTCCTGCTGGCGTTCCTGGTGCTGCGCGACAGGATCCGGTCAAGGGTGCCGGAGTTCGGTCGCGCCCTCGATTCCACCGGCAAGGGTCTGCTTGCCCATCTCTCGCTCCTGTTCATTCCGGCGAGCGTCGGCGTCGTGCAAAGGCTCGACGTGCTGGCGGAGTATGGCATCGGCCTCGTCGTCGCGCTCGTGGTCTCGACCTTCGTCACGCTCGTAGTCACCGTTGCAACGTTCGTCGTCGCATCGCGCCTGAGCGGCTCGACCATGGAAGCCATGGACGATGCGAGGGCAGGGGAGAAGCCATGAGCGACCAGGCTTTCTCCCTGTGGGTCTATCTTTCGCAGACGCCGCTGCTCTGGCTCGTGGTGACGCTCGGGGCTTACGTGATCGCCGACCGGATCTCGCAAGCCCTCAAGCGGCACCCCCTGTGCAATCCGGTCCTGATCTCCGTCGTGGCCGTCGCCCTCGTGCTGTGGGCAACGCGCACGTCCTACCCTGTCTATTTCGAGGGCGCGAAGTTCGTGCATTTCCTGCTCGGGCCGGCCACCGTCGCCCTGGCCATTCCGCTCTACGAGAACAGGCGCATCGTCCTGCGCGCCATCGTGCCCATGGTGGCGGCGCTGGTCGTCGGCTCCGTGACGGCGATCGTTTCGGCCGTCGGTGTCGCGCAGCTCTTCGGCATGCCGATCCCGATACTGATCTCGCTCGCGCCGAAATCCGTCACCGCTCCCGTGGGAATGGGCATCACGGAAGCCTTAGGGGGAGATCCGGCCCTCACGGCCATCCTGATCATGCTCACCGGCGTCGTCGGCTCGATCATGGTCACGCCCTTGATGAACGGCTTGCGCATGACGGACTGGCGCGCCCGCGGCTTCGCTGTGGGGCTCGCCTCGCACGGCATCGGGACGGCCCGTGCGTTTCAGGTCAATTCGCTGGCGGGGACCTTTGCCGGCATCGCCATGGGGCTCAATGCGCTGGTCACCGCGCTGCTCCTGCCCCTGGTTCTCGGCCTGCTGCTGGATTAGGTCCTGTTTACGCAATGCCAGTAAGCTGAAAGGCGTCAGCACGTCGCCGAGGGGAAGGACCAATGACCGATCCTGCGCTCAATAGGACCGCCAGAAGGCCCGCGAAGGGCGCAAAGACCAACGCTGAGCCGGCACTTCTCTCGGGCGGCAATCCCCAGATTGCGAAGGGTTATGGCGATGCGCCCGTACAGGCCTATATCGCGGCGATGCCGGGCTGGAAGAGCGATGTGGGGCGGCGCCTCGATGCACTCATCACGGAAACGGTCCCTGGTGTGAACAAGGCGGTCAAATGGAACTCGCCGTTCTACGGAATCGAGGGTCAGGGCTGGTTCCTCAGCTTCCATTGCTTCACGAAATACATCAAGGTTGCCTTCTTCCGCGGCGCGTTGCTGGATCCCGTTCCTCCTGAAGGGTCGAGGCAGAAGGACGTGCGCTATTTCCATATCCACGAGGGCGATCGCCTGGACGAAGCCCAGTTCGCCGCCTGGGTGAGGCAGGCCAGCCAATTGCCCGGCGAGAAAATGTAAGCGGCAACGACAAGGACGAAAGCGATGACAGCCATGACGACGGACGCCTTGCAGGAGGCCGATGGAGAGCAATCGTCCTCTCGGCTGATCGATGCGAAGATCGAGGAATTGAGCGATTGGCGCGGCGAGATGCTCGCTCGGATCCGCACTCTCATCAAAGAGGCAGATCCCGAAGTGATCGAGGAATCGAAGTGGAGAGGCGTCCCGGTCTGGTCGCACGGCGGGATCATCTGCACGGGCGAGACCTACAAGAATGTCGTGAAGATGACCTTCGCCAAGGGCGCTTCGCTCAAGGATCCGTCCGGCCTCTTCAACGCCAGCCTCGAGGGCAACACACGGCGCGCGATCGATCTGCGCGAGGGCGACAGGATCGACGAGGAGGCCCTGAAGGCCCTCGTCCGCGCGGCCGTGGCATTGAACACGTCGAAGAAAGCGAGCGCTCGCTCGGTTCGCTCGCAGAAGCCTGTCTCATAAAGCGGCACATCATCCTGATAGGTCGGCTCAGAACCTCCGCTGTCATCACCGGCCTCGTGCCGGTGATCCCGATCGTGTGAGGCACGGAGCCTTTCAGGATCGGCATGGCCGGGACGAGCCCCGCCATGACATCCAAAGTTCGCCGCTCGCCTGTAACAGACGAAAGACACCTAAAGCGGCCTCTTGGATGGCCGCGGATCGTTCGGTGCCAGGCTGCCGGTCGTCTCGCCCGGCTTCGGCAGGAAGGCCGGCACGATGCCGTCCGCGACCAGCGCGTGGAGCTGCCCGATATAGTTGTCCTCCCGGGACGGCTCGGTCGCGTCCGAGGTCATGACGATGGACAGGCCGAGGCTCGGGATGACATAGAGCATCTGGCCGCCGAAGCCCCAAGCGTAATGGGCCCGGTGCCCGTGCATGTCGCGCATGAACCAGCCATAGCCGTAGGCATCGCCGGTATAAGGCGAGGCGGTGCGCGGCGTCCAGGATTCCCGGATCCAGTCTTCGGAAACGACGCGTTTGCCTTCGATCGTGCCTCCCTGACGGTACATCTCGCCGAAACGCAGGAGCGCGCGCGGCGAGAGCGCCATCTCGTTACCGCCCAGATAGATGCCCTGTGGATCGCGCGTCCAGGGCGGGATGGTGATGTCGAGCGGCTCCCCGAGCCAGTCGCGGGCCAGATCGAGCGTGCTGCGCTTCGAGGCCCGGGTCAGCGCCGCCGACAGGAGATGCGTGCTGCCGGTCGAATAGAGCATGCGCCCGCCGGGCTCGTCCACGAAAGGGCGCGAGAGGGCGTAGCGGACCCAGTTGCCGCTGCTGATCCAGGCGCCGTAGTTGCGGCCCGAGGTGCGCTCCAGTCCGGCCTGCATGGAGAGCAGATGGCCGACGCTCACCTGCCGGATCCGGGGATCGGCATCGGCGGGAATGCTCGGCTCTAGGATCGACGCGACAGGCTGATCCACACCCTGCAGGACGCCCCGCTCGATGGCGATGCCGACCAAGGCCGACATGATGGTCTTCGACGCGGACTTGATGTTCGTCGGGCGGTCGAGACGCGCGCCGCCGAAGCCCCGCTCGGCCAGAACGCTTCCGTTGTGGGACACGATCAGGGCGCGCAGGTTCGGGAGCTCCCCGGCACGTTCGACTGTGCCCTCGAGCAGCTTGGCATCCGGAGCCGGGGGAGGAGAGACCGGCTGGGCGGAGGCGCTCGTCGCGCCGGCGAGCGTCAGGAGAAGAGCCAGTCCAGCTTGGGGTCGGGCGAGGCTTGAGAGGAGGCGCATGAATCGGTTTGGGGTCGTTTTGCGTCGGACAAACCCCGAAATGGATGGCCGTTCCGGAGGTGCAACGGCCTCACACGCCATTGTGAGCTTGAGCCGCCCATGCGGCATTCCGCCCCCAGACCTGCACGGGGGGCATTTGTGCTTTCTCCAGCGAGAGCTTATTTGCACTTGAATTCGTAAATACAAGGCAATTCACATGTTGCAAACGTGGTTCACCCGTCCGCTCTGGCAGCGGGTCGCCGTGGGCTTCGCCCTCGGCATTCTGGCGGGCGTGCTGGCCGGGGAGCAGGCCGCCGTCTGGTTCAAGCCGCTCGGCGATCTCTACCTGAATCTCGTGCGGATGATCGTGATCCCGCTCGTGTTCTTCACGATCACGTCGAGCGTGGCCAAGCTGGCCGAGGCGGGCAACGTGGCGCGCCTGGGCCTGCGGACCCTGTTCTGGTTCGTCGCCACCTCGGCCATCGCCGTGCTGGTGGGCATCGCCTTCGGCCATCTTGTGGATCCGGGCCTCGGCCTTTCCAACCTGCCGCTCGGCGAGGTGAAGCCGCGCACGATCCCGACGCCGCTCGAGGTGCTGATCGGCATCGTGCCGACGAACCCGATCAAGGCCATGGCCGACACCAACGTGCTGCAGGTGCTGTTCTTCGCCGGCATCGTCGGCGCGGCGCTCGTCTCGTTGGGCGAGAAGACCGCCGGCATCCGCAGCCTCGTCGACCAGGGCGCGACGCTGGTGTTCCGCATCACACGCTGGGTGCTGCAGCTCACGCCCATCGGCACCTTCGGCCTGATCGCCTGGGTCGTGGGGCGTTACGGGCTGGCCTCGCTCCTGCCGCTCGGCAAGTTCATCGCCTCCATGTACCTCGCCTGCCTGTTCCACATCGTCGTGGTCTATGGGGGGCTCCTGAAGCTGCACGGCCTGAAGGTGGGTCGCTTCTTCCGCGGCGCCGCGCCGGCCATGCAGATGGCCTTCGCCACGTCGTCGAGCCTCGCCACGCTGCCCATGTCCCTGCGCGTGGCCGTCGAGAAGCTCGGCGTGCCGCAGAGCTATGCGAGCTTCGCCGTGCCGCTCGGCGCCAACGTGAAGATGGACGGGTGCGGGGCGATCTATCCGGCCATCGCGTCGATCTTCATCGCGCAGTATTTCGGCCTCGATCTCTCGCTCACGCAGTACGTGCTCATCGGCCTGACGGCCGTTCTGGGCTCGCTCGGCACCGCGGGCGTGCCCGGCACCTCCATCGTCATGCTCACGCTGACCTTGAGCACCGCGGGACTGCCGCTCGAGGGCATCGGCTACATCATCGCCATCGACCGAGTCGTCGACATGATGCGCACCATGACCAACGTGACGGGTCAGATCCTCGTGCCGGTGATCGTCGCCAAGGAGGAGCGCGTCCTCGACCGGGCCATCTATGACGGCACCGTCGAGACCCATGGTCCGGCGGGAGAGACGGTCCTCGTCGCTGCCGAGTGATGGCAAGCCGCATCCGACATGAAAAAAGGCGGGCTTCACGGCCCGCCTTTTGTCTTGAAGTGCGCCTGCGTCAGAACAGGAAGTCGGACGCACCGATCAGCGAGAGCTTCACATTGAGCAGGGTGATCGACTGGCCATCGCCCCTGATGATCACGTCGTCCGCCTTGCCGTCGCCGTCGGCATTGAACTGGCGGATGCCGAGATCCCTGAAGTTCAGGTCGGTGGCGCGCAGATCGATGCGGTCGCTGCCGTTCCTGAAATCGGTGATCTTGTCCTTGCCCCACTGGCCCGAGAAGCGAAACGTATCCGCATGCGTGCCGCCGGTGAGAACGTCGTTGCCGCTGCTGCCCGACAGCGTGTCCTTCCCGCTGTCGCCGTAAAGCCGGTCGTTGCCCGCATTGCCGGTGATGGCGTCGTTCCCGGTCCCGCCATAGAGCTTGTCGCTGCCGCCGTTGCCGAAGAGCTTGTCGTTCCCGCCATTGCCATTGATCGTGTCCGCCGCAGACGTGCCCCTGAGGGTGTTGCTGCCCGCGGTGCCGTCGAGGGGGCCAGTGGTCGGAGTGCCTCCGGTCGTCGGCGTGCCCGTTGCCGGGTCGATGAGATCGAGCTTCACGTTGGTGCTGCCGATGGTCACCTGACTGGTCACGGGGGCGAAGCCGCCGCCCGAGAAGGTGATCGTGTACGTACCGGCCGCAAGCGCCAGGCTGTAGCCGCCGGCGGCTTGCGTCGTGGTGCTGTAATGAGCACCGCTCGCGCTCACGGCGGTCACGGTGAGGCCGCCGAGGCCCTCGCCGATGTCGTAGAAGCGGTCGCCGTCCTTGTCGTCCATGCTGACGCCCGTGAGGAACACCGCCGTGCCGGACAGGGCGAAATTCTGCGTGACGAAAGCCCCGTCCCAATTCTGGTACGAACCGGTGTCGAAGCCGATGCCGATCTCGCGGAAGGTCCCGTTGAGAATGTTGGCCTTGTGCCCCGGGCTGTTCATCAGGTTCGTGTGCAGCAGCTCCACCTCGTCCTGGAGGCCCGCAGGCGCGCGGATGCTGGCCCAGGCGATGTTCTCCGCCGAGGTCCAGGAGCCTGCGAAGGTATAGCCTGCATCGATCATTCGCTGATGCGGGGAAGACCCGGACGATCCGGTGTGGGCGAACGTGTCGGTCGCGATCATCCAGCTGCTGTGCGAATCCGCCGATTCGTTGAGGTCGCCGTTGAGGGCAAGCGGCTGGGCACCCGTTTTCGCGCGTTCGCGGTTCACAAGTTCGAGCATCAACTGCTCATAAGCCGTAGCTTGCGACATGAAACACCCCTTGGTCTTATCAATTCTTCAAATTGCCGAGATCAGAGCCCGGAGCCCTGCGCTTACGGTCGAAATGAGAAGAAGTTGTGGCCTGCGCGATACCTTGTTTCTCGAAAGATCCCCGGGATTGCCGGCGGGAGACGCAGGAAACTTAGCCTGCCTGTGCCGTAACCCTGCCCTGCAGGATGAGAGGGAGATCGGACGCGGATTCTGGTCTATAGCAGTGGCTGGAAACGCCTTAAGGCCTGGCTTGGCGGCAAGCTCGGCAGCATCACGAAGAACAACGATGACCAACCAGACGCCTGCCCTGTCCGCTGCGCCGCAGCCTGTGCGAGTGGAGCGTGTCGCCGTTCCGATCCTGGCGGCCATCAGCGTGTCGCACATGCTGAACGACCTCATCCAATCGCTGCTGCCGGCGATCTACCCGATCCTCAAAAGCACCTTTCACCTCGATTTCGGGCAGATCGGCCTGCTGACCCTGACGTTTCAGCTTACCGCATCGCTGCTCCAGCCCCTGGTCGGCTCATTCACGGATCGCCGGCCGCAGCCGTTCTCTCTCGTCGTCGGTATGGGCTTCACCCTCATCGGCCTGCTGACGCTCTCGCGGGCGGGTTCCTATCCGGTCCTGCTTCTGGCGGCGGCCCTCGTCGGCATGGGATCGTCGGTCTTCCACCCGGAATCCTCCCGGGTCGCCCGTCTGGCCTCGGGCGGACGGCATGGCTTGGCGCAGTCGGTGTTCCAGGTCGGGGGCAATGCGGGAACGGCCTTGGGCCCGCTGCTCGCCGCCTTCATCGTCGTGCCGTTCGGGCAGCCGAGCATCGCGTGGTTTTCCGCCGTGGCGCTGCTGGCGATGCTGATCCTGTTCGCCATCGGGCGCTGGTACCGGGCGAGGCTCGCGGATCTGCGCGCCAAGCCTCGCGCGCCTGAGGTAGGCTCGCTCGTCTCGAAACGGCGCATCGCCGTCTCGCTCGCGATCCTGATCCTGCTGGTCTTCTCGAAGGACTTCTACGTCGCAAGCCTCACCAATTATTTCACCTTCTACCTCATCTCGAAGTTCCAGGTCTCGGTGCAGGACGCGCAGATCTATCTCTTCGTCTTCCTCGGCGCGCTCGCCGTCGGGACGGTTCTCGGCGGCGCCATCGGCGACAAGATCGGGCGGCGCTACGTGATCTGGGGCTCGATCCTCGGCGTCCTGCCCTTCACGCTGGCGATGCCCTACGCCAACCTGTTCTGGACGGCGGTCCTGAGCGTCACCATCGGGCTCGTTCTCGCCTCGGCCTTCTCGTCGATCCTCGTCTACGCGACGGAACTCGTGCCCGGCCGCGTCGGAACGATCGCGGGCCTCTTCTTCGGCCTCTCCTTCGGCATGGCGGGGCTGGGCGCCGCGCTGCTGGGGCAACTGGCCGACATGACGAGCATCGAGACTGTCTACAGGGTCTGCTCGTTTTTGCCGGCCATTGGCCTTCTCGCTTACTTTCTGCCGAAGATCGAGAAGAAGCGCCTCTGAGTTTCGCTCGTCGAACGTCGTCGCTCTCGTCATCACCGGCCTTGTGCCGGTGATCCCGATCGGGAGAGCGAGGCGCTT
>JAESFT010000903.1_pt1 | contig 10408 bp, 8 predicted proteins | sample 9269451 | NCBI WGS metagenome assembly JAESFT01 (sample SAMN14502557, study PRJNA617106) | algae metagenome | isolation source: Scytonema hyalinum WJT4-NPBG1 and co-occurring heterotrophs from well... | place: USA: Mojave Desert, Joshua Tree National Park, California | collected 2006-05-25
AGCCCATGAATTTATGCAATCCGCCGAACTTCGCCATTACTTCCAGGCCGGGACGCAGCCATAGATGGAAGGTATTGCCGAGAATGATCTGGGCGTTGATCTCGTTGAGTTCGAGCGGCGACATCGCCTTGACCGTGCCGTAGGTACCGACCGGCATGAAAATCGGCGTTTCGATCACGCCATGGTTGAGGGTCAGGCGGCCTCGACGGGCATTGCCGTCGGTTTTGAGGAGTGTGTAATTTAGCATCGGTATGTCATTGCCGGACGGTGCCGAGCGTATCGGCATTCCGTCCCGAACAAGTTAACAGCATGGCATCGCCATAGCTGAAGAATCGGTAATTGTTTGCTATTGCATGCGCATAGGCGGCGCGGATCTGCCGGTAGCCGGCAAATGCCGATACCAGCATCAGCAAGGTGGATTTCGGTAAATGAAAATTGGTGATCAGCCGCGTCACCGTTTTGAATTGATAGCCTGGCGTGATGAAGAGTGCGGTGTCGGCGCTTCCCGGCTGGAGATCGCCTGATTGCGACGCCGATTCCAGCGCCCGCAGGCTGGTGGTCCCCACCGCGATCACGTTCCTACCCGCCGCTTTCACTTCGCGAACGGCATCGGCCGTCTGCTGCGAAATGGTGTACCACTCGCTGTGCATCCTGTGTTCCGCCAGATTCTCCGTCCGTACCGGCTGGAAGGTGCCGGCGCCGACGTGCAGGGTCACGAAAGCGATCCGCACGCCCTTGTCGCGCAGCCGGTCGAGCAGCGGCTGGTCGAAATGCAAACCCGCCGTTGGCGCGGCGACCGCGCCTGGCTGGCTGGCGTAAACCGTTTGATAACGCTGCTCGTCGAAGGCATCGGCGGCATGGTCGATATAGGGCGGCAGCGGCAGGCGGCCATGCTGCTCGATCAGGTCGAACACATCGGCGGGAAAGCGCAGGGTGTAGAACTCGCCGGCCCGCTCCCCCACCTCGACGTCGAATGCATCGGCCAGACGTATCGTGCTGCCGGAGGGTGGTGATTTGGATGCCCGGACCTGGGCATGCACGGTGCGCTGGTCCAGCACCCGTTCGATCAATACCTCGACCTTGCCGCCGCTGGACTTGACGCCGAAGAAGCGCGCTTTCAGCACCCGCGTGTCGTTGAACACCAGCAGGTCGCCCGGCGCCACCAGGTCGACAATATCGGTGAAGGCACGGTCGTGCAGCGCGTCGCCATCGACGTGCAGAAGCCGCGACGCGCTGCGCTCGGCGAGCGGGGTTTGGGCGATCAGCGCTTGCGGCAGGTCAAAATCGAAATCGGAAAGCGAATACATGGATTACCGGCGGTATCGGAGGGCAGCGGGAACTGCTATGGTTGCGGGGTTTGCAAAATTGCATGGCCCTTTCAACGTACTGAACACAACGTCACGCATAACGTCGGGCGCTTTTACAATAACCCGCTATTTTACGCCCTGCCGACCCTTTTACCGATATGCCCGCACCGAAGCAAAAACCCGCGTCGCCCGCCAACACCAGCCAAACCAAGCTGGCCAAGCTCGGCCTGCGCACGGACATGGACCTGGTGTTGCACCTGCCGATGCGCTACGAGGACGAAACCATCGTCACGCCGATTGCCGAAGCCGGCTTCATGTCCGGCAGCGCGGTGCAGGTCGAGGGGGTGGTCACATCCTGCGATGTGCAATACCGTCCCCGCCGCCAGCTGGTGGTCACCATTGCCGACGAGTCCGGCCCGCTGGTGATGCGTTTCCTGAATTTCTACGGCAGCCAGACCAAGCAGCTGGCGGAAGGCGTGCGCGTCCGTGCACGGGGCGAAGTCAGGCACGGTTTCCTCGGGGCCGAGATGGTGCATCCCACCTACCGGCCGGTCAAGGAAGGCGATCCCCTGCCGTCCGTGCTGACGCCTGTGTATCCGGCCGGCGAAGGCCTGTCCCAAACCTTTTTGCGCAAGGCGATTGCCAGCGCCATGACGCGCATCGACTGGCGCGACACCTTGAGTGAGGAATTGCGGGCGGCGCTCGATCTGCAACCGTTCGAAGCATCGGTGCGCCTGCTGCACAATCCGCCCGCCGATGTCGACGAGCACGCCCTGATGGAGCGTTCGCATCCGGCATGGACGCGGATGAAATTCGACGAGTTGCTGGCGCAGCAGCTGTCGATGAAACGCGCCCAGGCAACACGGCGCAACAGGGGCGCGACAGCACTGCCGCGCGTCGGCGAGCTGTCCACGGCGTTCCTGAAGGCGTTGCCGTTCAGGCTAACCAGCGCACAGCAACGGGTGCTGGAAGAGATCCGGCGCGACCTGAAGGAATCCTTCCCGATGCAGCGCCTGCTGCAGGGCGATGTCGGCAGCGGCAAGACGGTGGTGGCGGCGCTGGCCGCGGCACAGGCAATCGACAGTGGCTATCAGGCAGCCTTGATGGCGCCCACCGAGATTCTTGCCGAACAGCATTTTCGTAAGATTGCGACCTGGATGGAACCTCTTGGCGTACGCGTGGCCTGGCTGACCGGCAGCTTGAAGAAAAAGGAAAAGACCGAGGCGCAGGCATGCATCGAATCAGGCGAAGCGCAACTGGTGATCGGCACCCATGCCCTGATCCAGGAGGGTGTTGAATTTGCGAAACTCGGCCTGGTGATCGTCGACGAGCAGCACCGGTTCGGTGTCGGCCAGCGGCTGGCCCTGCGCAACAAAGGCGTCGGCGGTGCCGACACGGTGCCGCATCAGCTGATGATGTCGGCCACGCCGATCCCCCGCACGCTGGCGATGACCTACTATGCCGACCTGGAAGTGTCGGTGATCGACGAACTGCCGCCCGGCCGCACGCCGATCGTTACGCGCATCGTCGATCAGAACCGGCGCGATGAAGTTATCGAGCGGGTACACGCGGCGGCGCTGGAGGGCCGGCAGATTTACTGGGTTTGTCCGCTGATCGAGGAATCGGAAGCGCTGCAGCTTCAGACCGCCACCGATACCCATGCGGTGCTGTCGGCCGCCCTGCCCGACCTCAACGTCGGCCTGGTGCACGGCCGCATGAAGCCGGCGGAAAAGCAGGCGGTGATGGATGCCTTCATCGGCGGCGAGGTGCACCTGCTGGTGGCCACGACCGTCATTGAAGTCGGCGTCGATGTGCCGAATGCATCGCTGATGGTGATCGAACATGCGGAACGCTTCGGCCTTTCCCAATTGCATCAACTTCGCGGACGGGTGGGCCGGGGATCGGCGGCAAGCGTATGCCTGCTGCTCTACCAAAGCCCTCTGGGACCAGTGGCGAAACAGCGCCTGATGACCATGCGTGAAACCACCGACGGCTTCGAAATCGCCCGCCGGGACCTGGAGATCCGTGGGCCGGGCGAATTTCTTGGCGCACGGCAATCGGGGCAGGCCATGCTGCGATTCGCCGACCTGCAGACCGATCAGTGGCTGGTGGAGAAGGCACGCGACCTGGCGCAGACCCTGTTGCAGAAAGACCCCGCCACCGTACATGCCCATCTGGAACGCTGGCTCGGAGGAAGGGAAGAATTCCTGAGGGTATGAGCGCTCGTTGAAAATCACTTCCCGGACAACCCCTGAAGGACAAACAAACCGAATTTTGTCTTTATACTGTGGCTATCGACCGTTCCGGCTTGATTGCGGTTCCGTCAAGCCGCCCAACGCCTACCTACGAGATCGATCATGACTCTGACTGAACTGAAATACATCGTCGCCGTTGCCCGTCAGAAGCATTTCGGTCATGCGGCGGAAGCATGTTTTGTTGCACAGCCGACGCTGTCCGTGGCAATCAAGAAACTCGAAGATGAACTCGGCGTCGTCATCTTCGAGCGCGGCGGCACCGAAATTTCGATGACGCCGTTGGGCGCGCAGATCGTCGCACAGGCGGAGCGCGTGCTCGAACAGACCGCCGCCATCAAGGAAATCGCCAAGCAGAACAAGGACCCGCTCGCTGGTCCGCTGCGCCTGGGCGTCATCTATACCATCGCTCCGTATTTGCTGCCGCCCCTGGTGAAGACCATGATCGAACGGGTGCCGCAGATGCCGCTGGTGCTGCAGGAAAACTTCACCGTCCGCCTGATCGAGATGCTGCGCCAAGGGGAACTCGATGCCGCCATCATGGCATTGCCGTTCGCCGACCAGGGGTTGCTGGTGCAACCACTGTATGACGAACCGTTCGTCGTTGCACTGCCCAAGCATCACGCATGGGCGGAACGCGACGCCATCCGCGCGGAGGAACTGAAATCCGAAACCATGCTTTTGCTGGGGAATGGCCACTGCTTCCGTGACCAGGTGCTGGAAGTCTGCCCCGAGATGTCGCGCTTCTCCACTACGGGGGACGGTATTGCAAGGACGTTCGAGGGTTCGTCGCTGGAGACGATTCGGCACATGGTGGCGTCCGGTATCGGCATCACCATCCTGCCGCTGGCGTCGGTTCCCGACATGCGGGCGAAGGATGGCATGCTGCGCTACGTACCCTTTGTCCAGCCCGGGCCTTCACGACGGGTGGTGATCGCGTGGCGCAAGAGTTTCACCCGCCGCGCGGCGATCGATGCTGTGCGGGATGCGGTGCTGTCGTGTGAATTGCACGGGGTGGAGATGCTGCGTGAGGCGGAGACGGCGGGGGGATGAAGCGGGGAATTCGCAAAGCACTGCTTTGCGCCCGCTGAATCGTCCTGCCTTGCAAGGCAGGACGTGGGGTGAGGCCGTACACATGACTCCCTGCTGACTGCGATTATCTTACGCAGACCGCTTCGACGCCTGCAGACCAAACCAATTCATCCTGCCTTGCAAGGCAGAACATGGGGTGAGACCGTGCACATGGCTCCCTGCTGACCGCGGTTATCTCATTCAATCCGCTTCGACGTCTGCATGTCAAACCAATGCAACGCCCCCGCATCGAAACCGGCAGTTAATTGCTGCCCCGCTTCCGCCGCCGTACCCGCCGCCGCACGGATCACCACCGGCTGTCCACCGGCCAGTCCATGAATCAGCACATCCGCCCCCAGCGCCTCGACCATCTCCACCTGCATCGGCATGCCCGCACGGTTCAGGATCAGGTGCTCCGGCCGCACACCGAGCATGCATTCCCGGTCGGCCAGCGCCGGATGGGCTGATGGCAGCGCGATCGCCGCGCCATGGCCGAGGTCGAACTGCATGCCGTCACGGCTGACCTTGCCGTGCAAAAGATTCATCGGCGGCGAACCGATGAAGCTGGCGACGAATGCAGTGGCCGGCTTGCCATACACTTCGGCCGGCGTGCCGATCTGTTCCGCCCGGCCTGCATTCATGACGATCATCCTCTGCCCCAGCGTCATGGCCTCGACCTGGTCATGAGTGACATACAGGCTGGTGGTGCCGAGCGCGCGGTGCAGCTTCTGGATTTCAAGGCGCATCTGCACCCGCAACTTCGCATCGAGGTTGGACAAAGGCTCATCAAACAGGAACACCGCCGGTTCGCGCACGATCGCGCGCCCCATCGCCACCCGCTGACGCTGGCCGCCGGAAAGCTGGCCCGGCGTCCGCTGCAGCAAAGCGCCGAGCTCGAGAATGCCGGCGGCCTTCCGCACCCGGGCTTCGATATCGCTCTTGGAGAAGCCGCGAATCTTCAGTCCGTACGCCATGTTTTCATAGACGCTCATGTGAGGATAGAGCGCATAGTTCTGGAACACCATCGCGATGTCGCGGTCCTTGGGTTCCAGTTCGTTGACGACGCGCTCGCCGATCACGATGTCGCCGCCGGTGATCTCCTCCAGTCCGGCCACCATCCGCAACAGGGTCGACTTGCCGCAGCCGGACGGCCCGACCATGACGATGAATTCGCCATCGGCGATGTCGATGGAAATGCCATGAATGACCTGAAGGGCTTTCGCGCCCTTGCCATAGGTTTTCGTAATATCTTTTAAGTGGACTTGTGCCATGTCATTTCTCTGAATCGACCAACCCTTTTACAAACCATCTCTGCATGATCACTACGACCAGGCCCGGCGGCAGCATGGCAAGGATCAGCGTTGCCATTACCAGGTTCCAATCCACCGCCGCATCGCCGCCGGAAATCATGGTCCTGATGCCGATGCCGACCGGGTACATGCTTTGTTCGGTGGCGATCAGCAGCGGCCACAAATACTGGTTCCAGCCGTAGATGAACATGATGACGAACAGTGCAATCACATTGGTGCGGGACAGTGGCCACAACACGTCCTTGAAAAACCGCATCGGACCGGCGCCGTCGATGCGCGCCGCTTCCGCGAGCTCTTCGGGCACGGTGAGAAAGAACTGCCGGAACAGGAAGGTCGCGGTTGCCGATGCGATCAGCGGAATCGTGAGCCCGGCATAACTGTTCAGCATGCCGAGGTCCGACACCACCTGGTAGGTCGGCGTGATGCGCACCTCCACCGGCAGCATCAGGGTGAGGAAGATCATCCAGAAAAACAGCGATCGCCCAGGGAAGCGGAAATACACGATCGCGAATGCCGACAACATCGAAATCGTAATCTTGCCGATGGCGATCGCCAGTGCCGAGACAAGGCTTACCCACATCATGTGCGCCACCGGCGGCACCGAGACATTGCCGGAGGCACCCTTGATGATGACGGCGGAGTAGTTGGCGATGAACTGGTCGCCGGGAATCAGCGACAGCGGTGCCGCGGCTGCCTGTTCGGCGGTCTGGGTGCTGGCGACGAAGGCAACGTACATCGGAAAGGCGACGATCACCACGCCGATGATCAGCACGAGGTGACTTATCAGGTCGAGGATGGGGCGGCGTTCGATCATATTTTTACGAGTTCATTAGCCATCACGAATACTTCACCTTTCTCTCCACATACTTGAACTGCAACACCGTCAACGTGATCACGATGGCCATCAGGATCACCGACTGCGCCGCCGCGCTGCCGAGGTCACCACCCTTGAAGCCGTCCTGGAACACCTTGTACACCAATATCTCGGTATCTTTTCCCGGACCGCCGTGGGTCGTCGCTTCGATGATCGCGAAGGTGTCGAAGAAGGCGTACACCATGTTGATCACCAGCAGAAAGAAGGTCGTCGGCGACAGCAGGGGGAACACGATGGTGAAAAAGCGCCGCACCGGTCCGGCACCGTCGATCGCGGCGGCCTCGATCAGGGACTTGGGGATAGCTTGCAGGCCCGCGAGGAAGAACAGGAAGTTGTAGCTGATCTGCTTCCACACTGCCGCCATCACGATCAGGATCATTGCGTGGGTGCCGTTCAGCAGGTTGTTCCATTGGATGCCGATGCGCCCGAGCAGATGGGCGATGATGCCCAGGCTCGGACTCATCATGAACAGCCACAGCACCCCAACCACCACCGGCGATACCGCATACGGCCAGATCAGGAATGTCTTGTAGACTGTCGCGCCCTTGATGATGCGGTCGGCAAAGACCGCAAGGATGAGCGACAGCGTCAGGCCTAGCACCGCCACCAGTATCGAAAACACGGCGGTGGTCTTGAATGACGCCAGATAATTGCTGTCGTTGAACAGGTCCTTGAAATTGTCAAACCAGACGAACTGGGTCGACATGCCGAAGGCATCCTGTATCAGCACCGACTGATACAGCGCCTGCACCGCCGGCCAGAAAAAGAACAGTACCGTGACAACGATCTGCGGCGCGACGAGCGCATAAGGAAGCCAGGGCGATTTGAACCGTGCGCGTTTTTCCATGGTGCGGGACGATGTTGGGAGCGTGGGCGCCGAAATACGCCATTCGATCAGGATGAAAAGGGTTCCGGTGCCGGCCGACGGGCACGCATGGACGAAGGAATCCCGGGTCTCGGAGACTCCTTCATCTTATTGCAATGCTTATGGGACGCGGCAGCCCCTGGGCGGCTTATTTATTGGCTTTTTCAAACCGTGCCAGCAATTCGTCGCCGCGCTTGACCGCCGTATCGAGCGCTTCCTTCGCCGACTTCTTGCCATTCCAGACGTTTTCCAGTTCTTCGTCGATCACGGTGCGGATCTGCACGAAGTTGCCGAGCCGGATACCGCGTGACTTGTCGGTCGTCTTGACGATCATCTGCTGCACCGACACGTCGGTCCCCGGCGTCTTCTGATAGAAGCCGGATTGCTTGGTCAGGTCGTAGGCGGCGCTGGTGATCGGCAGGTAGCCGGTCTCCTGGTGCCACTTCGCCTGCAGCTCGGGTTGGGACAGGAATTTGAAGAATTTCGCCACGCCCTTGTACTCTTCCGGTTTCTTGCCGCTCATCACCCACAGCGATGCGCCGCCGATGATCGTGTTCTGCGGCGCGCCGGCGACGTCGGCGTAATACGGCAATGCCGAAACGGCGAATTTGAACTTGGCATTCTTGGCGATGTTGGCATAGGCCGCGCTGGATGAGGTCAGCATTCCGCATTCGCCGGAGAAGAATTTCGCTTCCGGCTCGTTCTTTCGGCCGCCATAAGTGAAATAGCCCTGCTTCGCCCAATTCGCCATGTTCTCGATATGCCGGACATGCAGCGGGCTGTTGAATTTCAGGCGCGCATCCAGCCCGCCGAAGCCGTTATTCTTGGATGCGAATTCGACGTTATGCCAGGCGGAGAAATTCTCCATGTGCACCCACGATTGCCAGCCGGTGGTATAGGCGCATTTCTCGCCGTTGGCCTTCAGCTTGGCCGCGGCAGTCAGCACTTCCTGCCAGGTCGCCGGCGCCTTGTTCGGGTCGAGGCCGGCTTTCTCGAACATGTCCTTGTTGTAGTAGAACACCGTGGTCGAGCTGTTGAACGGGAAAGAGACCATGGCGCCCTTCGGCGAGGTGTAATAGCCGGCAACCGCAGGCACATACACCGACGCATCGAACTTCTCGCCGGCGGCTTTCATCACGTCGGCCACCGGAACGACCGCGCCCTTGGAGTACATCATGGTTGCGGTGCCGACTTCGAATACCTGGAGCAGGTGCGGCGCATTGCCGGCCCGGTAGGCGGCAATTGCGGCTGCCATGGCTTCGTCGTAGCTCCCCTTGAAGACCGGATTCACCTTGTAGTCGGATTGGCTCTTGTTGAACTGGTCAGCCAGGCCTGCCACGCGCTCGCCGAGCGCACCGGTCATCGAATGCCACCAGGTGATTTCGGTTGCCGCATGCGCCTGACCTGCGAAAGCAGCCACCACACCCGCCGCCAGAACCGATTTCCATTTGAATTGCATTTGTTGTCTCCAAATTTTTGAATGTTATATGTCTGATGTGACAGTCGCGTTACGATAACTGAAAGACCGCATGGCGCGCTTATAATTCGCTTTTGCAGTGCAATATGCGCACCATGAACCGACTTTCCCTCTATGTGCAACTGGTCCGGCTCGACAAGCCGATCGGCATTCTACTCTTGCTGTGGCCGACGCTCACAGCGCTCTGGCTCGCATCCGCCGGCAGGCCGGACTGGCGGCTGGTCCTCATCTTCACGCTCGGCACGGTCCTCATGCGTTCCGCCGGCTGCGCGATCAACGATTACGCCGACCGTGATTTCGACCGGCACGTCAAACGCACCGCGCAGCGTCCGCTGACAAGCGGCCGGATCGCAGGCTGGGAAGCAGTCGCGGTCGCGGCGGCGCTGGCGCTGGTGTCCTTCGCGCTTATCCTGCCGCTGAATGCGCTGACCAAGCAGCTCTCGGTAGCGGCGGTGCTGATCGCCGCCAGCTATCCCTACTTCAAACGCTTCTTCGCCATTCCGCAAGCCTATCTTGGGATCGCCTTCGGATTCGGCATCCCGATGGCCTTCGCCGCCGTGCAGGACACGGTACCACCCGCCGCCTGGCTGCTCCTGGTTGGCAATATCTTCTGGGCGGTCGCCTACGATACCGAGTATGCGATGGTGGACCGCGACGACGACCTGAAGATCGGCATCCGCACCTCCGCCATCACCTTTGGCAGCTTCGACGTTGCGGCCGTGATGCTGTGCTACGCACTCAGCTTCGCGATAACGCTGATGGTCGGCTGGCAGTACGGCCTGCGCGGCTGGTTCCTCGCCGGACTGGCCGTGGCGGCTGCCTGCGCCGCATACCACTACAAGCTGATACACGAACGTGACCGCATGGGCTGCTTTGCCGCCTTCCGTCACAATAACTGGCTGGGTGCCGCGGTTTTCGCCGGCGTTGCGCTCGACTATGCGCTCGCTTGAGACTGAAATCCTTGATCCCTCGCAAGATCAGGCGAAGCGCGTTGCCTACAATCAAGCAAGAATTTCATTAACCTGCAGCAAGGATAAGCATGGATACGATTCAGAAAAATAGCGAACCAGCCGGGCAGCAGACGGAGCCAGGCCAGGACACGACATGGGCGATGTTTGAATCGACGCTGCAGAACGTGGTGGCGAATTACGGTCCGCTGGAAGAACAGTTGCTGGCAACCGGTCGCGAAACGGTAGAAGCAGTGGATCTGTATGTAAAGGAGAACCCTTGGCAGGCTGTTGGCATCGGTGCT
>JAESFT010000904.1_pt1 | contig 10369 bp, 9 predicted proteins | sample 9269451 | NCBI WGS metagenome assembly JAESFT01 (sample SAMN14502557, study PRJNA617106) | algae metagenome | isolation source: Scytonema hyalinum WJT4-NPBG1 and co-occurring heterotrophs from well... | place: USA: Mojave Desert, Joshua Tree National Park, California | collected 2006-05-25
CTGGGTCAATGACAGAAAAAACACCATTACGAATGGCGACAAGAAGTAGATATTCATTTCCGGAATAAGGCGCGAAAGTCATACATCACGAAACACATACGGCAAACCAGTCAACCCTGGCCAAGCCTGCTCAAAATATTTCCATATGGAAATCAAATACATAGAAGTGTCTTAATTCTCCACCGAAATTTCTTGGCATTTTATTTAATTCTGTCAATATGCCAAAAAGCTACTGTTTGTAACACAGGAAATAGCTAAAATACCAATGCCTTGATTTTCAGTAAGACGTAACATTGTTCGGAAGACAATCACTTACGAGGCGCCATCCCGAACTAGAAATAGTCACTCGCTTTACTGATTAAAAATTCCCGAGGTTAATGATGTTAAGAATTTCCAATCACTTCGTGTCCACGGCAGTCGCGTCGCTGCTCGTTCTGGAAGGGCTGGTTTTGATTGGATCCGCTTACCTCGGCGTATCGCTTCGATTTTTAGATGCCATCACTCCGCTTTCTCCAAGCGCGGACGGGATCTTCACATCAGCATTCGCTTTTGCTCTTGTGATGATCTTCAGCATGAGTGCATTAGGGATGTATCAGATCAGCTTTCGTGAAGGCATAAGGGCCACCCTTCTTCGCCTGATGCCATCCTGCGTGTTGAGCTTTGTGCTCATTACCTTCGTGTTTTACGTTCTTCCCGATCTCTATCTCGGTCGCGGGATCGTTGGATTTATGTTCCTGGTGGCGGCACCAGCGATACTTCTTACCCGAACCATCTTCTTCAAATCCACACGGACCAAATTTCTGCAATCGCGCATCTTGTTTTTGGGTGCCGGCGCACTCGCTCAGGAATGCAGCGTGCTGGTCAAAGATCCTCGCATGGACCGCAAATATCATATCGTCGGTTACGTGCCGGTCGCAAATGACGAATGCTGCGTCCCTCCCGGAGAAGTGCTGGCGATGAAAGGCACGATGATGGACATGGTTACCGAGCACGGAATCAGTGAAATCGTTGTTACGGTTCAGAATCGCAGAGGCGGGGCATTGCCGATCAGTGAACTGCTTACCTGCAAGCTGAATGGCATCAAAGTTACCGACTCCGCAGCGTTCTTCGAGCGCGAGGCCTGCCAGATTCGGGTCGATTCCTTGCAACCCAGCTGGCTGGTGTTCGGGACAGGTTTCGATCAGGGCTTTTTTCGCTCCGCCTGTAAGAAGGTTTTCGATCTCCTGGTGAGCATTAGCGTCCTTATCATCGCACTCCCGATTCTTCTGGTAACCGCGCTGTTAATTTACCTGGAAGATCGCGGACCCATCTTCTATCGGCAGGAGCGGGTTGGCAAGGATGGCAGGCACTTTATGGTGCTCAAATTCCGCAGCATGTCGACTGACGCGGAGCGTAGCGGCACGCCACAATGGGCATCCGCCAACGATCCGAGGACTACCCGTGTCGGACGCATCATCCGGCTTCTACGGATTGATGAGTTTCCGCAAATACTGAACGTGCTGAAAGGTGACATGAGCTTCGTCGGCCCTCGACCCGAAAGGCCCTATTTCGTAAAACAGCTCTCCGAAGAAATCCCCTATTACAACGTTCGCCACAGCGTCAAACCCGGCATCACCGGAATGGCGCAGGTTCGATATCAATACGGTGCTTCGGTCGCCGATGCCGTTCAAAAGCTCCAGTATGACTTGTACTACGTCAAGAACAACAGCTTGTTCCTCGACTTGTTAATTCTGATCGATACCCTTCAAGTCATGATACTCGGCAAGGGTAGCCGATGATTTCCGGGCCCAACCGATGTTAGCCGCCATCGCGGTAGCCAGCTATTCGATCGCTGCCTGCGCATTCCTGCTGCTCTTCATACTCCTGCTTCTCAAGTGGCGAGGCCGGCGGCATGGCGCTGTCCTCACGTTTGCCTGTTTTGTGACCGCCTTATGGGCCATCTCCATCGTCTACTTTACCAAGCAAGGCGTGCCCGCCGCGCTGCCGGTCGGCATCCTGGAGATGTTGAGAAACGCCATGTGGTCCGCGTTTCTTCTCGGTGTGGTCAATGCCTCTTTCCCCACCCACACCGTAATGAGATTGAAAATCAGCAAGCCGACCGCAAGCTATGCGTCGATCTACATGTTGCTGATTATTGCCGCAGTTCTCTCGTATGCAGGCTTCGACTTCGTCGATGGCATCGCTGGCAGCATGAGCTTTATCGGCATGGCCGTCGTCGGAATGATATTGACCGAGCAGTTGTTCAGAAATACACCGGGCAAGGCACGCTGGGGAATCAAATATGCCTGCCTCGGAATAGGCGGATTGTTTGCCTATGATTTTTACTTCTACGTCGATGCCCTGCTTTTCAGAAGAGTTAATGTCGAGATCTGGACGGCACGTGGCTTCATCAATGCCTTCGCTGTGCCCCTTATTGCCGTTTCCGCCGCACGGAACCCCGAATGGTCGGTCGGCATAGCGGTCTCCCGCCGCATTCTGTTCCATTCCGCCACCTTGTTCGGTTCAGCGATCTACCTGCTTGTGGTGGCCGCAGCGGGCTACTACCTGCGCTTCTTCGGCGGCGATTGGGGAACCGTCCTGCAGGTGACCTTGCTGGTCAGCGCAATCGTACTGCTGATCGCAGTACTTTTCTCCGGCACATTTCGCTCCTGGCTCAAGGTATCCATCAGCAAGCATTTTTACAACTACGGGTATGACTATCGCGAGGAGTGGCTCAACTTCATCCGCACCCTGTCGGTCGAAGGACCTCAACTCGGCGAACGTGTGGTGCGCGCGATTGCTCATCTGGTGGAAAGCCCGAAGGGCATTTTGTACACATCCAACGGAGCAGAACAGTATGTTGCGACGGCCGAATGGAACCTCACATTCCGGAGTGATCCGGAAGATACGGACAGTGCGTTATGCATCTTCCTGAAGAGAAAGCAATGGGTCATCGACTTACAGGAATTTGATGCCGATCCGGCCAAATACGACGGTCTGGTTATTCCTGAATGGCTGCGTAACTTTCCCCAGGCCTGGCTCGTCGTACCGTTGATCGAAAACGACGATTTGTTTGGCTTTGTCGTGCTCGCGAAATCCCGGAGCAAGATCACACTGAATTGGGAGGTGACCGACCTTCTCAAGATCGTAGGCAAGCAAGCTGCCAGCTATCTGGCAAGACAGGAATCGGCAAATGCGCTGGCAGTGGCGCGGCAGTTTGAAACCTTCAATCGAATGTCGACTTTCGTTGTGCACGACCTCAAGAATCTGGTTTCCCAGCTTGCGTTACTTCTTGCAAATGCGGAGAAGCACAAGGAGAGTCCCGAGTTTCAGAAGGACATGCTGGAAACCATCGATCATGCCGTACACAAAATGCGGGGCCTTCTGCAGAAGTTCAACCGCGATTTCTCTACTGAACGTTCGGGCCGGGTATTACTTGAAAACGTGCTTGAACGGGCCATAGCTTCCAAGAGCGGCGGAGAACCCAGACCGCACCTGGATATTCGCGCATCCGGCATGGCTGTGTCAGGGAATTCCTCACGGCTTGAACGTGTCATTGGCCATCTCATCCAGAACGCGATCGAAGCCACCCCGCGCGAGGGCAGGATTGATGTTCGGCTGATGGAAGACGCTGGCAACGCGGTAGTCGAGATTGCCGATACCGGCAAGGGGATGAATGACCAATTCATCCGCGGGCGTCTGTTCAAACCGTTCGAGTCCACAAAGTCGGCGGGGATGGGAATCGGCGTCTTCGAAACCCGTGAATACATTCTTCAGATTGGCGGCAGACTCGAAGTCAGCAGCCGACCGTCGGAAGGAACGACCTTCAGGGTAAGTCTTCCTCTGTACGGGTATGAGGAAGATAAAATGTTGAGCACAACATAATGCAGGGAATGTCCGTGAGCCAGGAAAAGAGAAAATTGCTGATCGTCGAAGACGACCTTGGATTGCAGAAGCAATTGCGATGGGGTTTCGATGCCTATGATGTGTTGCTCGCGGGCGACCGGGAAAGCGCGCTCGCCCAAATCCGTCGTCACGAACCAGCCGTTGTGACCATGGATCTCGGTTTGCCGCCGGATGCCGACGGCGCTACGGAAGGCCTTGCCCTGCTTCAGCAGATCTTCGCGCTGGCCCCGAATACGAAAGTGATTGTACTCACCGGGAACCAGGACCGGACCAATGCGGTCAAGGCGATCGGCATGGGGGCTTATGACTTCCACCAGAAGCCATTCGACTTCGACGTGATGGGGTTGATCATCGAGCGGGCATTCTATCTTCATAGCCTGCAACAGGAAAACCACCGCCTTCAGCAAAATCTCGCGGATTCGCCCTTGAGCGGCATTATCACTCGCGATCCCGGAATGCTGAAAGTTTGCCGCAGCATCGAGAAAGTAGCGCCTTCGTCGGCGACAGTCATGCTGCTCGGAGACAGCGGGACAGGCAAGGAAATACTGGCGCGCGCACTGCATCAGATTAGCGCACGCAATGACAAACGGTTTATGGCCATCAATTGCGCAGCCATTCCCGAAAACCTGCTGGAAAGCGAACTTTTCGGCTACGAGAAAGGTGCATTTACCGGCGCCGTAAAACAGACACTCGGAAAAATTGAGCTCGCCAGCGGAGGCACGTTTTTTCTGGATGAAGTCGGGGACCTGCCCATGCCGTTGCAGGCGAAACTGCTGCGATTTCTGCAGGAGCGGGTTGTCGAACGCATCGGGGGGCGCACCGAAATCCCGGTCGACGTCCGGGTCATATGCGCAACGCATCGCAACCTGAAACAGATGGTCGATGCGGGTCAGTTCCGCGAAGACCTTTACTACCGATTGAGTGAAATCGTCATTACGATACCTGCATTGCGCGAGCGTATGGGTGACGCGACCCTGTTGGCGCACCACTTCCGGCGAAAATTCGGATCGCAGGAAGGTCGTCCTGTTCTCGGCTTCAGTGACGATGCACTGAACGCGATTGCCAATCACCCGTGGCCAGGAAATGTGCGGGAAATGGAAAACTGCATGAAGCGCGCGATCATCATGGCAGACGGGCCGCAGATCACAGCGGAGGATCTTGGGCTGCCGAACACATCAGAAGATGAAGAGCCTCTCAACCTGCGCCAGGTTCGGGACGACGCATGCCATAAAGCGCTGGTCAGGGCGCTTGCAAAGGTCGACGGCAATATCGTGAAAGCTGCGGAGCTTCTCGGGATCAGCCGTCCGACAATTTACGATCTGATGAATCGGTACGGGATCAAGTAAGCACTCTTCTCGCGCGCCGCAGACGCTGGACGTTCAGGTGAAGCAGAAATCATGGTTCGGGGGATTCGGAACTTTCGAAGGTGACTCCTACGAATACGCTTGCATCGAGGGTCTTGATGCGGACAATCTGCCCTAGGCTTTGGAAGTGGGTTTTGAAAAAAATCGTCCGGCGCAAACGAGATTGTCACAGGCATTATTTTCACTAACCATCTCCAGAATCCTATTGTCGAACCCGATGGCCTGCTGGATGCATGGGGCCTCACTGCATTTGCGCCAATATCATTGCTGGTCCATTTCGCCTGTCCCCGTATCAACTCGGCAGACCGGGAAAAGAAACGCATATTGCTTCCGGCAGACGTGTCACGCAATTTGAAAGAGGTTTTTGCAATGATGGCCGGGCAGTTGCGCATTGATTTGGCAGAAGAACAGGAATGACAATGGGGTATTCGGTCCATATGCAAAGGCAATGGCATCCCTCGTTGCAAAACCAGTTACGGTTAATGTGTATTGAAACCTTTCGCGTCGCCCGTGGCAAACAGCTCGGCAGACGATGTGTTTGTCGCATGCGGCTCGTTCTCGAAAAGGGTACATCAGGTAAATATCAATTGTTTGCGACTTGCCGCTGTTATTAAGACCAGTTTGACGAGCGACGAACCGATTCGTCAATATGACAAGCAACGTGACGAAATGACGAGTTTCGGGCTGAATAGAAAATGAAGCTTCGAGAGATGCTGGCGTTTGAATCGCTAGCAGTTTTTCAGACACTAGCCAGCCTGTCGAAATAGCGTTTTTCGTAGTTTGATCACCGGTTGCTATTGTCGCAACATCGTTTCTCATTGTTGAACAACCCGATGCCGTTGAAGCACCACTGCCCCGCAGTGTCTCTTGTCAAATCATCCTTGCGGCGAATCCGCTCCCGCTTGAGCAATTGGAAGGAACTCTTTGCTAACGCATTGTGGTGGCAATTCCCGCGGCCACACCTTCTTTGCTGCAAGTTGTGCGCCTTCAAAAACGTTTGCCAGTTGTAGCTGCCGGACTGGCTGCCCTGGTCGAAATGCACCGTGACAGTTTTCTTGGGCTGCCGGCGCCACACGGCTGTCCATAGCGCATGCAACGCTAGTCCCAATCCTTTTACGGCCCGATTGACCAGCCGATCACTCGCCATGAGAACTGATCGAACATCACCGGCATCAACAGCCAGCCTTCATGTGTTCGCATGTAGGCGATATCCATGACGCAGACTCGATTCGACACATCAACGGCAAATTGCTGATGTCAATGATTTGGTGCGATGTCAGCGATCGCTCCACCGCATTTGCCGGGATGTCGGTGATAGCCGGTCTGCGAACGCAGCGTCTCATGGCGCATCAGACGATAGACGCGTCGCTCGCTACGTCTCTCGCTTAGGTTCCGCAGGCTTCCGGTCACCTTCTGACAGCCAAGAACAGAGCCGCTTTCAAGCCGCGAATGCCGGATAAGCATCAACAGGCGCTTGTCTTTGAGCGCAGGATTTGACAGCGGATTGGCGGACCACGCATTGAATCCGCTTGGATGAACGCTCAGGACACGGCGAGGAAACGTACCGGATACTGAGAGACATGATTCAGGGTAAACACGTACTTTACCCGGCTAGTTTGGCTAAATGCGCGACAGCTATTTTTAGAATGTCGCACTCCCCGGCGGCCCCCTCCGGTCCGGCCTCCAAGCGCTGCTTCTCGGGCTGCTGATCCTTGACGGCTTCCCGCTCTGCCAGCGGTGCGCTGTATTGCTTGCTCCAATGATACAGACTGTGTGTGCGCTGAATCTGCTAGCATGCTTTGCACTCCCTGCAAAGCATGAACACGCACACCACTACATTAGGATAGATATATGTTGCTCTCAAGCAAAAAACACGAAGCGTCTAGAAACGTTAGCGCCGTGTCGCGCAAATTACGCTCCATCGCAAGCGGCGTAATACTGGCAACATTTGCCGCTGGTGCGTTCGCCCAATCCTATCCGGACAAACTGGTAAGGCTGGTAGTCCCATTTCCGCCTGGCGGGCCGACCGACACTGCCGCGCGCATCATTGCACAAAAGATGACTGATGGACTCAAGCAGCAGGTAATCGTGGAAAACCGTCCTGGCGCCTCTGGTACGATCGGTGCCGACGTCGTCGCCAAGAGTGCGCCGGATGGCTACACGTTAATGATGCTGGCCACGCCGACACTGCTTTTTCCGCACCTGAGCGGACGCAAGAGCGCCGACGTGTTCAAGGATTTCACTCCGGTTGGTGTTGCCTACGAATTGCCGCTCGTGATGGTTGTCAATCCGCAGAAGATGCCCGACGTGACCGGTTTGCAGCAGTACGTTGCCAAGGCCAAGTCGCAGCCAGGCGTTTTAAACTACACCAGCGCAGGCAATGGCAGCTTTGGCCACCTCTCGACCGAGTTGTTGAAGAACCTCGGCAAGTTCGACGTCCAGCACATTCCATACAAGGGCAGTGCACCGGCCATCCAAGATCTATTGGGCGGCCAAGTATCAATGATGTTCTCCGACATGATCGCTGCGCTGCCGCATATCAAGGCCGGCACGTTGCGCCCCATTGCCGTGGGTTCGGCCAGCCGCGTCAGCTTCACGCCTGACGTAAAGACTGTCGCAGAACAGGGTTTCCCTGGTTTCGATGCATCTTCCTGGGGGGGACTGGTCGTCCCTGCTGCCACGCCAAAGGACATCGTCGCGCGTCTCAGCAAGGAAATGCAGGCCGTACTTTCGGACAAGGAAGTACAAGCGAAGATGCTGGCAGCCGGAACGATCGCTAGCTACCAGACGCCAGAGCAAATGAGCACGCGCATGCGCGGCGATTTTGACCGTTGGGGTAAAGTTATCCGCGACAACGGCATTAAGGCTGATTGAACAGCGCTGATGGCTTATCGCCAGTGACTACCGCGATCGCCATACCCGTACATAGTTGATCTCGAAAGCGTTGGTCTTGCCGGTCGGCGTCGTGCTGTCCGGCGGATTGCTTGCGCTGCCGTACCAGAGATCGAGCAACACATACATCGGCACGTTGATCCGCGCGTTCTTTCGATAGACTTCCTTGCCATCGAAATAGAAGATGATCCGGTTCGCCTCCCACTTCACTGCATATTTGTGAAAGGTCGTCGACAAGTCCTGCGGGGGCTCCGGATGGACCATCTTGAAGCCGGCGCGCGTGGTGGAATCGAGCCAGATCGTGGTGCCGTAGGTATTGGCATGCAGGTTTGCATCCGACCATTCGCTCGCCGGCCCGCCGCCTGGGTAAGCTTCCATAATGTCGATCTCGGGGAATGTCGAGCCGCTGTGGTTCCACAGCCAGAACGCTGGCCACGGGCCGCGTCCGTAAGGCAGCTTCGCTTCCATCTCAAAGTAACCGTAGCGCTGGCTGAACTTGCCGCTGTCAGTATCGATCGTGCGCTTCGGAAAACTACCGTCGGCAAGCCGCTCCGGCCACATCTTCAGGTAACCGCCCTCCACCGCATAGTTCGGTGTGTTGTCAGGCGGGTCATAGAAGAAATGCGTATTCCATTTGCGGCTGTCCAGTTGGGTGCCGTTGAATTCGTCGAAGAAGGTGAGCACGTAAGCGGAGCCGGACTGGCCGTAGGGCGCCACTTGGGCGAACGCTTGCGAAAGCACCATCGGATTGAAGCTCGCGGCTGACGCCAGGCCCAGCGTCACGATGAATCGTTTCATGTCAGTCTCCAGATGCTACAGCTACGAATCAGATGTCGAACCCGTCGCCAGCTTTGCTTCGGCTGCTCCGCCGCACGGCACGAATCGCATTCGCATGGTTGCGCAGTGTCCGTCCGCCGAGTCAGGCCGCCACGTACGGCTCCCAGCTACCGCGCCGGTCCGAACGGATTGGCCAACGTGCCGGCGGCCGGCTGCTTGGCCCGGTGCAGCGCAACCAGGCTTTGCGCATACTTGCGGCAGGCTTGTAGCAATCGCGCCTGCAGGCACCCGAGTTGTAATCCGGAGAAGCCGCGCGAGACGCCGGCTTCGGTGGCCGCAGGCGGCATAAACGGCGCAAAAATCTGCCGTGCCTGATCTGGTGTCTTTTCCATCAGCGCCGCGCCGAACTGCCGATCGTCGAGTGCGAGCAACGCTTCAAGTGGACGGGGATCGCGATACGGAACCCCGCTGAACGGCTCGGGAACAGTATCTTCCTGTGCCTGCACCGGTGCTGCTACCCCGAGCAGGACAAATGCAAGGGCTGGAAAGAATAAAGTGCAACACTTCATAGTCACTCCTTTGCAGCAGCGCCATCAGGCGAACCGCTTCATCAAGCTGTGGAGTCTAGCCAGTGGCGACGAGCACGCAAGCGGCATCGAGCCTTGCCGTGACAGACGTTTGATGCGGCACAAATAGCCAGCGAAAACAGTGTGTTGGCACTTTCATCCTGCTAACGACTCGCGCTGCCAATGCTGCGCACCCGTAAAGGCGGGAAAGGGTCGGTGATGGATAATCGCGACCTTGCCAGCAGCACCACCATACCGACACTTTTCTAGCGCAGGTCAATACGCTTAAGCTGTTAGTGGTCAGGCAGGTGCTTGCGGCTGGCGCAACAACCACTGGAAATCGTGATGGCAGACCACCATCAACCGTTACTAGGGTGATACCCCATCCTGATGGCGCGCTAGCCGGACACCTATTTCGAGCGATGATCGCCCTGAATCGGTCGCTGTCGCGGCAAAAGCCTTTGCGCTGCTGAGGTGCAATTGACCGTGAAGTCATTGCTGCTTGGCTCCCACGCTTTTCTATGCAAGTCTGGAAGAAGGAGGGAGCGGGGCTGAGAGGGAGCCGTACCTGGACAGGATTGGTGATGAATGACGGCGCCGAAGTTGGTTTCGACATCGTTTGGAAGAGCCTTCCCTGACCGACTGCATAGCCGGACGGCGAATCTGAGTCAGTCGCTCACACATTCAAGGCTGCAACCTTTACGGCGGCGCGCGCAGGTGGCCGCCGACGATGGTTGATAAATGCACAATCGCCCTTACCTGTAAAGCAATGCCAAGCCGCGTTTCGCTGGTGACAAGGTCACCGCGGCAATGCCGCCGCAGGCGTTTATCAAAGCATGCATCGTATTGCGCACCATATATAGGGAAAGGCACCTTCGCAGATAT
>JAESFT010000905.1_pt1 | contig 10364 bp, 5 predicted proteins | sample 9269451 | NCBI WGS metagenome assembly JAESFT01 (sample SAMN14502557, study PRJNA617106) | algae metagenome | isolation source: Scytonema hyalinum WJT4-NPBG1 and co-occurring heterotrophs from well... | place: USA: Mojave Desert, Joshua Tree National Park, California | collected 2006-05-25
TGATCAACGCCAGACGAACGACGCCGCTCACCAGAATGCCGATCTGCTCGAGGGACCGGCGGCGCAGGCCCGTATTCGCCTGCAGCGTCGTGGCGAGCCGGCTCTGGCTGCGAAGCGACCCGCCGATGAACTCGTCGGCAAAAGCGATACCGAGGATCAGCAGGGAGATGACGATGGAAATGCCCACCGCCTGATCGACCACGAAGGACGCCAGGGCCACGTAGCCGCCCACCACGCTGCCGAGGATCACCGCAACCACGAACCAGCCGAGGCTGCGCAGCGGACCGCCGATATCGACCTCGGGCGCGACGTAAGGGCCGAGGCACGCCTCGTCCTGTGACTCGCGGGCCGCGAAGCGCCGCAGGAGTTCGGCAAAGACGAGGGCCTCCGCCAGGGCGAAGACTGCCCGGGTCATGACGGTGACCGGCAAGGCGGCGGCAATGGCCGTGTTGAAGGCCTCGATCACCTTGCCGACCACCATGACGGTGGCTAGGGTGACCGAGAAGCTCATGATCCGCGCGGCGGAGGCATCCCGAACCGGGATCAGCCGCCAGGAGGTATGCTCCGGTGCCAGGATCGCGTCGATCAGGGCGCGCACGAAGGCAATGAAGGCCAGGCCGCTCAGCAGGGCTTTGCCGACCTGCTCAAGCCGCGGCGGGACGATATCGACCGAATCGAAGGCCACCCAGACGATCCAGCTGCCGGCGATGGCCGGACCGGCCCCCAGGGCAAGCACGCCAAGGGCGGCCAGGAGGCGACTGCGTCGTGCGGGATCCGTGATGGCGGGATCGCGCCGGACGAGGCGCGGCGCGATGGAGCGACGTCCGGCATAAAGGGCAATGGCTGCGCCGATGGCCAGTCCGAGAAGGAGCAGGACGCCGAGCGAGGTGCTGCGCCGGAGCTGCTCCAAGGCGTCCCCCAGGACGATTCCCAGCGCCCGCAGCTCCCGCGGAACGGCCTGCACCACATCCATCCAGAGGCTCGGGCTGAAGAGGCCGTCGCTCTGCTCGAACAGGGCGCGGGTGAAGCCTGCGCGGCGCAGGTCGCCGATCTGCGTGTTCAGCTGTTCGGCCTGGACGAGCAGGGCGCGTCCGAGCCGCTGGGTCTCGTCGAGTTCCGCTACGGCGGCCTCGCGCTCGGCTCGGTCGCGGGCTACGTCGGCGCTCTCCTCGGGCTGCCCCTTGTCCGGCTTCGGTCCGAGCTGGCTCAGGCGCTGCTTGCTGGCCTCGAGCTTCGGGGTCTGTTCGTCGATGACGGTGCGAATTTCCGCGATAATCGGTTCGATCTGCACGCGGATATTCTGCAGGTCCGCGTCGGACATGGTCCGCCCCTGGATCGCCGCTTCCTTCTGATCGAGATCGGCCTTGAAGCCGTCGAGCCTGGCGCGGGCCGCCTTCGTTTCGGCCGAAACGGACGCGGGGGCCGCTGCTGACGGTGCGGGAGCCGGTGCGGCCTGGGGCTGAGACGAGGTCGGGCTTTGAGCCTGAGGCTGGGGATTGGGAGCGGTCTGAGCCTGCTGCGCATAGGGCGCGCCGCCAGCCGCAACGCTCAACACGATCGCAGCAGCCGCGAAGAGCCGCTTCATGCCCGTACTCGTCATTCAGTCTATCCTGTCGCATTCCCAGGAGTACCGAACCGGTCCGGTATTCCTGTTCTCAAAGAGCGCATGGTTCGCTGCGAAGACCGCCCCTTTTGCCGGACGATGCACCAGCGGGGCGGTTCTTTGCGAATCATTACGGCGAAAAGTCGCCGCCCGGCCCACGAAGCGCAACAAAAAAGCCGGGAGAGGCGACCGCCTCTCCCGGCTTCCCGAAGGGAAATCGCTATTGCTTCGGCGCTTCGTTGGCTGAAGGCTGGGCTCCAGGCGCCGGATAAGCCGGGTTGGCCGGGGACGTGCGGTCGGTCGGGTTGGCGTTCGAGGAGCCGGTTGTTGAACCCGTCACATTGGCCCGAGCCGCATCGGTTCCCGGGTCATTGGGAGACGTCGAGCCCGCCCAGATCAGGTAGCCGGAAACGGCAACGGCAAGGAGCAGGAGCGAACCGATCAGCACGCCCAGAACCGGGCGGCCGGACGCTCCCTGGCGGGCGCGATCATCAGGAATCTGTTGAGCCATCTCTAGCCTCTTTGAAAACTTTGGTTTGTCGGGCGAGCAGCAAGGCTCGGCGTTATCAGGGCAACGCGAGATACAAGAGCCGGTTCCTGACGGGCGCCTGCATTCGACAGGGCTCTGGATGATCCGGCCCCGGGATCCAATAATCCGTTTCTCCGTTGTTCGAGACGGGCCACCAATCACGGTCAGAGACGAGGGGCCAATGGTTCGAACGCGCTTCGGTGACGCGCGATGTCGCAGGCGGGATGCCTTCCCGCACGGCTCGCTTTCAGCCATGTTTTCGCCGTTTTCGAAACCCTTGGGTAATCTCTGATTCAAGGAGATGTCATGCAGGACAATCGCATCAGTCTGGACGGGACTTGGGAATTTTTGCACGTGGCCGACGACCGTCTGTCCGGCCCGGCGGAGGTTCGCCAGATCATGGTGCCGAGTCCCTGGCAGGCCCAGTTTGCGGATCTGCGCATGCGGGCGGGCATCGGCATCTATCGCCGGACGATCGAGATCGACGAAGCGTGGCTGCACGACAGCGTCTGGATCCGCTTCGGCGCCGTCTTCCACAACACCAAGGTTTTCATCAACGGCGAGGCCGTGGGCCACAACGAGGGCGGGTTCCTGCCGTTCTCGTTCGACGTGACCTCTTACCTCAAGCCGGGGGCGAACGAGATCAAGGTGCGCGTCGACAGCCCCACCGACAACCCGGCCGAGTTCCCGGATTCGCCCTTCGCCGAAATACCGTTCGGCAAGCAGAGCTGGTACGGCCCTCTGTCGGGCATCTGGCAGCCTGTCTATCTTGAGCGGCGCATCTCCGATCACATGAACCGCGTCCGCCTCGTCCCCAATCTGACGACGGGACGAGTGACCTCGGGTGTGTTCTTCGCACGCCCTCTCACGGACGCGACCCAGATCCGCATCGAGGTCACGGACCCTTCAGGCGACGTGGTGCTCGATGAGATGCACGAGACGCAGGTGGGCGTCACCTCCATGCCGTTCGAGTTCACGCTCGACGATGTGCGCGCCTGGTCGCCGGATCATCCGAATCTCTACCGCATCCGCCTCGAACTCATCCGCAACGGTGAAGTCAAGGACGAGATCGCAGACAATTTCGGCTTCCGCTCCATCGAGACGCGCAACGGCAAGTTCTATCTCAACGGCGAGCCGCTCTACCTGCGCTCCGCGCTCGATCAGGATTACTACCCGGATACGATCTGCACCGTCCCGTCGGTGGAGTTTCTGGAGGATCAGTTCCGCAAAGCCAAGGAGCTGGGTCTCAACTGCCTGCGCTGCCACATCAAGGCGGCCGATCCGCGCTATTACGAAGTGGCGGACCGGATGGGGATTCTCATCTGGACCGAGTTGCCGAACGGCGGCATGGCCACGGACCGCTCCCGCGGGCGCAAGGAAAAACTGCTGAAGGGCATTGTCGACCGCGACGGGAACCATCCCTCGATCATCATCTGGACGATCATCAACGAGAACTGGGGCGTCGATCTCGTCAACGACGCCGATCACCGCGACTGGCTCAAGCGCACCTTCGCCTGGCTGAAGGCCTACGATCCGACGCGCCTTGTGGTCGACAACTCGCCGCTCGCCCCGAGCTTCCACGTGGAATCCGATATTGCGGATTACCATTTCTATGCCGCCTATCCCGATCACCGGAACCAGTGGGACCAGTTCGTCGACGAGTTGTCGAGCCGTGCCTCCTGGCTCTATTCGCCCCACGGCGATGCGGTGATCACCGGACGCGAGCCGCTGATGTGCTCGGAGTTCGGCAATTGGGGCCTGCCCTATCCGAAGGACCTGCGCGACGCCAAGGGCGAGGAGCCCTGGTGGTTCGAAACCGGTCACGACTGGGGCGAGGGCGTGATGTATGCCCACGGCGTCGAGAACCGTTTCTCGGACTGGAGCCTGGATCGCGTCTTCGGCGATCTGCGCCGCTTCGTCATCGCCGCGCAGTGGCAGCAGTTCCGCGCGCTCAAGTACGAGATCGAGGCCATGCGCCGGAAGCCGAATCTCGCCGGCTACGTGATCACCGAGCTGCACGACTGCCATTGGGAGTCCAACGGGCTGCTCGACATGCGCCGCAATCCCCGCGTGTTCCATGAGCTCTTCCACATCGTCAACTCGGACACGGTCATCGTGCCGAAATGGGAGCGCGCCTCGTACTGGTCCGGCGAGACGGCGGTTCTCGACCTTGCGGTCGCCCATGGAGCCGGGCCGGTTCTGGAGGACGCCACGCTGGAGCTCTCCATCTGCGGCGAGAGCCAGACACTAGCCCTGCCCCGCCTCGAAGCACCGGCGGTGCTCGATCTCGGGCGCATCGAGATTCGCGTGCCCGCAATGGACGAGCCCTCGCTGCGGCGCATCAGCTTCGACCTGCGCACGGCGGACGGCCGCCTCGTCGCACACAACCATCATGACATCGCGATCCATCCCAAGCGCACGCGGCCGGTTCATGCGCGGGAACTGGTGTGGTCGCCGGACGAGGATATCCGGGAACGCTTCCGGGCGCTGGGCTACAGCATCGCCCGTGCCTTCGAGGAATCGACCCTGATCGTCTCGCGCACGCACAACAAGGCCATTGCGGATCATGTGCGCTCAGGCGCCAAGCTTCTGCTCCTGCCGGAAGAGGACATGGCCCTATATCCATTCTTCCCGCACTGGCAGGCCGTCAAGGTGCAGGCTCGCGCCGGCACCCTCTGGTCCGGCGACTGGGCCTCGTCCTTCGGCTGGCTGCGGCGCTCGGGCCATTTCGCCCGCTTCCCTTCAGGTCCCCTCCTCGACGAGACCATGGACCGGGTGCTGCCGGATTACGTGATCGCGAACTGCAACCTGCTCGACTTCCAGGCCCGGGTCTTCTCCGGCCTCGTGGTCGGGTGGATTCACAAGCCTGTGGCGCTCGGCGTGGAACGCTCCTACGGCCGCGGACGCCTGGTCGCCTCGACCCTGCGCCTGTTCCGGGACGAACCGCTGGCGGACCCGACGGCGACCACGCTGACGGATGCCCTGGTGGAGTTGGCCGTGGAATCCCGCGCTGCGCGCCTCGAGGAGGCCATTCGGGCCGCAGAGGCCGCCGCCTAAGGCTTCAGGGGGCGAACATCGAAAGGCGGCCAGAGAGATCCGGCCGCCTTCTCTTTCTGCCCTTCGCGATGATCTGACCACGACGTCCCGCAAGAGCATCGGACCCAGAAGTGGATTTCACTGTCGGGATCCATCCGATGCTCCGCTCTTTGATGCGCACATCAGTTGGCCCGGACCCGAAGGTCCGCGTCAACGTAAACGGGAATACGCTTCAGCAGCGTCCTATTCGGCCGCCAGCCTCATGGTCTCCTCCGACCATTCCACTTCGCTGTCCACGAAGAATCGGTCGAGGGCGCTTTCCAGCCGCGGCATGAGGATGCCTCGCTCGGTGGCGAGAGCCGTGCTGAGAGCCGGATCATCACCGGTGCCGACCACGCGTTCCGGATCGAAGCCCGCGCGTTCCGCCGCCATGGCGGCGAGATTGCGCCAGGAGGTCTCGCCGGTATTGGCCATATGCCAGATGCCGGTGCCGCCATCGATCAGGAGATCCAGCGACGTGTTCACCAGATCAGGCACATAGGTCGGAGACACCACGTCGAGGCTGGCCCTGACGTCCTCGCCCTTGCTGAGGGTATTCAGGATCGACCAGATGAAGTTGTAGCGGTCCCACGGGCCGAAGAAGGCGCTCGTGCGCAGGACGAGAGCCTTGTCATGCGCCTCCAGGACCCGGCGCTCGGCCTCGGCCTTGCTCTCGCCATAGACGGTCGCGGGATTGACCTTGTCGCTTTCCACGTAAGGCCGGTCCAGGGTTCCGTCGAAGACGAAATCGGACGAGAAGGTGACAAGGGGAATGTTCAGATCCGCGCAGGCCCTGGCCAGCGTCGCCGCCCCCGTGGTATTTTCCCGGAAGCAAGCCTGCCTGTCGTTCTCGGCTTCCATGACGCGCACATACCCGGCCGTGTTGATCACGGCCCAAGGGCGATAGCACTCGAGAGCCTTGGCGACGCTCTTGGGGTCGGCGATGTCCATGTCCTGGCGCGAGAGCAGGACATGATTGAGTCCACGGAAGTCGCACAGACGGGAATAGGCGCGGCCCAGGGTTCCCGTGGCGCCCGTGATCAGGAGCTGTCGCGGCTCGTCGGCCAACCAGCAAGACTTCGACTGCCGTGCCGGCGGCTTGTAGAATCGGATGTCCCGTTTCCACCAGCCGGCGCGGTCGAGCACCGGATGATCGAAGGTGCCTGCCTTGGCGAGCGCCTCGGCGGCATGGGCAAGCGCTGTGCGCCGTGGCTCGGGAGCCCGCACGTCGAAGGGCCCCGGCTCGTAGAAGCCGTTGCGGCGGGTCAGCAGGCTGTTCCAGTCGACGGCACCATAAAGAGACCAGACGGTGACGGCCCGGATGTCGGCTCCTTCCTCGCGCAGGGTGCCGACGGCATTCCAGACTTCCATGAGCCAGCGCAGCTGATCGTCCCGGGTGCTGCCGTGATGCGCCTCCGTGACGGCCATCGGCCGCCTGTAGCGCTCCCACACCTCCCGCAGCCTAGCGGCCGGTCCGAGTTCGGAGGATGGCAGCGGCATGCGGACGGCTTCCGCATCCGCATATTGATGCCGGCCATTGCCACCCCAATGATGCTCCGGGTAGCGCGCCATCCGCTCATCGAGATAACGCTCGCTCGTCAAATAGTGATTGATACCGATGATGTCCGGCGCGGCATCTGCTTCGAGCAGGAGTTCGAGATCAGCCTGGGGGACGCCGTTCTCCAGCAGGATGTTCCACCAGGGATGATCCCGATCGACCATGCCGCACAGGAGGTCGAATCCCAAGAAGCGCCGCTGATTCTCGTGCTCGGCCTGATAGGCGAGCATGGGGGTCGAGAAGGTCTTGCCCATGTCGTCCGTCTGGACCAGCTGCGCATCGGGCCGAATCTTGCGGATGGCGCGCATGGACAGAACGGTCGCCTTGCACTCGTTCACGAGGATCTTGAGAAAGGCTTCGTAGCTCGTCCCGTGAGGATACCAATGGCCGTAAAGGCCCGAGAACCGTGCTGTGGTGAGCGGCTCATTGACAGGGGTGTAGAGGTCGAGATGCGGATACCGCTCTGCCACGTTCGCGGCATGGCGCGCCAGAAGCTCGGGCCAGGCGGGATCGAGCATATGGGTGTAGCGCGGACCACTCCCATGATGGCAAAGGCCTGCAATGGCACGAATGCCGAGCGTCCGGAGGCGATCCAGACGCGCATCATGCCAGGAGAAGTCCGTTTGCTCCGGGCTCTCAGGAGAGATCGTCTCCCAGAGCACCGGATGACGCAACGTACGGATCCCAAGCTCGGCGATGCGGTCGAGATCCTCGATTCGCGCGTGATGACCGGTCTCCAGGCTTTGGTCGCGGTAATCGTCGCCAACTCTTGCGACGGTGCATTCCAGGCCGCCCCAAAGCTCCAGTGGTCGTTTCATCATGCAACTCCGAGCTATTACAACAGTACTTCCACAACTGTTCCTAGTGCGGAATGTTCAATGCTCATTGTCGATTACGAAACTAAAGCCGCCGAGGCCGATACGACTTTCACCGCGGAGGTGTCGGCGCCAACGGGCAGAGACTCGTTGATGCGCCGGAAGGTGGCGAGCGCCTGACCGACGATCTGGTCCATGTTGTAGTAGCGATAGGTGGCCAGACGGCCCACGAACCACACGTCGGGCGTTGCCAGAGCAAGCCTCTCGTATTTCTTGAACAGCTCCTGATTTTCCGCCTTCGGGATCGGATAATAGGGGTCTCCTTCGGCGGAGGGGTACTCGTAAGTCAGCGCCGTCTTGGCATGCTCCTGCCCCGTCAGGTGCTTATATTCCGTGACGCGGGTGTAGTCATGCGTCTGCGGGTAGTTCACGACGCCCACAGGCTGATGCCAAGCCTTGTCGAGCGTGACGTGCTCGAAGCGGAGCGAGCGATAAGGCAGCTTGCCGAACTGGAAGTTGAAATATTCATCGATCGGCCCGCAATAGATGACCCGGCGATGGGGAACGACGTTCTTCACGTCGTCGTACTCGGTCTGCGTCATGATGTGGATGTTCGGATGGCTCACCATCTTCTCGAACATCCGGGTGTAGCCGTGCTTGGGCATGAACTGGAACTCGTCCGTAAAATAACGGTCGTCCCGGTTCGTGCGCGTCGGCACGCGCGAGGTCACCGACTTGTCGAGCTCCGACGGATCGAGCCCCCATTGCTTGCGCGTGTAGCCGCGGAAGAACTTCTCGTAGAGTTCGCGCCCCACGACGGAGACCACGACATCCTCCGAGGTCTTGATCTCACCGATCTGCTCCGCCCGCTCGGCGAACCAGTCCTGTAATTGCTCGGACGTGAGATTCAGCCCGTAGAGCTTGTTGACGGTGTCCAGGTTGATCGGGATCGGCACGAGCATGCCGTCCACTTCCGCCAGAACCCGGTGCTCGTAGAAGCGCCATTCCGTGAAGCGGGAAAGGTAGTCGAAGATCTGCTTGGAATTGGTATGGAAGATGTGCGGGCCATACTGATGGATGAGCAGGCCGTCATCGTCGTAGCGATCATAAGCATTGCCGCCGATATGCGGGCGGCGGTCGATCAGAAGAACACGCTCGTTGCGCTCGGTAGCAAGACGTTCCGCCAGAACACTGCCTGCAAAGCCGGCACCGACAATCAACCAATCATACATTCCAGATCACTCCGCAGGCGTGGTGGCATAAACGGGAAGGGAGGAAGCAGGACGATCAGCCGTCGTATCGCCGGTTACATCCAGCATGAGCTTGTGCATGTTGGCCCAGGTCTTGTCCCAGGACCCGGCTGCCAGATGACGATCGACCTTGGCAAGCCAAGCCTCCTTCGGCCGGGCCAGAATGGTCTCGACCTTGGCAACCACCTCCCTCGCGTCCTTGGCGATTTCGACGAGCCCTTTCTCACCGTAAGGCCGCACCACATCGGTGATCGGCGTCGAGACGACCGGCACACCGGCCGCGAGAAATTCCGGTGTCTTCGTCGGGCTGATGAACTTCGTCGCCTCGTTCAGGGCGAAATTCATAAAGCCCACATCCCAGCCGGACAGGTAGTGCGGCAGCTCGTTGTAGGATTTTCCGCCGAGCCAATGAATATTAGGCCGCTGCGGCAGGGTCGTGGGATCGATCTTCACGACAGGGCCAATCATCACAAAGTTCCAATCGGGTCGCAGATCGGCAACCTCGGCCAAGAGGTCGATATCCATGCGCTCGTCGACGACTCCGAAAAAGCCGAGGCGGACATGCGGGATCCTGGCCTGATCGTCCGGATCCTTGTCGATCGAGCGCGCTTGGGAGAAGTGCTGGAAATCGATGGAGGATGGGAAGCCGTGAACGCTGCGATGACGATGACGCTTGGCCTCGTAGAGGCTCATGCCGCCCGTGAAGACCAGATCGCACCGGGCGAAAAGCGCGTTTTCCAGGTCGAGCAATTCCTGCGATGCGCCCCGGAAGAGCGAGAGCTCGTCCATGTTGTCGTAGACGCAAAGGTCGCATTCGAGATCGCTGGTAAAGGCCATGGCCATCGGCGTATAGTACCAGAACACGCGCGGGCTCTTGGCCTCTCGTCCGATCAGATCCTCGATCAGGTCATGCTGCTCGGCGATGACATCTTCATGGGACAGTCCCTCGGGGAGAATCGGCACGGCGATGGTGACGCCCTGGGGCCGGTCGCTCAAATCCATATGAGGCTTTGCGTCCACCTTGAACATCGGCTCTTCGATGATCAGCACATCGTAATGCTTGACGGCACGGCTCAGGAGATGCTGAGGGCGCTGCCAGACGAAGTCCCAGCGAAGGTGGGAGAAACAGACGAGGAGCGGCTTTTCTGAACCGGTTTTGACGGGCGAACGAAGGGCATAAGTCTGCGTCATCAAACGCTCATGCATAGCGCCATCCTCAAATACAGGTGTGTTGTCGCGATCGGACGGAAGAACACGGCCCGGGGTGAATAAAGCGATGTCTTAAGTGAAGCGCACCACCGAAGGGTCGTGGTCGCAATCGATTATACAACGCAGACGGGGCCGTTTGGTTCCATCTGTGTTCATCTTCCTGAACGCCTATTCATGGCTATAGCCCACATCACTTCTTTTCGAGCATTAGTGTTCCTTGCTTTTGGATGAAGGTCTTGGCCTTCTCTGCCACCATGGCAAGAATCCACGGCAACTGCACTTCGACACGCACCTGATCCTGCATCACTTCGAGGTGGCCATTGAT